>Ga0207675_100001114_pt1 | contig 26600 bp, 21 predicted proteins | sample KBSSwiS42_FD_184305 | JGI IMG/M metagenome (GOLD analysis project Ga0207675, IMG submission 184305) | Switchgrass rhizosphere microbial communities from Kellogg Biological Station, Michigan, USA - KBS Switchgrass S4-2 (SPAdes) (version 2) | ecosystem: Host-associated > Plants > Roots >...
GACTTCGAGATCCTCGCCCGCAAGGACGGCCTGACGATCCTCGACGCGTTCGGCATCCAGGCCGGCCGGATCGTGCGCACGCTACCCAACCTGCTCGCGAGCGTCGCCGTCTTCAAGTTCGAGTCGGCCTGAGCTGCGACCGCGCCGGCGCGCGGGGCAGCTGGTCGGGTGCATGATCGGCCGCCGTGGACACGAGCGCGCCCCCTGCCAGCATCGCCGCCGACGACGTCGCCGAGCGGCTCGGCCGCCCGGCGGGCAGCTGGCGACTCGCGCTCTATCGGATCATCTTCGAGTCCGACACCCGCGCCGGGCGGACCTTCGACCTCGTCCTGATCTGGCTGATCCTCACCAGCGTCGTCGTCGTCATGGTCGACAGCTTCGAGACGCTGCACGCGCGCTGGGGAGCGACGCTGCAGCTGCTCGAGTGGTTCTTCACCGTCGTCTTCACGATCGAGTACGTCGCCCGCCTCGTGAGCGTGCAGCGGCCGCTGCGCTACGCGGCGAGCGGCTTCGGGATCATCGACGTCGTCGCCGTCGCGCCGACGTGGGCGGCCCTCTTCTTCCCCGGGCTGCACGCACTGATCGACGTCCGCCTGCTGCGCCTGCTGAGGCTCTTTCGAATCCTCAAGCTCGCCGAGTACGTCGAGGAGTACGGCGCGCTCGGCCGCGCGCTGATGGCGAGCCGGCGCAAGATCCTCGTCTTCCTCAGCTTCGTCGCCGTCGTCGTCGTCGTCATCGGCACGGTCATGTACGTCGTCGAGGGGCCCGAGCACGGCTTCGCCAACGTGCCGGTCTCGGTCTACTGGGCGATCTCGACGATGACGACGGTCGGCTTCGGCGACATCACGCCGAAGACCGGGCTCGGCCGCTTCATCGCGTCGCTGATGATGCTGATCGGCTGGGGGACGCTCGCGGTGCCGACGGGAATCGTCAGCGCCGAGTTCACCGCGATGCGCTTTCGCGGCAGCGGCTGGCTCGCCGAGCGCGCGTGCAGCGCGTGCGGCGCGACCGGCCACGAGCCGGGGGCGCGCTTCTGCCGCGACTGCGGGGCGCGGCTGCCGGCGCCGTCGTTGCCGGGCGTTCCCGCCGTTCCCGCGCCGCGCAGCGGCGCGCCCTGACGCCCTCAGGAGGCGAGCGCGGCGTCGGCGAGCGTCGCCCAGCCGCGCGCGACCGCGGCGTCGCGCCCGCACCGCACTGCGGCGCGCTCGATCAGCACCGAGTCGCCGAACTCGTGCGTGCGGTAGCCGCCCGCCTCGAGCTCGGCGTCGACGCGTGCGAGCGTCTTCGCCGACACGAACGCGGCGAGCAGCGCGTGGTGGCTCGTCCCCGGCTCGTGGGTTCCACTGACGATCGCGTCGACGACCGCGAGCCGCGTCGAGGCGCCGATCCGGTTGTCGGCGACGCCGCTTCCGGCACGCAGGCCGCCGCGTTGCGACGCGGCGTGCTCGAGCGCGCGCGCGACGGTCGTGCCGAGCGCGACGACGCGGCCGCCGCGCCGCCTCGCTGCCGCAATCGCCGCCACCGTGGCGGCCGGAATGACGTAGGGCTCGTCGAGCGGCAGGCGTGCGTCGAGCGCCGGATCGCCGGTCGACGACAGCCCGGCGGCGTGCGTCAGCGTCGCGAACGCGATGCCGCGCGCCGCGAAGCGATCGAGCATTCGCCAGTCGAGCGCGAAACCCGCCGACGGCGGCTCGAACGCCGCCGGCAGCGCCGCGATCCGCGTCCAGACGTCCCAGAGCGCGAGCGGTGCTTCGACGTGCGCGTACTGCACCGGCCGGCCGTGACGCGCGATGCCGGCGCGGATCGCATCGGCGTCGCCGTCGAAGCGCAGCGCGACGAGCCGCGGATGGCCGAGCACGGCGACGACGCGTGCGGCGAGCGGGCCGAGCGCGAGCGCGTCGCCGACGCCGAGCGGCGGCGGCAGCGGCCGCTGCTCGGTCGGCGTGCGGTGGTCGCCAGCGCCGAAGACGACCGCGGAAAACGTCCGCACGTCGTCGGCGGCCAGCGAGGCGCGTCCGGCGAGGCGTACTTCGATCGCTTCGCCGGTCGCGACGTGCGTTCCGGCGAGGCTCGCCGGCCACGTCGCGGCGTCGTTGGCAACGACGAGGTCGCCGGGCGCGAGCGCTTCGGCCAGCGCGCTGCGCAGCCGATGCGAGACGCCGCCGCGCGCGTCGACGACGAGCAGCCGCGCGTCGCGCGGCCGCTGCACCGGTGCGGTCGCGGCTTTCATGGCACGTCTGCCGTGCGCGGCGCGGCGCGCTCGCGGTCGATGCGCTCGATCAGCTCGCGCGCGGCGTCGCGCGGGCGCTTCAAGGTCGCCGGGTCGGCGTCGGGAATCGCGGCGGCGTGCATCGGCGTGTCCATGTCGCCGGGATCGACGTCGATCACGGCGACGCCGTGCGGCGCGAGCTCTTCGTGCCAGATCCGCCCGAGCTGCGCGAGCGCTGCCTTGCTCGCGCCGTACGCGCCCCAGCCGGAATACGGCGTGAACGCAGCGTCGCTCGTGATGTGAACGACGACCGCACGCTCGCCGCGTTCGCGCGACTCGCGCGCCGACGCCGCGAGCAACCCCAGCAGCGCCTTGGTGAGGCGAAACGGCCCGAGCACGTTGGTCGCGAGCGCTTGCTCGAAGTCCTCGCACTCGGTGTCGGCGAGCAGCGCGAGCGGCACTGGGCCGAGCGTCGACGCGTTGTGGACGAGGACGTCGAGGCCGCCGAGCGCGCCGCCGACCTGGAGCGCGATCGCGTGCGCGTCGTCCTTGCTGGCGACGTCGCCGACGATGCCGTGGCTGCCGGGGACGGCAGCGGCAACGCTGCGGACGCGGGCCGCGTCGCGGGCGACGAAGGCGACGGCGTCACCGCGCGCCGCGAAGGCGTCGACGAGCGCGCGGCCGAGGCCGGAAGTGCCGCCGGTGACGGCGACACGGAGCGCTGTCCGTGCAGGTTCGGAGTGCGTCATGATGGTTGCCTCGTGGGTTCGATGCAGCAAAGGTAGGGCCGGACGACGCGAACGACCAGTGCGGTGTCCGGCGCCTTGGCAGAGAGTCACCATGACGACAGCGACGACGACGAACGACGGCAACTCCGAAAGCGCGGGCGGCGACGACCGCGCCGCGGCCGCGCACCTCGCGCGCAATCTCACGGGCCTCCGCCACGCGCGCGGCCTGACCCAGGAAGCGCTTGCGCGCGGCGCCGCGGTGCCACGCTCGACGATCGCCAACCTCGAGTCGGGGGCCGGCAACCCGTCGCTCGTCATCCTCGTCAAGGTCGCGCACGCGCTCGGCGTGCCGATCGACGAGCTGCTCGCGTCGCCGCGCGCGAGCGTGCGCCGCTGGCCTGCCGCCGACGTCGCGTTTCGCGTCAAGGGGCGCGGCGTCACGATCCGCGACCTCGTCCCCGAGCCGGTGCCCGACGAGATGATGGAAGTGCTCGACTTCGCTCCCGGCGCGGCGATGGCGGGAACGCCGCACCTGCCCGGGACGCGCGAGTTCTTCACCTGCCTGGATGGCCGGGTCACCGTCACCGTCGCCGGCGAGCGGCATGCGCTCGCGAGCGGCGACGTTCTCGCCTTTCCCGGCAACCTGCCGCACTCGTACCAGAACGGCGACGGGCTGGCGCCGGCGCGCGGCGTTTCTGTCGTCGTGTTCGCCAAGGCGGGCGTCTGACGCGCCACCGACGCGACCCCCGCACCTCGGCTATTCTCGGCAGCTTTGCCGCGCCAGCGGCGCGGAACGCCCCCGCGGCAGTCCGCTGCCCGCATCGGGTGGGCGACAACACGGTGTCCCAATGAACCACGACCTGTCGTCGAGGCTGCGCCTGTCGCGTGTGGCGCCGCTCGCGGCGTTCGCGCTGGCGCTGCTCGTGTCGGCGTGCGGGCAGAAGAGCGAGAACGCACCGGCGGCGGGCAAGGCTCCGGGCGGCGGCGGTCCGCCGCCTGCCGAGGTCGGCGTCATCGCCGTGCAGCCGCGGCCGGTCGGCCTCGTCACCGAGCTGCCGGGCCGCCTCGAGGCGTCGCGCGTCGCGCAGGTGCGTGCGCGCGCCGCGGGGATCCTGCTGCATCGCCTGTTCGTCGAGGGCAGCGACGTCCGCGCCGGCCAGCCGCTCTTCAAGATCGATCCGAATTCATTGCAGGCGGTCGTCTCGGCCGGCCAGGCCACGCTCGCGCGCGCGCAGGCGACGCTCGTGCAGGCGAATGCGCAAGTCGAGCGTTACAAGCCGCTGCTCGACGCGAACGCGATCAGCAAGCAGGACTACACCAACGCCGTCGCCGCGCAGAAGACCGCCGAGGCCGACGTCGCCGCCGCGAAGGCCAACCTGCAGACCGGCCAGATCAACCTCGGCTACGCGACCGTGACGGCGCCGATTTCCGGCCGCATCGGCCGCGCGCTCGTCACCGAAGGCGCGCTCGTCGGCCAGGGCGAGGCGACGCCGCTGGCGTTGATCCAGCAGATCAATCCGATGTACGTCAACTTCACGCAGTCGACGACCGAAGTGCTCGCGCTCAGGAAGGCGGTCGAGAGCGGCAAGTTCCGCCGCGCCGACGGCGCCGACGCGGCGAGCGTCCAGATCGTGCTCGAGGACGGCAGCGTCTACGGCCAGCGCGCCAAGCTGCTCTTTTCCGACCTGAGCGTCGATCCGACCTCGGGGCAAATCACGCTGCGCGCCGAAGTGCCGAACCCGCGCGGGCTGCTGCTGCCCGGGATGTACGTGCGCGTCCGCCTCGAGCAGGCAGAGACGCCGACTGGCATCGTCGTCCCGCAGCAGGCGGTGCAGCGCGGCTCGACCGGCGACAGCGTCATGGTCGTCGCGGCAGACGGCACCGTTTCGCCGCGGCCGGTCAAGATCGGCACCGCGCAAGGCGGAGACTGGGTCGTTCTCGACGGCCTCAAGCCCGGCGAGATGGTGATGGTCGACGGCTTCCAGAAGCTGCGCGGCAACGCACCGGTCAAGCCGGTGCCGTGGCAACGCCCGCAGCCGGCGTCGGCGCCGCCAGCGCCGGCGCGAGCGGCTTCGACGCTCGCTGCCGCATCGGCGTCGCGCTGAAGGATCGCGAGCGATGGCGCAGTTTTTCATCGACCGCCCGATCTTCGCGTGGGTGATCGCGCTCTTCGTCCTCGTGATGGGCAGCGTCGCGATCACGCAGCTGCCGATCGCGCAGTTCCCGACCGTCGCGCCGCCGTCGATCGTCGTCTCGGCGGTGTACCCCGGCGCTTCGGCGCAGACGCTCGAGAACACCGTGATCAGCGTGATCGAGCAGGAGATGAACGGCTCGCCCGGGCTGATCTACCTCGAGTCGACGAGCCAGGCGAACGGGACGGGATCGATCGTGCTCACGTACGAGTCCGGCACCGATCCGAACTTCGCGCAGGTCGATGTCCAGAACAGGCTCTCGCGCGCCGCACCGCGGCTGCCCGCCGCGGTGACGCAGCAGGGCGTGCGCGTCGACAAGGCGCGATCGAACTTCCTCCTCTTCACGATTCTGTCGTCGGACAACCCGGCGTACGACCCGATCGCGCTCGGCGACTACGCGTCGCGCAACGTCCTGCCCGAGATCCAGCGCATCTCAGGCGTCGGGCAGGCGCAGCTGTTCGGCACCGAGCGCGCGATGCGGATCTGGATCGACCCCGCCAAGCTGGTCGGCTTCAACCTCTCGGCCAACGACGTCAACAACGCGATCCGGACGCAGAACGCGCAGGTCTCGGCGGGAACGCTCGGCGACCTGCCGATCGCCGCCAACCAGCCGATCAGCGCGACCGTCGTCGTCGCCGGCCAGCTGACGACGGTCGAGCAGTTCGGCGACATCGTGCTGCGCGCCAACACCGACGGCTCGACGGTGCGGATGAAGGACGTCGCCCGCATCGAGCTCGGCGGCCAGAGCTACGGCACCTCGGCGCGCCTCAACGGCAAGCCCTCGACCGGCATCGGCGTCCAGCTCTCGCCGACCGGCAACGCGCTCGCGACCGCGACGGCGATCCACGCCCGCATGGCCGAGCTCGCGCGCTACTTCCCGCCGGGAGTCAAGTACGACATCCCGTACGACAGCTCGCGGTTCGTGCGCATCTCGATCCGCCAGGTCGTCGAGACGCTCGTCGAGGCCGTGATCCTCGTCTTCCTGGTGATGTATCTGTTCCTGCAGAACCTGCGCTACACGCTGATCCCGACCATCGTCGTGCCGGTGTCGCTGCTCGGCGCGTTCTCGGTGATGTGGGTGTTCGGCTACTCGATCAACGTGCTGACGATGTTCGCGATGGTGCTCGCGGTCGGCATCCTCGTCGACGACGCGATCGTCGTGATCGAGAACGTCGAGCGCATCATGAGCGAGGAAGGCCTGCACCCGCGCGACGCCACCAAGAAGGCGATGGAGCAGATCACCGCCGCGCTGATCGGCATCAGCGTCACGCTCGTCTCGGTGTTCCTGCCGATGGCGTTCTTCTCCGGCTCGATCGGCAACATCTACCGCCAGTTCTCGCTCGTCATGGTGAGCGCGATGCTGTGCTCGGTCTTTCTCGCGCTGTCGCTGACGCCTGCCCTCTGCGCGAGCTTCCTGAAGCCGGTCGAGGCGGGGCACAAGCAGGCCAAGCGGGGCTTCTTCGGCTGGTTCAACCGCGGCTTCAAGGCGACGACGCATGCCTACGAAGGCTGGGTCGCGAAGATCCTGCGCCGGATCGCGGTGATGCTCGTCGCCTTCGCGGCGATCGTCGTCGTCGTGTTCTTCATGTTCACGCGCATGCCGGGGTCGTTCCTGCCGACCGAGGACCAGGGCTACCTGATCGCCAACGTCCAGCTGCCGCCGGGCGCGACCCAGACGCGAACGCTCGCCGTGATGCAGCAGGCCGAGCGGTTCTTCCTGAGCCAGCCCGAGGTCGACAAGATGGTCAGCGTGCTCGGCTTCTCGTTCTCGGGCCAGGGCCAGAACGCGGCGCTCGCGTTCGTGCCGCTCAAGCACTGGGACGAGCGCAAGGGTCAGCAGCACTCGGCGCAGGCGCTCGCGGGGCGCGCGTTCGGGGCGCTCGCGAGCGTTCGCGACGCGTTCATCTTCGCCCTCGTTCCGCCGGCGATCCCCGAGCTCGGCACCGCGACCGGCTTCGCGTTTCGGCTCCAGGACCGTGGCGGCAACGGCCACGACGCGCTCGTCGCGGCGCGCAACCAGTTGCTCGGCATGGCGGCGCAGAGCAAGGTGCTCGCGGGGGTGCGCCCCGACGGCCTCGAGGACGCGCCGCAGCTGCAGATCGACATCGACCGCGACCGCGCCAGCGCGCTCGGTGTCTCGTTCGACGCGATCAACACCGTGCTCTCGACCGCGCTCGGCTCGGCGTACGTCAACGACTTCCCGAACGCCGGCCGGCTGCAGCGCGTCGTCGTCCAGGCCGACGCCCCCGACCGCATGCAGACCGACGACCTGCTCCAGCTCAACGTCCTCAACAACCAGGGCAAGCCCGTGCCGATGTCGGCGATGGCGACGACGCGCTGGATCACCGGCCCGATCCAGACGATCCGCTACAACGGCTATCCGACGATGCGGATCTCGGGCGACGCCGCGCACGGCTACTCGACCGGAGAGGCGATGAACGAGATGGAGCGCCTCGCGAGCCAGCTGCCGGCCGGTTTCGCGTACGAGTGGACCGGCCAGTCGCGCGAGGAGCGGCTGTCGGGGTCGACGGCGACGATCCTGCTCGCGTTCTCGATGCTGGCGGTGTTCCTCTGCCTGTCGGCGCTCTACGAGAGCTGGTCGATCCCCTTCGCCGTGCTGCTCGCGGTGCCGCTCGGCGTCCTCGGCGCAGTGATCGGCGCGACCCTGCGCGGCATGGAGAACGACGTCTTCTTCAAGGTCGGCCTGATCACCGTCATCGGCTTGTCGGCGAAGAACGCGATCCTGATCATCGAGTTCGCCAAGGACCTCGTCGCCGAGGGCAAGGACCTGATCGAAGCGACGCTGCAGGCGGTGCACCTGCGCTTTCGGCCGATCCTGATGACGTCGATCGCGTTTATTCTCGGCGTGCTGCCGCTCGTCGTCGCGACCGGCGCAGGCTCGGCGAGCCAGCGCGCGATCGGCACCGGCGTGATGGGCGGCATGATCACTGCGACGCTGCTCGCGATCTTCTTCGTCCCCGTCTTCTTCGTCGTCGTCCGACGCATCTTCAAGGGGCGACTGCACGCGACCGCGGGCGCGGCGTCGATCGCGTCGTCGTCGTCGCACACCGTCAGCGAGGAGCCCGGCCATGCATAGCGCAATCGGACGCACCATCGCAGTCACGGCGCTCGCGCTCGCCGGCTGCTCCTTCATCCCGACGTACCAGCGGCCGGCCGCTCCGGTCGCCGAGACGTACCCGCCGGAGACCGCTCCCGATTCGGTGGCCGGCGGCACCGCGGCGTCCGACCTCGACTGGCAGCGCTTCTTCGCCGACCCGCGGCTCAAGCGCCTGATCGAGCTCGCGCTCGTCAACAACCGCGACCTGCGCGTCGCCGTCCTCAACATCGAGCAGACGCGAGCGCTCTACCAGGTGCGCCGCGCCGACGAGCTGCCGAGCGTCGGCGTCGGTGCGTCGGTGTCGCGAACCCCCGTCGCGAGCAGCGTCGTCACCGTGTACGCCGTCGGCGCCACGGTCGCGAGCTACGAGCTCGACCTCTTCGGCCGCGTCCGCAGCCTGAGCCAGGCGGCGCTCGCGCAGTACTTCGCGACCGCCGAAGCGAGAAAGGCGGTGCAGATCAGCATCGTCACGTCGGTCGCGGGCGCGTATCTCAACGTCCTCGCCGACGAGGAGCTGCTGCGCGTCACGCAGGACACGCTGAAGTCGCGCGAGGATTCGCTCCGCCTCACCAAGCTGCGGTTCGACAATGGCGTCTCGTCCGAGCTCGACTTCCGCCAGGCCGAGTCGCTGCTCGAGGGCGCACGCGCGACGCTGTCGCAGGCGCAGCGCCAGCGCACGCTCGATCAGAACGCGCTCGTCCTGCTCGTCGGCCAGCCGCTTCCCGCCGACCTGCCGCCGCCGTTGCCGCTCGACCAGCAGCAGATCGCGGTCGAGCTGCCGGCCGGGCTGCCGTCGGAATTGCTCGTCCGCCGTCCCGACATCCGCGCGTCCGAGCAGCAGCTCCTCGCCGCCAACGCCAACATCGGCGCCGCGCGCGCGGCGTTCTTCCCGCGCATCTCGCTGACCGCGAGCTACGGGACCGCGAGCAACGAGCTCTCGGGCCTGTTCAAGGGCGGCTCGTGGGCGTTCACCGGAACCGGGCAGCTGCTGCAGCCGCTCTTCGACGCCGGCCGCAATCAGGCCAACCTCGAGTTCGCGCGCGCGAGCTTCGACATCGCGGTCGCGCAGTACGAGCACTCGATCCAGAACGCGTTCCGCGAGGTCTCCGACGGTCTCGCCGGCCGCGCGACGCTCGGCGAGCAGCTGCGTGCGCAGGCGGCGCAGACGAACGCTCTCGCGGTCGCTTACCGCCTCGCCGACCTGCGCTACCGCTCGGGAGCAGCGAGCTTCCTCGACTCGCTCGATGCGGCACGCACGCTGTTCGCGGCGCAGATCCTGCTCGTGCAGACGCAGGCGCTGCAGCTGCAGAACCAGGTCGCGCTCTACCGTGCGCTCGGCGGCGGCTGGAACGAAGCGGCCGAGCTCGCCGCCGGGACGACGCCCGCGATCCCGCCGCCGCAGTGAGCGACCCGACGGCTGCCGGCGCGCGACGCTACAGCGCCGCGGCGGAGCGCAATCGCGCGCCGATCCTGGCCGTGCTCGAGCGGCTGCTGCCGGCACGCGGCGTCGCGCTCGAGATCGCAAGCGGCAGCGGCCAGCACGCGGCGCACTTCGCCGCGGCGCTGCCCGCGTGGCAGTGGCAGCCGAGCGACGGCGACGCGAGCGCGCTGGCGTCGATCGATGCCTGGTGCGCCGGCCTCGCCAATGTCCGACCCGCGCTCACGCTCGACGTCCTGGGCGCATCGTGGCCGAGCGTTCCCGAGCGGATCGACCTGATCCTTTCCGCCAACCTGCTGCACATCTCGCCGTGGCCGGCGTGCGCTGCGTTGATGCAGGGTGCGGCGCGCCATCTCGCACCCGATGGGCTGCTCGTCGTCTACGGCCCGTTCATCGTCGACGGCACCGCGACCGCGCCGAGCAACGTCGCGTTCGACGCCGACCTGCGGGCGCGCGATCCTGCGTGGGGGCTGCGCCGTCTCGGCGACGTCGTGCACGAAGCCGAAGCGGCGGGACTCGCGCTGCGCGAGCGCGAGGCGATGCCGGCGAACAATCTTCTGCTCGTCTTCGCGCGCGCCTAGCGCGAAGCGCCCGCAACGGCTGCCGACGCGGCGTCGTCGGCGCGCTTCGGCTTCTTGTTGAGGCGCGCGTGGCGGTCGGGCAGCTCCGCGATCCAGTCGGCGGGAATCGCGAAGTTGAGGTTCTGCGCGTCGCCGGTCACCGAGCCGAGCGTCGTCAGCCCGACGAGCGCGCCGCTGTCGTCGAACAGGCCACCGCCGCTCGAGCCGCCCGAGATCGACGCCGACGTCTGCACGAGGACGATCTGGCCGGCGGTGTTCTTGCGCAGCGACGAGACGAGGCCGGCGCTCATCGTCAGCTCGAGCCCGCGCGGCGTGCCGATCGCAAAGACGTTCTCGCCGACGACGACGCTCGCGGTCGGCGCGATCCGCACCGGCGCCGCGGCGAGGCCGGCGGCGCGCAGCTGGCAGACGTCGCGCGGCGTGTCCCACAGCTCGAGCTTGGCATCGAAGCTCGTCTTCTCATGGCGGACGACGACGCGCTTCGCCTTGGCGAGGACGTGGCAGTTGGTCGCCAGCGACTCGGCGCCGACGACGACCGCGCTGCCCTGCGAAAGCGGCAGGCCGTCGACGTCGTAGGTGACGACGCGCCAGACGCTCGGCGACACGAGCGCGTAGACCTCGGCCGGCGTCAGCGCTGCGGCAGCGCACGCATTGGCGGCGAGGCAGAGCGCCGCCGCGACGCGAGCGGCGCGCTTCACTGCCCGATCAATCCCTGCAGGTCGTCGGTGGTCGCACCCGGGCGGAGCACGGCCTCGCCGGTCTGCTCGCTGCCGCCGAGCGCGTTCGGCGACGCCGGCTTGGCGACGAGCGCGCTGCACGCGCTGCCGCCGAGGTTGCGCCGCTGCGCGCTGGTCTCGGCCTTCATGTGGTCGGGATCGGTGGCGTCGAGGAGTCGCGCGCTGCAGCCCTTGGCCGTCAGCGCGCCGGCGACGAGGTAGGTCTTGCCGGCGTCCGGCACGAACGACCAGCGCACGCGGCACGCCGTCTTGTCGGGATGGGCGACGACGAAGTCGAGCGTCGTCGTCTTTCCGGCTTCGATCTCGGTCGCCTTCGGCGATCGCGACGAGTTGCCGGCGCTCGCCAGGCGCGGCCCGGCGCAGTTGGCGGCGTCGTCGAAGACGATGACGCCGTACGCGTCGCCGGCGTTCACCGCGCCGCGGCTCAGCAACCGCGCGGTCTGCGCTCCGGCGGGAGCGACGTAGGCGGGCACCGGAGCCGGCTTTTTCGCTGTCGCGCACGCACCGAGCAGCGCGGCGGCGAAGACGACGAGCGGCCATCGGGCGACGCTGCGCCCATCGACCGGGTTCCTCTCGGGACGCGTCGACAACCCCATCGGGCCAGTCTAGCCCGCGCTGGTCGCCGGCTGCGCGTTCGCGGCCGGTGCGAATGCGGCGAATTCGGCATCTCGCGCCGATTCAGCGCGGCGCCGCGACCTTGGCCACGGGCGCCAGCGGGTCGAACTCGGCGCTGCGCTTGGCCTTCCACGCGTCGATTGCGGCGGCCATCTCGTCGGTGTCGAAGATCGCGCTCTGCAAAAGCGTCATCTGCTCGAGCGCCGACGCGGTCGAGTGATCGCGCGCGTGGTTGAGCGCGAGCTTCGTGCCGGCGATCGCGAGCGGCGACTTCGATGCGATCGTGCGCGCCAGCGCCAGCGCGCGCTCGCGTGCCGCGTCGGCGTCGGCGAGCACTTCGTTGACGAGGCCGATCGCGAGCGCGCGTTCGGCGCCGACGCGCTCTCCCGTGTACGCCATCTCGCGGGCGACGCCCTGCGGGACGATCTTCGGCAGCCGTTGCAGGACGCCGAGGTCGGCGGCCATGCCGATCGAGATCTCCTGCACCGTGAAGAACGCGTCGGCGCTGCAGACGCGAAGGTCGCACGCGGTCGCGAGGTCGAGCGCGCCGCCGACGCACGCACCCTGGATCGCGCAGACGATCGGAAAGCGCGCTTCGTCGAGCGCGGTGAAGCAGTCCATGAGCTTCTTCAGCGACCGCTGAAAGCTCAGCCGCTCGCGCGGCGTCTTCGCCGCGAGCGCGAGCTCGTCGCCGGCGAAGACGTCGAGCGCCATTCCCGCCGAGAAGTGCTTGCCGGTCGACGAGATGACGAGCGCGCGCGTCTCGCCGCGGTCGCTGAGTTGCTGCACCGCGTCGCGCACCGCCGGGAAGAACGCCGGCGTCATCGTGTTCATCCGCTCCGGGCGGTTGAGCTGCAGATGGGCGACGCCTCGTTCGTGCGACAGTGCGAAGAATTCGGTGGGGTCGTTCATGGCGGAGGGGTCCTCGAGCAAAGCGTCGGTGCGAACGCGCGATGGCCTGGCGCTGCGCCGGTGCGACTGGCCCGCCACGAGCGCCAAGGGGACCATTGTCATCGTCCACGGTCTCGGCGAGCACGTCGGTCGTTACGCGCGCGTCGCGGCGCATCTGAACGCGAACGGCTGGAGCGTCGTCGGCTACGACCAGCGCGGCCACGGTGCGAGCCCGGGCGCGCGCGGCCGCCTCGCTGCCGAAGACGATCTGCCCGCCGATCTCGCCGCGGTGCTCGACGACGTGCGGCGCGAGGCGCCGAAGCGCGTCGTCCTCCTCGGCCACAGCCTCGGCGGCCTGGTCGCTGGCCGCTTCGTCGCCGGCGGCCTCGAGTCGCCGCGGCCGGCGTGGCAGCGCGACGTCGATGCGCTCGTGATGTCGTCGCCGGCGCTCGACATCGGCATGACCGCGGGCAAGCGTGCGCTTCTCGCGACGCTCGAGCGGCTGGCGCCCAACCTCGGCATCGGCAACGGCCTCGAGGTCGCGGCGATCTCCCGCGACGCCGCGGTCGTTTCCGCCTATCGCGCCGACCCGCTCGTGCACGACCGCATCGCGCCGCGGCTGGCGCGCTTCCTTGCCGATGCCGGCCCGCTGGTGCGCGCGCTGGCGCCCAGGTGGACGGTGCCGACGCTGCTGCTGTACGCAGGCAGCGACCGCCTCGTCGCTCCGGCCGGCAGCGCCGCGTTCGCCGCCGCCGCGCCCGAAGGCGTCGTCACTTCGCGCGCATTCGCGCCGCTCTTTCACGAGATCTTCAACGAGCCCGAGCGCGACGAGGTCTTGGCGGTGCTGACCACGTGGCTCGATACACTGGCTGCTTCCCCTTCGAGGAGCACGACGTGAACGCACGCGACCCGCTGCAGCCGATTCGCAAGGACGAAGCAGAAGCGCTCGGCCGCTTCGCCGCGCGCGCCTGGGACGAGGAGATCGTCCCGCGCATCACCGACTACATCGCGGTGCCGGCGAAGAGCCCGATGTTCGATGCCGAATGGCAGGAGCACGGCTTCATCGATCGCGTCGTCCGCGACGCCGCCGCGTGGGTCGAGCGCCAGCGCATCGCGGGCCTCAAGCTCGAGGTGATCCGCCTCGAAGGGCGAACGCCGGTCATCTTCTTCGACGTGCCGGCGACGCGCGTGGGCGGCAACGACGCCGGCGCGCAGACGGTATGCCTCTACGGCCACCTCGATAAGCAGCCCGAGTTCGAAGGTTGGAAGCCGGGCTTCGGGCCGTGGACGCCGCGTTTCGAGGACGGGCGGCTCTACGGTCGCGGCGGCGCCGACGACGGCTACGCGATCTACGCCGCGATCACCGCGATCCGATCGCTCGACGAGCAGGGCATCGCGCGGCCGCGCTGCGTCGGCATCATCGAGACGTGCGAGGAGAGCGGCTCGCCCGACCTGCCGTTCTACGTCGATGCGTTGCGCGAGCGGCTGGGCGCGATCGCGCTGGTGGTCTGTCTCGACAGCGGCGCCGGCAACTACGACCAGCTCTGGCTGACGACGAGCCTGCGCGGCAACATCACCGGCACGCTCAAGGTCGAGATCCTCAGCGAAGGCGTCCACTCGGGCGACGCGAGCGGCGTCGTGCCGTCGAGCTTTCGCATCCTGCGGCAGGTGCTCGATCGTCTCGAAGATTCGAGGAGCGGGCGTCTCCTGCCCGAAAGCTTCCACTGCGCGATTCCCGTCGAGCGCATCGAGCAGGCGAAAGCGGCGGCGCAGATCCTCGGCGACGAGGTGTGGAAGCGGTTCCCGTGGGCCTGCGGCGCCGACGGCGGCGCGACGCTGCCGACGACGACCGATCCGGTCGAGGCGCTCATCAACCGAACGTGGCGGCCGACGCTCTCGGTCACCGGCGTCGCCGGCATCCCGGCGCTGAAGGACGCCGGCAACGTGCTGCGTCCGTGCACCGCGTTCAAGCTCAGCCTGCGCACGCCGCCGCTCGTCGACGGCGATGCCGCGGCGCAAGCGCTGAAGAAGCTGCTCGAGGACAACGCGCCGTACAACGCGAAGGTGACGTTCTGCACCGACGGCCGTCCCGGCCACGAGAACGAGGCGCACGGAGCGACCGGCTGGAATGCGCCGACCCTCGCGCCGTGGCTCGAAGGTGCGCTGCACGCGGCATCGAACGCGCAGTTCGGCGCGCCGTGTGGCTTCATCGGCCAAGGCGGCACGATCCCGCTGATGGCGATGCTGCAGCAGAGCTTCCCGAAGTCGCAGATGATGGTCTGCGGCGTGCTCGGTCCGAAGAGCAACGCGCACGGGCCGAACGAGTTCCTGCACGTGCCGTACGGCAAGAAGCTGACCGCCGCGGTCGCGCAGGTGATCGCGGCGACGCCCTAGCGGACGTCGCGTGCGCTGTCGCCGTGATCAGCGCGGCGACGCGACGGCGAGCATCGCGCTCGCGACAGCCTCGGCGGTCTCGATGCCGTCGACCGCGGCCGACATGATCCCGCCCGCGTAGCCGGCACCTTCTCCGGCGGGATAGAGGCCGCGCACGCTGACGCTCTGGCGGTCGCGGCCGCGCGTCAGCCGGATCGGCGACGAGGTCCGCGTCTCGACGCCGGTCAGCATCGCGTCGGCGAGCGCGAAGCCGGGAATCTGGCGGTCGAACGCCGGCAGCGCTTCGCGGATCGCTTCGATCGCGTACGCGGGGAGCGCGGGCTGCGCACGGTCGGCGAGGTCGACGCAGCGAACGCCCGGACGGTACGACGGCACGACGCTGCCGAACGCCGTCGACGGCTGGCCGCGCAGGAAGTCGCCGACGCGCTGACCCGGTGCCTGGTAGCCGCCGCCGCCGAGCGCGAACGCGCGCGACTCCCAAAAGCGCTGGAACGCGATCCCCGCAAGCGCACCGTCGTCGTCGCTCGAGTCGGTGGCACCTGGAATGCCGCAGTCGGCGGCGGCGATGCCGACGACGATTCCGGCGTTGGCGTTGCGCTCGTTGCGCGAATACTGGCTCATCCCGTTGGTGACGACGCGCTCGGGCTCCGAGGTCGCGGCGACGACGGTCCCGCCGGGACACATGCAGAAGCTGTAGACCGTGCGGCCGTTCGTCGCGTGGTGGACGAGCCGGTAGTCGGCAGCGCCGAGCAGCGGATGGCCGGCGGCGGCACCGTAGCGGGCGCGGTCGATCAGCGACTGCGGGTGCTCGATGCGAACGCCGATCGAGAACGGCTTCGCCTCGAGGTGGACCCCTCGCGCTTGCAGCATCGCGAACGTGTCGCGTGCGCTGTGACCGGGTGCGACGACGACGTGCTCGGCCGCGATCTCCGCGCGCACGCGTTCGCCATCGCCTTGGCCCGCGCGCTCGACGACGACGCCGCGCACCGCGCCGTTCTCGATCGCGACATCGACGACGCGGGTCGCGAACCGGACCTCGCCGCCGAGGCGCTCGATCTCCGCGCGCATCCGCTCGACCACCGCGACGAGGCGGAAAGTGCCGATGTGCGGCTTGGCGACCCAGGCGATCTCTTCCGGCGCACCGGCACGCACGAGCTCTTCGATCACCTTGCGGGTCAGGTGGCGAGGGTCGCTGATCTGGCTCCAGAGCTTGCCGTCGGAGAACGTGCCGGCGCCGCCTTCGCCGAACTGCACGTTCGACTCCGGGTCGAGGACGCCGCGCCGCCACAGCCCCCAGGTGTCGCGGGTCCGTTCACGGACGGCGCGGCCGCGCTCGAGCACGATCGGGCGGAGGCCCATCTGCGCGAGGACGAGCGCGGCGAAGATGCCGCACGGCCCGAAGCCGATGACGATTGGCGGCGGCGTGGCGCTCGTCGCGAAGTCGGCGGGTGCGTGCGCGACGAAGCGATAGCGCATGTCGGGAGTCGCGCGCACGTGCGGGTCGCCGCGGCGGCGCGCGAGCACCGCGTCCTCGTCGACGACGTCGCAATCGACCGTGTAGACGGCGACGATCTGCGCCTTGCGGCGTGCGTCGTGGCCGCGGCGAAAGACCGTGAATGCGCGCAGCGCCTCGTCGCCGATGCCGAGCCGCTCGACGATCGCGGCGCGCAACTCGGCGTCGGCGTGCTCGAGCGGCAGGCGGAGTTCGGTGACACGCAGCACGCGTCGATTGTCGCGGCGGGGCGTGGCGACGCGCGCGCGTCAGTAGAACGCTTCGATCCGCGCCGCGCCCATCAGGGGCTCGAGCAGTTGTGCGAGCGGGCGCAGGGCCTCGTAGCGCGTCGCGACCTTGTGCGCGTAGGCGAAGAAGCGCGGCAGGTCGGCGCTGTACGCGGGCTTGCCGTCGCGGTGCTTCAAGCGCGAGAAGATGCCGAGCACCTTGAGGTGGCGCTGCAGGCCGATCCACTCGACGCTGCGCCAGAAGTCGCCGAAATCGCTCGGCACCGGCAGCGCGACTTTCCGCGCCGCTTCCCAGTAGCGGATCGCCCAGTCGAGCTCGTGTTCCTCGTCCCACGAGATGAACGCATCGCGCAGCAGCGAGGCGACGTCGTAGGCGATCGGACCGCAGACCGCATCCTGGAAGTCGAGGATCCCGGGGTTGGGGTCGGCGACCATGAGGTTTCTCGGCATCCAGTCGCGATGGACCGCGACCGCGGGCTGCGCGAGCGCGGCGGCGACCAGGGTGTCGGAGACCGCGCGCCAGATCGCGAGGTCGGCCTCGCTCCAGGTGGCGCCGCACTCGCGCGCGACGCACCACTCGGGGAAGAGCTCGAGCTCGCGGCGCAGAAGCGCGTCGTCGTACGGCGGCAGCGCGTTGCCCGGCACCTTTTGCTGCCAGACGACGAGCGCCGCGATCGCATCGCGCATCAGGCGGTCGGCGCGCGCGAGGTCGCCTCCGCTCTGCGCACGTTGCAGCGCCGCGAGGTAGAGCGCGTCGCCGAGGTCGTCGAGGAGAAGGAAGCCCTGCTCGACGTCGGCCTCGAGGACGCGCGGCGCGTGCAGGCCGGCGGCGGCGATCAGTGCGGCGACATGGACGAACGGGCGGACATCCTCGCGCGGCGGTGGCGCGTCCATGACGACGACACTGCCTCCGCCGGCGCGGTCGGCGCGGAAGTAGCGGCGAAAGCTCGCGTCGGCCGATGCCGGCCGGAGCGACAGCGCGACGACGGCATGGCGCGGCCCGACCGCGGCGAGCCAGGCAGCGAACGCGGCGGCGCGCGCCGGGTCGCTCCAGGCGATCGCGGCGGCGGACGAAGCAGAGGAGGTCAAGGGGCCAGGGCGCGAGGCACACACGGCGTCGCCGACGCCTCGTGGATAATCGATTCTACAAATCGGCGCCGCGCGGATCGTCCTTCGCGGCGCCGTTCACGTCGGCGCGCGCCGCTTGCGTGCGCCGACGCCGCGCACCCCGGGTCGCCCGGCGCGGGTGCGATTCGGGGTTCAGTGGACGAATGGGTCGAGCCGCACGACGACAACAGACACGCTCGATCCGTCGTCGACGGGCGCACGCCCCTGTCCGCTGGATCGCCGCACCGGTCGCGGCGTGCGCGTTCGCAGCAACGGCGCAACCCTCGACGCCGGCGGGCGCGGCGCCGGTGGCGTCGGCAGCCGCGAGTGCCGCTTCAGCGCCTGCTGGCGCTGCCTCGACGCCGCCGATCACGCTCAGGATGTCCGAGACGCTGCAGGCGCCGCCGCGCGGCGAGGCGGCGCGCCAGCTGCCGATCATCCTGCGCGCGCGCGAGGTGCGCGGCCGCCCGGACGTCGATGCGAGCGCCGAAGGCGACGTCGAGTTCCGGCGCGGCAACACCGTGCTGCGCGCCGACAAGCTGACCTACGAGGAAGCCGAGGACCTGGCGCGCGCGACCGGCCACGTCGTCATCGCGCGCGACGGCAACGTCTTCAGCGGCCCGGAGCTGCAGCTCAAGATCGAGCGCTTCGAGGGCTTCTTTCGCATGCCGACGTACCGCTTTGCGCGCACCGGCGCCGGCGGCAGCGCGAAGATGATCGAGTTCATCGACGAGCAGCGTGCGGTCGCCACCGACGCGAACTACTCGAGCTGCAGCGTCTACGACGACAGCGGCGAGCCGGTGTGGATCCTGAAGGCGCGCGAGCTGCGCATCGACCACGAGACCAACGAAGGCGTCGCCAAGGACGCCGTGCTGCGCTTCTACGGCGTTCCGATCCTGGCGTCGCCGACGCTCAGCTTCCCGCTCAGCGAGGAGCGCAAGTCGGGCTTCCTGCCGCCGAGCTTCAGCATCGACAGCAGCAGCGGCTTCCAGGCGGCGATCCCGTACTACTGGAACATCGCGCCGAACCGCGACGCCACCTTCACGGTGCAGGAAAGCCTGCGCCGCGGCCCTTCGCTCGACACCGAGTTCCGCTATCTCGAGCCTTCCTACTTCGGCGCCGTCGACTACAAGATCCTGCCGTACGACAAGGTCGCGGAGCGCACGCGCTATTCGCTGCGCGCCGACCACGAAGGCGCGCTGCCGTTGAACGCCTATGCGCAGCTGCGGGTGATGCGCGTCTCCGACGACGATTACTGGAAGGACTTCGCCGGCGAGATCAAGTCGCTGACGCCGCGCCTGCTGCAGACCGACCTGCTCGTGACGCGGCCGTTCGGCGACTGGTCGGCGTACGCACGCGCGCTGCGCTGGCAGGTGCTGCAGACCGACGACCCGACGACGCGGATCGACTCGCCGTACGAGCGCGTCCCGCAGGTCGGCGCGCGCTACGCAGCGCCGTGGCGCGGCGGCTTCGACGTCGCGCTCGAGACCGAGATCAACCGCTTCGCCAACCCCGACGACCGCTTCGTCGGTGACCGCCAGACGGGGGTGCGAACGCACGCCGTCGGCAGCATCGCGCGGCCGTTCGGCTCGCCGGGCTGGTCGGTCACGCCGAAGGTCTCGTTCAACGCCGCGACGTACTCGCTCGACCTGCCCCTCGCCGACGGCTCGCGCAGCGCCACGCGCGTCATCCCGACGCTCAGCCTCGACAGCGCGTGGACGCTCGAGCGCGACGCCCAGTTCTTCGATCGCGCCGTCCGGCAGACGCTCGAGCCGCGCCTGTTCTACGTCAACACCCCGTTTCACCGCCAGGACGACCTGCCGAACTTCGACTCGTCACCGAAGGATTTCAACTTCGATTCGATCTTCACCGAGAACGACTTCTCCGGCATCGACCGCGTCTCCGATTCGAACCAGCTGACCGCAGGGGTCGTCTCGCGCGTCCTCGATCCCGACACCGGAGTCGAAGCGCTGCGCGTCGGCATGGCCCAGCGCTACCGCTTTCGCGACCAGCAGCTCACGCCGGAGGGCGTTCCCCAGACCAAGCACTTCTCCGACTTTCTCGTCTTCGGCTCGACGAGCCTGGTGCCGCGCTGGGTCTTCGATGCCGCGGCGCAGTACAACCCCGACACGTCGCGCATCGAGCGCTCGCTGCTCGGCGCGCGCTATTCACCGGGCCCGTTTCGCACCGTCGGTGCGACCTACCGGCTGACGCGCGGGCTCACGGAGCAGCTCGCCCTCGGCTGGCAGTGGCCGGTCTACGGTCCGGCGCGCGGCGACGCGGGCGCCGGCGCATCGCGCAGCGGCTGCGGCGGCACGCTCTACAGCGTCGGCCATCTCAACTACAGCATGCACGACAGCCGTCTGACCGACGGCATCATCGGCTTCGAGTACGACGCCGGCTGCTGGATCGGGCGGATCGTCGTCGAGCGGCTGTCGACCGGGCGCAGCGAGCAGACGACGCGGCTTTTGGTGCAGCTGGAACTCGTCGGCCTGTCGAGGATCGGAACGAGTCCGCTGCGCGTCCTGAAGGACAATGTGCCCGGCTACCAGCTGCTGCGCGAGGAGCGCACCGCGGCCCCCCCGTACACCCCGTATGACTGATCTGCAGACTTTCCTCGGGCGCGCGCTCGTCGCGGCGGTCATCGCCGCCGTCGCGCTCCCCATCGCGGCGCAACGGGGCGACTACATCGTCGCGGTCGTCAACCAGGAGCTCGTCACGGCGAGCGAGGTGCAGCAGCGGCTCGCCCGCATCCGCGAAGAGGCGGCGCGCAATCGCACGCCATTGCCGCCAGCGCCGGCGTTGCGCAAGCAAGTGCTCGATGCGCTCGTCGACGAGCGCGTCCTCATCACCAACGCGCGCGAGAGCGGCGCGCGCGTCGACGAGCCCGAGCTCGACCGTGCCGTCGCCAACGTCGCGCAGCAGAACCAGATGACGATGGCGCAGCTGCGCGAACGGTTGAAACAGGAAGGCATCAGCTACGCCAAGTTTCGCGACAACATCCGCGACCAGATCCTGGTCGAGCGGGTGCGCGAGCGCGAGGTCGTGAGCCGGATCCGGATCACCGACGCCGAGATCGACGACCTGATCGAAAAGCGCCGCAAGGCGGCGGGCATCGCGAGCGAGATCAACGTCGCGCAGATCCTCGTGACCGTCCCCGAAGGCGCTGCCGACGCGGTCGTCGCCGAGCGGCGCGCGCGCGCCGAGGCGGCGTTGAAGCGGGTCCAGGGAGGCGACGACTTCGCCGTCGTGGCGCGCGACGTCTCGGAGGATGCCAACCGCGCGCAGGGCGGCGAGATCGGCCTGCGCCTGGCCGACCGGCTGCCCGACCTCTTCCTGCGCGCGGTCGAGCGACTGAAGCCCGGCGAGGTCGCTCCCGAGGTGCTGAAGAGCGGCGCCGGCTTTCACGTCGTCAAGCTCGTCGAGCGCAAGGAGTCGTCGAACTTCACGATCGACCAGTCGCGGGTGCGTCACATCCTCCTCCGGCCCTCGCCCGAGCTCACGCCCGAGGCGGCGGCGCGCCGGCTGCTCCAGTTCAAGCGCGACATCCAGGCCGGCGCGAAGACGTTCGAGCAGCTCGCCCGCGACAACTCGGAAGACGGCAGCGCGGTGCAGGGCGGCGACCTCGGCTGGACATCGCCGGGATCGTTCGTTCCCGAGTTCGAGGAGGCGATCGCCAAGCTGCCGGTCGGCGGCCTCTCGGATCCGGTGACGACGCGCTTCGGCATCCATCTCGTGCAAGTCGTCGACCGCCGCAAGATCACGCTCGACAACCGGCAGCTGCGCGAGCAGGCGAGGAACATCCTGCGCGAGCAGAAGTTCGAGGAAGCGTTCGCCGAGTGGCTGCGCGACCTGCGCGGCCGCTCGTACATCGAGTACCGCGAGCCGCCGCAGTAGCGACGCCTGGCTGTGACGCACGCGAGGAAGCGCTTCGGCCAGCACTTCCTCGTCGAGCCGGCGGTCATCGAGCGGATCGTCCGCGAGATCGATCCGCGTCCGGGCGATGCGCTCGTCGAGATCGGCCCCGGGCGCGGTGCGCTCACGGCACCGCTCGTCGAGCGTGCCGGCGCGCTGACCGTCGTCGAGATCGATCGTGATCTCGCGGCGCGTCTGCGTCGCACGCCCCGGCTCGCCGTCGTCGAAGGCGACGTCCTCAGCGTCGACTTCACTGGATTGCCGGGCGCCGGACACGGCGCGAAGCTGCGAATCGTCGGCAACCTGCCCTACAACATCTCGACGCCGATCCTCTTTCATCTGCTCGAAGCCGCAGAGGTCGTGCGCGACCAGCACGTGATGCTGCAAAAGGAGGTCGTCGACCGCATCGCCGCGCGGCCGGCGAGCAAGGACTACGGCAGGCTCACGGTGATGATGCAGTGGCGCTACGAGATCGAGCCGCTGTTCGACGTCTCGCCCGCTGCCTTCGATCCGCCGCCGCGCGTCGACTCGACGGTGCTTCGCATGGCGCCGCGTGCCGCGCCTGCCGACATCGACCCATCATTGCTGCGCGAGCTCGTCACCGTCGCCTTCTCGCAGCGCCGCAAGCTCCTGCGCCACACGCTCGGCCGCTGGCTCGAAGCGCGCGGCGCTTCAGGCGACTTCGACGTTCAACGTCGCGCAGAAGAAGTCGCGGTCGACGAATACCTCGCCCTCGCCGCTTCGCTCGCCCAAAAAAAATCGACCCCGGAGGGGTCGACCCCTCCCTCTCGGAGGGCGGGGTTGGGGAGGGAGCAAACCTGACGCGCGAAGCGCGCGGCGCAGCAAGGCGGCTCGCGGCGGCTATGCCGCCGTGAGCCACCTTGCTGTGTCAAAAGCGCTGCTCATCAACGGCATGTTCGCGCCGAAGCTGCTGTTCGCCGCCGTCTTGGCGGCCTTGACCGGCTTGTCGCTGCCGTTGACGCTTGTTCCAGGGGCCACTTCCGTCGCCCGCTCCCATGACCCGTTTTCTTGGGAGCGGGCTACTGAAAAGAATAGAAGCACCGGAATGGTACTTTTCGTTCGGCCCAGAAGTCGGCGGCGTCGCGGAAGACGTCGAGCAACTGCTCGCGCGCCTCGCGATCGAAGCGCGGGTTGTCCGGCAACTGCTCGAGCACGACAACGAAGCCCGGCTGCGGGCCGGCCTTGTGGACGAGGTCGGTCATGCAGTCGAACAGCGCATCGAGGTTCTTGCCGAAGTGCGCCGGGAACGTGAACGACTCGGCGATGCCGTCGAGCACGTCCTGTTTCGACTGCGCCGTCGTCAGGTTCGCGTACAGGAAGTGCTGCCCGGCGTGGCGCGCCGCATGCATCAGGTCGTCGACGCGGTAGGCGCGTATCGATTGGACGATGTTGGGACGGACTGTCTGCAAGAGCATGTCGCGTTCCTCCTGTTCAAGAAAAATGGCTGCTGCGCTCATGGCGTGATGCGGCGAAAACTCGCGTAGTGGTCGGCGGTGTAGTAGCACGCCAGGGGGGCCTGCGGCTCGGGTCCGCCACAGACGATGCGTCTCGCGCCGCGATCATTCGCGCCCGGTGTGGGCACGGTGTACTCGCGGTAGTAGCCGCGCCACTGTGGCGGAAGCAAGCGCTCGCGGTTGGCGAAGACGATGCCATCTTTCGGAAAGGCGAACGGACCACCTCGGTGGATCGAACGCTTGACGGCCTGCGCCTCGGCAGGAAGCGCGGCGACCGATACGGTGGGGAGCGAAGGCGCCTCCTCTCGCGCCTGAACCGCCCCGATCGACAGCAACCCTGCGACGCCGATGCCCGCTCCCAACCGGAGCATTGGCCGCCACGACTGCAGCCGACCCGACAAAACCACGGGAAATCCCTGAACGAACAATCGCGGGATGTTACCGAATCGGTGCGGAAACCTCAACCCTTTGCTACATATTTGGGCAATCGAAAGAGGATTTAAGTCAGCACATACTCTCAGTAATAGCAAGATAGATAGTTGTTTTCGAAGACGCTGCCGTTCGTCAGCGCGCGGCGTTGGCGTCGGCAACCGCCAGGGCGGTCATGTTGATGACGCGGCGGACCGTCGCCGATGGGGTCAGGATGTGCACCGGCTCCGCCGCGCCGAGCAGGACGGGCCCGATCGCGATGCCGCCGCCTGCCGCCGTCTTGAGCAGGTTGTAGGCGATGTTGGCGGCATCGATGTTGGGCAGGACGAGCAGATTCGCCTCGCCGGTCAGCGGACTCGACGGCATCAGGTCGTGGCGGTACGCGCTGTCGAGCGCGGTGTCGCCGTGCATCTCGCCGTCGACCTCGAGCCAGGGCGCTCGCTCCTGGAGGAGCGCGAGCGTCTGCCGCATCTTGACCGCCGAAGGCTGGTTGCTCGACCCGTAGTTGCTGTGCGAGAGCAGCGCCGCCTTCGGCTTCAGGCCGAAGCGCAGCATCTCCTCGGCCGCCATGATCGTGATCTCGGCGAGCTGATCGGCGGTCGGGTCGTAGTTGACGTGGGTGTCGACGAGCATGACCTGTCGTCCGGGAAGCAGCAGCGCGTTCATGCACGCGTAGGTCTTCGCTCCGGGTCGAAGGCCGATCACCTGGTCGATGTAGTGCAGGTGCAGGCCGGTCGACCCCCAGGTGCCGCAGAGCATGCCGTCGACCTCCCCGGTCTTGAGCAGCATGGCGCCGATCAGCGTCAGCCGCCGCCGCATCTCGATCTTGGCGAGCTGCGCGGTCACGCCCTTTCTCGCGGTCAGCTGGTGGTAGGTCTGCCAGTAGCTGCGGTAGCGGTGGTCGTGCTCGGTGTTGACGAGGTCGTAGTCGCGACCGGCCTCGAGGCGAAGGCCGAACTTCGCGACGCGTTGGGCGATCACCTCGGGGCGGCCGATCAGCGTCGGCCGCGCGAGATGCTCGTCGACGACGACCTGCACCGCACGCAGGATCCGCTCTTCCTCGCCCTCGGCGTAGGCGATGCGCTTCTTCTGCGCCGTCTTCGCGAGGTTGAAGATCGGCCGCATCGCCGTGCCCGACGCGTAGACGAAGGTCTGCAGCTTGGCGCGGTACGCCTCCATGTCGGCGATCGGCCGCGCGGCGACTCCCGACGCCTCGGCGGCGCGTGCGACCGCCGGCGCGATCCGCATCATCAGGCGCGGGTCGAACGGCTTCGGGATCAGGTACTCGGGTCCGAAGCTCAGCTTGGCGCCGGCGTACGCCGCCGTCACGACCTCGTTCTGCTCGGCCTGCGCCAGCTCGGCGATCGCGTGCACCGCGGCGATCTCCATCTCGATCGTGATCGTCGTCGCGCCGGAGTCGAGAGCGCCGCGGAAGATGTAGGGAAAGCAGAGGACGTTGTTGATCTGGTTCGGGTAGTCGGTGCGGCCGGTGGCGACGATTGCGTCGTCGCGGACCGCGTGGACCTCCTCGGGCAAGATCTCGGGAGTCGGATTCGCGAGCGCGAAGATGATCGGCTTGGCCGCCATCGAGCGCACCATGTCGGGTTTGAGCACGCCCGCCGCCGAGAGGCCGAGGAAGATGTCGGCGCCGGCGATCACCTCGGCGAGCGTGCGCTTGTCGGTCGGCTGCGCGTAGACGATCTTGTCGTCGTCCATCAGCTCGGTTCGGCCGCGCCAGACGACGCCGGCGAGGTCGGTGACCCAGATGTTCTCGCGCCGGATGCCGAGCTGCACGAGCAGGCCCAGGCAGGCGAGCGCGGCGGCGCCGGCACCCGAGGTGACGAGCTTGACGTCCTCGATCTTCTTGCCGCTCACCTTGAGCGCATTCAGCACGCCGGCGCCGACGACGATCGCGGTGCCGTGCTGGTCGTCGTGGAAGACCGGGATGCGCATTCGCGAGCGCAGCGCCCGCTCGACGTAGAAGCAGTCGGGCGCCTTGATGTCCTCCAAATTGATCCCGCCGAACGTCGGCTCGAGCGCGGCGATGAGGTCGATCAGCTTGTCGAGGTTCTTCTCGGCGACCTCGATGTCGAAGACGTCGATGCCCGCGAACTTCTTGAACAGGACGCCCTTGCCCTCCATCACCGGCTTGGCCGCGAGCGGGCCGATGTCGCCGAGGCCGAGCACGGCGGTGCCGTTGGTAATGACGGCGACGAGGTTGCCGCGCGCGGTGTAGCGGAACGCGTTCGCCGGGTCCGCGGCGATCTCCTCGCATGCCGCGGCGACGCCGGGCGAGTAGGCGAGCGAGAGGTCGTGCTGATTGAGGAGCTGCTTGGTCGCGGCGATCGCGACCTTGCCCGGCACCGGAAACTCGTGATAGTCGAGGGCGGCCCGGCGCAGCTCGGCGGCGCGTTGTTCTGAGTTGGTCATGAGGCGCGGCAGGTTCGCCGGGAGGTCGCGGCTGGCGCCGCAGGCGGCCATCATTGCAGCGTTTGACCGGTGTCGACCCCGATATTTCCCGGGTCGGCCGGGGGGCGTTTGCCGAGTCGGCCGGCGCCTATGATCCGGGCCTCTCATGGCGCTGCTCGGCGAGTTCGAACTCATCGCCCGCTACTTCACGCGGCCGGTGCGTCGCGCCGCGCTCGGCGTCGGCGACGACTGCGCGCTGCTCGTCCCGGCGCCCGGCCACGCGCTCGCGATCTCGAGCGACATGCTCGTCGAGGGTCGGCACTTCATTTCCACCGTCGCGCCCGAGCGGCTCGGCCACAAGGCGCTCGCCGTCAACCTGAGCGACCTCGCGGCGTGCGGCGCCAGACCGCTCGCGTTCACCCTGTCGCTCGCCCTGCCCGTCGCCGACGAGGCCTTCCTCGCGCCGTTCGCGCGCGGTCTCCTCGCGCTCGCCGAGCGGCACGACTGCGAGCTGATCGGCGGCGACACGACGCGCGGGCCGGTGACGGCGATCGCGATCACCGTGCTCGGCGAGGTCGCGGCCGGCGCCGCGCTGCTGCGCTCGGGCGCGCGGGCCGGCGAC
>Ga0207675_100001115_pt1 | contig 26599 bp, 24 predicted proteins | sample KBSSwiS42_FD_184305 | JGI IMG/M metagenome (GOLD analysis project Ga0207675, IMG submission 184305) | Switchgrass rhizosphere microbial communities from Kellogg Biological Station, Michigan, USA - KBS Switchgrass S4-2 (SPAdes) (version 2) | ecosystem: Host-associated > Plants > Roots >...
AATGGAACGCCAGAAGGGCAAGTGCGATCGCAAATAGTGCCGGACCGAAACCGCCGAACCACGCAGCGAAGATAACAGCGCAAAGCATCGACGATGTGATCGCCTCTGCATGGAATAAACGCGTGTTAAACTCTACACCGGCGGTCGCAACGGCCACCGATAGCGCCGCCACCGCGTAGTGAGAAATTGTGGACGGCTTTGGCCGCCGTTGTGAGAGATCAAGCTTATTCATTCTCCTCGCGCGTCCGGCAAAGGTGATGAACTGACGCCGTGATCGAGCCGTATCACAACACGACTGATTTTCAGAAATTCACGGTCTGGCTACGCATCGATCCCGGCGTCCGAGGTTTCCGAATGAGATTAGATCATTTTGAAGACGTTCGGCAATTCGATCGCCTATACACGACGGTCCGCGCAGAGGTTCCCGGGGCCGAAAACACTCAAAACTCTGAGCTAATCGGCGCAAGATCGCAAGTGGGGCCGGCTGGCTGCGGTGATTTCCGGCTCGGCGCTCAAACCAACGGCAATCGCACTATCCTTCAATTTGGCTGAGACAAACCTTCGTTTAGTTGTGCCGCACCTTGGGGTGCACCTAGTTTAGCGTGAAGCGGATCGGTCGCAGTCCTCCTTTCCCCGCATGGCTGTTGAGCGGATGGCTTCGCGCTGACCTTACCCTCTCCCTCATCCAGGCAGGCGAGAGCCGTCCGCTTCTTTTCCATCGTGCAAGCCCCCTTTAACTCGCGATTCGTTTGCAAGCAGATCGTGTGATTCTGCCAACAAACCTGCGTATGCTTCCGCGATCCCTTTCTATGCCACCCGCTTACCTACGTACGATTGAGCCAACGAGCCCCATTCTCCTAGTCTCGCTGCAGATCGAAAGAGCCGATTGCAGGTGACAGGATGGAGGCAAGAATGCGCAGCAATTCCAAGTATACCCCCGCCGGCGCAGCCAAGCGTTGCCCGATCTGCGAAGGCAAATTCGGCCTCGTCAGGCACTACTCCTGGCGAACCGCGCTCTGTTCAAGGAAGTGCGCTGACCGCTTCAGAGCCCGTCAGGAAGGTGACCGCAAATGGTTACGTTGGTTTCAACCTGCTTGGGCATCGCGCGACGAATTAGAGAAATTCGGAGTTCCTGGCCGGTAAGGAGGTTGCGCAGTGAACTCACTCTACAAATTCCTCCAGGGTATCTGTCTCTGCTGCGCGTTGATGATGCCGGTCCAGGCTCAGGATGCTGGGCTTCACCGCCACCCGCCGCAAGACCAATTCCTGCACGAAAAGTTCTATTCAACATGGCATATGCCCGACAATCCAGCGGCCAGCTGTTGCAACAATGCGGATTGCTACCCGACTGAAATCAAATACGTTGACGGCACGATCTACGCAAAACGCCGAGAGGATGGAAAATTCATTCTCATTCCACCGGAAAAGGTAGAACGGAACAGAGACAATCCGGATGGCAGAAATCACCTCTGCGCTCCCCCGCCCCACGCCTTTCACGCGGCCGATACGGTGTTCTGTTTCGCATTGGGAGGCGCCACATGAGATTCGTATTGGTGAAGGAGAGGTCGCCGCGCCGACAGGCGTTCTGTGTGTCGTGCGAAGAGCCGATCCGAGCAGGCTATCTGCGTGAAATCGGGACACACCTCACCTACTGCAATCACGATTGCTATGAGGATCACTGCCAGAGTGCGTTCGTGGTTCTCGAAAGCCAGGCAAGAGCATTATGAGCCGCCCTCCCCCCTCAGTCCGGTGCGCCATGAAAGAAGGACCGACCGACAGGTCCCACTGATAATCAATCAATCCGGCTATCGGAGATAAGTCTTCGCGGTCGGCGAAACGGGACATTGCGATGATAGCTTATCACACCAACCGCCATACCTCCGATCGGAGACCGACGGCATTCGTCGGGACGGATCCAAGGACTGCGGAGCAGAGTCCGATGCAGTTAGTGAATTCTTCAACCAGGCCTGGCCAGCGGCGGGATCCAATTCGGCGCACGCGAGAATCGCCAATGCTGCGGGACGGAATAGCGGAACGTCTGGCCGACATCGAAGGCTTGCCCGTTCTCGTGCGTGTGCTCGTCCAGGATGTACCGGCAGAAATGCGGTCCGATCTTGTCACGGATGCCGATTTCCAGTTGTTGCTGTCCACCACACTCGACAAGGCGATTGAGCGGATGCGCGGATCGCCTCTGCGACGCGATGCCTCCTCGACGCAGCCGCTCGCCATCGTTGAACTGATCTCGGGCGGAGTTCCTTCAGCCCAGCTGCCGGCTTCGCTGACTGACACGGTGCTGCGCGTGGGCCCGTTGGAACTTGATCTCATCGATCGAACTGTGAGGCGTGACGACCGTAAGATCGATCTGCGGCCGCGCGAGTTTCGGTTGCTCAAATACATGATGCAACGGAACGGCAAGTTGCTAACGCGGGCAACCCTCCTCAAGGATGTTTGGAACTATAAGTTCGTCCCGGAAACGAACCTTGTCGATGTTCATATGGGCAAATTGCGTCGCAAGGTCGACGCACCAAATGAGCCCCCCATGATTCGTAACGTCCGAGGGGTTGGTTTCGTTCTCAGTCCGGCTTCCTTCCAGCAGAGTTCGTCGACGGCCACCCAACCATGAACAGGCTTGCTGTCCATGGTTGCCGCCGATCTGGTCCGATACGGAGTCCCGCGAATGTTCGATTATAATGGGAGTTTTCAATCTGCCGTTGCCGCGCTGAAGCGAGAGCATCGCTACCGCGTCTTCGCTGACCTGGAGCGTAAGGCGGGACAGTTCCCCCATGCGCTCTGGAATAGCCCGACCGGCAAGCGGGAGGTGGTGGTCTGGTGCTCAAACGACTATCTCGGCATGGGTCAGCATCCCAAGCTGATCGATGCTATGTGTGCCGCCGCGCGGATGATGGGCACGGGTGCCGGCGGGACCCGCAACATCTCGGGAACAAATCGGGCGCTGGTGGAGCTGGAGGCCGAGCTTGCCGACCTACATGGCAAGGAAGCGGCGCTCGTTTTCACGTCCGGCTACGTCTCCAACCATACGGGCATCGCGACGATTGCCAGGCTCCTTCCGGATTGCCTGATCCTGTCCGACGCGCTCAATCACAATTCGATGATCGAGGGCGTGCGTGCGGCCGGCTGTCCCAAGCAGATCTGGCGCCACAACGATCTTAAGCACCTTGAGGAATTACTCTTCCGCGCGGCGGCTGGCCGCCCGAAGCTGATCGTGTTCGAAAGCGTGTACTCGATGGACGGCGATGTCGCTCCGCTCGAGGCAATCTGCGATCTGGCGGAACGCTACGGCGCGATGACCTATCTCGATGAGGTGCACGCCGTTGGCATGTACGGGCGACGCGGCGCCGGGATCGCTGAGCGAGACGGAGTGATGGCCCGCATCGACGTCATCGAGGGAACGCTCGCAAAAGCCTTCGGCACGCTCGGTGGTTACATCGCCGGCAGCAGCGCCGTGGTGGACGCCGTCCGATCCCATGCACCCGGATTTATCTTCACGACGGCCTTGCCACCCGCGGTAGCCGCGGCTGCGACAGCATCGATCGCCCATCTCAAGAAATCGGGTACCGAGCGTGCGGCCCAGCGCGCCGCCGTGGCAGCGACCAAAGCCGCCCTGCGGGAAGCCGGGTTGCCGGTGCTGGACACAGACACGCATATCGTACCGGTGATGATTGGCGATCCCGACAAGTGCAAGCAGGCAAGCGATCTCTTGCTCCACCGGCACGGAATTTACATCCAGCCGATCAATTATCCGACCGTTCCCCGGAGCACTGAGCGATTGCGGATCACCCCGACCCCGGCGCATGACCTTCGACTAATCCGACAGTTAGCTGACGCCATGGTTTCGGTGTGGCAGGAGCTCGAGCTCCCGCTCGGAATAGACTGTCAACCCGGCGAGCGGCTTGCAAAAACGATCGCGGCCGGCGGCTAGTCTAGCCGGTCCGTTGCTTAACTTATTTTCCCGCTCCCGGCTTTGACGGCGAAACTGCCGAAGCGGTTTCACCTTCAAGCGCGGCCAGTGTCGACAAGGCTACTTGGGCAAGTAACTTGGGCAAAGGAACTTGAGCGTAACTTGGGTGAGTAACCGCAAGCAAATGCGTTTTCTCAGTTGTGGCCGCTGGTACCGGGCGACGAGCCGCCGAACGAAGAGTCTCCGGTGCCGCTCAGCGTCGTCGGGCCGTCCGGATTACCGTTCGGGTTACCGTAGTTCGGATGCAGCTGGACCATGCCGACGGCATTGCGATCGGCCCTCGCGGCCCTTTTATGATGAACTGTGTTTGCGAAGGTGGCCGTCCCGGAGAGGGCGAACGCTGTGGCTAATGCGATTGTCGTGAGTTTCATCGTCGTGTCCTTTATGTGGATGGTTGTATCTCCTTGACTATAGATAAGAGACGATTTCGATCGTCCGACTAAATTCGTCTTTAAGCGCGATGGAAGCCGTAAGGCGCTGCATCAGTAGTCACGCAGCCGGCGCCGCGATGAATAAGGTTTGGATGCATGGATTACTCCGCCGAAATTGGAGCAAGTGTGTTGCATGCTGATCATCCGAGTATTGACGGACTGATGCCGATTTCCATTAAACACGATTTCATCCTTTCGGGTCGCCGTTCGTGCGCATTTAGAGAAATCAGACACAGCACGCAGGCGCCTTGCCGTTAGTCCTGGTGGATGAGCGAGGATTACTTTCTTTATAATCGCTTTCTCGATCGTCAATCTCCATGTTGAGAATGGGGATCCAAGTCCATGGAGACCTTGACATGAAGATAATTTCGATGACGGCGATCGCTTCGGTTATCGCTCTGTCAGCTATTGCCTTCGGCACGACCGAACCGGCGAACGCAGGCCCCATCGTTCCCCCGGGACATGACTGTATAGAATATGCCGAAGGCGGGACGGATTGTAGCTTCACGAGCTATGCGCAGTGTGAGGCGACCGCTTCCGGCCTCGCCGCCGAATGCTACGCAGCTCCCGATGACGAGCATTGGCGATGGCAAGGTCGAGGCGCCGGCCAATAGCAGCCGCCAAATCCTGGCTGCTCCTAACAGCAACGAGGCGCCCGAGTTCGTTCGCCCCCGACGAAGTCGCGCGTTTTCAGTCTTGCTTGTCGGGACAAATAATCTCCAACCGGCCGCCCTGACCAGAGTGGATCACGAGACGAAAGCCGTGCAGCTTTACGATCGCCGCCACCAGATTCAGCCCAAGGCCGACGCCCGGCGTACTTCGGATCTTGTCGGAACGGTAGAAACGCCGCAGCACGGCCTCGCGCTCCTGCTCGCTGATGCCGGGGCCGGTATCGGACACGCGCACGATGGTTTCGCTGTCGCCACGTAGCAGTTCGATATTCACCTTGCCGCCTTCGGGCGTAAACTTGATGGCATTGTCGACGAGATTGGCGACCGCCTCCAGCAGGAGATCCCGGTCGCCACGCACGTTAAGCCGGTGTCCCACGTCGACCCGCAAGTTGATATTCTTGTTTTCGGCAATCGGCTCGTAGATATCGCAAACCTCGTGCAGCATCTCGTGCAATGCAACGTCACCGAAGGCGGCCGATCGCCGGCTGTTCTCGATTGCGGCCAGGCGCAGCAAAGCGGTGACGATTGTCAGCGACTGATCGATGTTCGCGACTGCCTTGTCTGCAACCGACTGGAGTTGTTCCAACGTCGTTGCGTTAGTGCGGCCGCGCTCGAGAGCGAGCCGCGCCCGCGTAAGTGGTGTCCGCAAATCATGGGCGATGTCGTTACCTACTCCCGCGAGCGCCTGGATCATCGCTTCCATTTCATCGAGCAGGCCATTGACGATGACCGTGAGCCTCGAAAACGGGTCGTCAACGTCGCGGTGTGGGAGCCGCTCGCGCAGATCGCCGGCGATGATGCGCTGGACCCGCTGATTTACCTCCTCGACCCGCTTTTGGGCGCGCATGCTCAGCCACGCTCCGGCCAGCAGGCATAGGCAAAACGCCGGCAGCAGACCGAGCGCCAATGCCTGAGCGACGACATGGGAGATTTCCTTGGTCTCGTCGACCTCACGTCCGATGATCAGTGCGTCGCCATTCGGCATGTGCCGGGCGATTGCGCGGATCACATGCGTCTCCCTTCCGGCCGGGAGCGTCCGGTCGACCGAAATGCTCCTGACGGAATCATTCATCTGGAGATCGGGCGGAAACCGTTCCAGGTTGCCCGCTATCTTGCGGCCGTCTGCGCTGAACAGACCGGCATATTGAACGCCGCGGGTGTCCGGCTTCAGATGGTCATTGATCGCATCCAGCCGGCGTTCGCTCGGCAAACCGGCAATGAAGTTCAATTGACTGCCAATCATTTTGTCGGATCGTGCGATCAAGTACTGATCGGCTTGCCAGTAGATAAAGCCGAACAGCACGATGACGAAAACCGCGAACACGCCTGCTACCGCCAGCGCCCACCGAAAGGTGTTCGAACGTAAGATGTGAGCCCGATCCATCGGATTTCTTCCCGCGGATTTCCCGCTCAACGTCAGCGGCAGCGCCTTGCTGGCTTCCATCTGATTTTCACGGTCCGGTTCGGAGAATGAAGCCGGCCCCACGGACATTGTGGATCATTGGAGATTCGCCCGGCCCGTCCACCTTGTGGCGCAGCCGACCCATATGCACGTCAACCAGGTTCGTCGCTGGAACGAATTTATAGTTCCAGACCTCCTCCAGAAGCATGGCTCGCGTAAGCAGCTGATCGCTCCGTTGCATCATGTATTCAAGCAAACGGAATTCGCGCGGCAGGAGATCAATCACCCGATCGCCGCGTTTGGCGGTGCGCTCGATCAGATCGAGTTCCAGCGGTCCTACCCGCAACGTCGTCTCGCGCGATTCAACCGGCCGGCGCAACAACGCCTCGATCCTGGCGACAAGCTCCACCAGCGCGAAGGGTTTGGTGAGATAGTCGTCACCCCCCATCCGCAATCCGCGCACGCGATCGTCAACCGCGCCCAGCGCGCTTAGCACCAGCACCGGAGTGCGGACCTGCTCCTTCCGCAAGGCCTCGATCACCGTGAGACCGTCCATTCCCGGCAACAACCGGTCCACGATCATGGCGTCGGGCTGCGATGAGCGGGCCTTGTCGAGGCCTTCTATGCCATTGGCCGACCATTCGACTTCAAAACCGCGATCGACGAGCTCGGCGGTAATTTCCTCGGCCGTTTCGCTGTCGTCCTCGATCAGAAGCACTTTTGTCATCGGTTCATTCCCAGCCGCTACTATGCCATCCGCACCGAGCCCTGTGCTCGCGCCTGCATTTCCTGGGATCATATGCTTGCTTGAGACCAAAGGCATAATCTCACCGGCCCCAAACGCCATGGAAAAGAGCAGGACGGCGCCGCCCGCCTCGGTTCGGGGGGCAGAAGGCGTGGCGGACGCCGTCCTCATTGCGGCCAATCTGAACACCGCCTCCGGGGGCAAGCGCGGTGGGCCGCTCAACAAGACACATAGGCTTCCGGAGGGACCCCCACCACTAAATAGCATTTTAGAAACGGCCCGGCCCGAAGCCTTGCTTGCGCGTATCGCTCTACAGGCGGGCGTCGGGAAGCGGGTTTTCGGCTTTGAGCATGACCCGAAACAGTCGGTACCGATTTTCCGAAAGGTCGTGCGCTAATAAGATAGGGCGAGACGACTATTCGAGGAAATTGATTGCGCTTTAGCAGCCTGCTGGCGATACGCCCGGCGTTGCCGCTGCGCCTGTGGCGTTAGCCGGCGCCATCGTCCCAGGTGTCGCTAGATTGATCGTCATGCTCTCGGCGCATGCCGACGTATTTGGTGTCGGCATCACACCCGTGGTCGGATCGATGCTGGTGTCGGCAAGCACCGCGACTGGGGGTTGGATCGTGCCAGGCGGGGGACTGCTCGGAACTTCGGGGGTCGAGAGCGGCAAAGCGGCGCCGTTGGTCGGCGGACCTCCCGGCATAGTGCTGCATACGGTAGTCGACGGGCTGCCGAGCGAGGACACCGCCGATACGGTCCCGGTCGTGCTGCCGACGAATGGCGTGGGAATAGTCCCCAACGCGATCCCTGGCATCATCGTTGTCGATGACATCGTCCCGGTCGATGGCATCATCGTAGCTATGCTGCCCGCCATGGATGTAGAGGCGGTGGTTGGTACCATCGATGGCGTCGGTGCGGTGGGCGCTGCGGCAACCGCGGGCGCCGCCGCCGTTGCTGTCACGGACGACGCCACCGGTATCGTCGTGCCGAAAAAATCGGTCGCGAACGATGTAGCTGGTGTTGCGGACAACAACAGCGGTGCGGTCGAACTGGCGGTCGTGGCGGCGAGAGACGCACCCGTCAGGGCGGGTGTCGTCGCTGCTGCGGGCGTAGAGGGTGTCGTTCCGATTGCGCCACCTGTTGCCGAAATGGAAATAACTGGTACCGGCGGCGTTCCAGGCGCAATTTGTCCTGTCGGTGCAGCACAGGTCACGACCGTCCCCGGAGTCGTCGGGTCAGAAGCCAGCGGCACCGGCGCCAGCGTCGTGACGGGAGAATTTGGCTGCGTCGTCGCCGAAAACGGGCTCGGACCATAGAGTGGAGATGTGACGATCGTCGCTGGCGTCGTTGGAAGCCCCATAGCCGTGCTACCCATGGTGGAGACCTGCGCCAGGCCAGCGCTGCCTCCCCCCAGCAAGATGACTGTTGTGAAAAGTAAGCGTCGCATCGCCATTCCTCTCTCCGTCCCGATCTAGCTTGTCTGTGGTTTGTCTGTGCGAACCGTGACCTTGCTACCATTCGCCAGGCCGAGCATCGGATTGAGGATGACCTGATCGTTAGGCTTGACGCCATCGTGCACTTCGACCTCCGTGCCGAAGTCACGCGCAATCGTTATTTTCTGCAGATGGACGGTCCCGTTCTCGACGACCGCGACATGGACACCGTTCTGATCGAATACCACCGCATCGGCGGGGATGATCATCGACGGCGTCTTTCTCGGGATATGCAGTTCGACGGTGCAATAGATCCCGGGGCTGAGCGCCCAGTCCGGATTGGGGACATCGATTTCGGTCAGCAGCGTGCGGCTGCCGGGCTGCAACGCGTTTGCAATTCGCGTCACCTTCCCGGGAAAGGTTCGATTTGGAATCTCGGGGACACGGACCACCGCGTCGACGCCGGGCCCAACCCCGAAAGCCTGGTCCTGGGGAACAAACACCTGGGTGCGGATCACGTCAGGGTGCATCAGCGTGAACATGAAGGTCGACCCTGATGTCACCAGGCTGCCATTGTCGATGTTGCGCTGTGTGATCACCCCGTCGAACGGCGCCACCACACGCTGGTACGCCTTCTCCTGCCCAAGAATTCGAATCTGGGCCTCCTGGGCTTCAATGTTGGACTGAGCCACACCCACCGCTGCTTGCTGCGCCTGCAGGGTCAGGCGATCGTTGTCGCCCTGCTGAAGTGTGAGCCATCCCTGTTTGACCAGTTTGCTGTCGCGCGCATTGGTGACCTGGGCGAGTTCGTGGCTTGCCTGGGTCTGCCGCAACGTCGCCTGATTTTGGGCCAGCGTCGCCTTGGCTTGCGCAATCTGGTGGTCGAGCTCGGGGGCGGTAATGTCCACCAACAGGGCTCCGGCCTTGACTCGATCGCCGATGTCGACGTAGCGCTTTTCGATGTAGCCGCTGGTGCGCGCAAAGATATTCGCCGCCTCAAAGGCCGTCGTCGTCGCCGGCAAGCTGACCGTAATCTTGCTGTCGCTGGCGCGGACCGCCGCGACGCGAACGCTGGGGACAAAAGTCCTGCTCTGTTGCGCAGTGGCCGCGACCTCGAGGCCGGCCTGATAGTGGCGCCAGCCCCCTATCCCAAGGCCGCCCAGCAGCAGCAGCAGCGCGCTTCCGCCGACCAGCACTCCTCCGTAACGACGTCGACCCTTGCGACGCCCATTGGGTAGTGCAACAACGCGATCGGTTTGCGGATCAACGCGATCCTCAACATGTTCACTTTTCGGCTGCATACGAATCTCGGTCATCCCGGAACCTCCTCGAAAACGCCATGGTGCGGCTTTCCGTCGTTGCCTTTGCGCAGCATGGCGAACAGGTAAGGCACGATCAGCAATGTCGTCGGGGTCGCGAACAGCAGACCGCCGATGACGGCGCGTGCGAGCGCAGCATTTTGTTCCTCGCCGGCACCGCCGATCGCCATCGGGATCATGCCGACGATCATCGCAGCAGCTGTCATCAGCACGGGGCGGATTCGGGTGTGGCCGGCGCTCAGCGCGGCCTCAAAGGCGGAGTGGCCTTTCAGCTGCTGCTCGCGCGCAAAGGTCACGAGCAAAATCGAGTTCGCCGAAGCAACGCCCACCGCCATGATCGCGCCCATCAGCGACGGCACGTTCAACGTGGTGCCGGTGATGAACAGCATTGTGACGATGCCGCAAAGCGTCGCCGGCAGGGCCAGGATCACGACGAAAGGATCGCCGAACGTCTGGTAGTTCACGACCATCAGCAGATAGACGAAGACGGCGGCGAATAGCAGCCCGATGCCGAGATTCCGAAACGAGTCGTTCATACTCTGTATCTGGCCAACTACCTGAATTGAGTTGCCCGGTTTCAGCTTCTGCTGCAGCTCCTTCGTAACCTTGTTGATGTCGGCCGCGACGGCGCCGAGATCGCGGCCCTGCACGCTGGCATACACATCAAAGACCGGCTGGATATTGGTCTGGTTCGAGTTCGTGGCGACCTTGTCGCGGTTGAACGTCGCGACATTGCTGAGCACGCCGGGGACGGTTTGGCCGCTCGCCGCCAGTGAGGTGGAAACCGGCGTGTTTCCGAGCGCATTCAGCGAGTTGACGAGGCGTTCCGGCGTTTGCACGGCCAGATAATACGGAATCCCCGAACTCAGATCGGTCCAGAAATTGGGCGACACCTGCACCGACGAACTCAGGCTGACATTGATGTTCGTGGCTATGGTGCTGGCATTGAGGCCCAGTTGAGCAGCCCGGGTCCGATCGATTTCGGCATAGAACGCCGGACCGTCGACTTCCTGCTGCAGATGCGCGTCGACGATCCCGGGGATCGCGGCGAGACGTTGCTCAAGCTCCTTTGCAACCGAAAGGTTGTTGTGGTCGGTGCCCACCGTCCGGACGTCGATCTGCGCCGGCAATCCGAAGTTCAGGATTTGCGTCACGATGTCAGCCGCCTGGAAATAGAACGTGTTTTCGGGAAATGCGGCGGGCAGCACCTGACGCAACTTCTTGACATACTCGGCGGTCGGCCGGTGGCCTTCCTTTAGCTGGACCTGGATGACACCGTCGTTGATTCCGATCGTGGAGCCGTCCGCGAATGCCAGATTGTAGGCTCGCGCTGGCAGGCCGATATTGTCGATAATGAGCCCGCGGTCCCTCTCTGGAATGACTTCGCGGATCTTGTCCTCGACCTTCTGGAATATCGCCTCGGTGCTTTCGATACGGGTCCCGGCGGGAGCACGAACGTGAAGCTGGATCTGGCCGCCGTCGATCAGCGGGAAAAAGTCCCGCCCAACGAACAAGAGCATCGTGACGCCGAGGCCGAGTATCAATACGGCGACAACAGGTACGATGGCCCGCCTGCGCAACAGCAGCGTGAGGATTTTCAGGTATCCCCCACGCAGCCGTTCGAAGCCGCGGTTGAATGCGGCGGTCATCCGCGAAAAGAACCCTAGGGAGGTCCCATCGGCCGTACCATGCCGTTCATTCTTGAGCAGCAAGCCGATCGTGATCGGAGTCAGGGTCCGCGACAGCAAGTAGGAAGCCAGCATCGCAAATACGACAGCAAGACCAAGTGGCGTGAACAGGTACTTGGCCGGTCCGTCGAGAAACACCACCGACGTGAACACGCAACTGATGGCGAGGGTCGAAACCAGCGTCGGCACCGCGATCTCGGCGGCGCCGTGCAACGTCGCCTCGGAAAGCGGCATGTGTTCTTCGGTCCACAAGCGGTGCGTGTTCTCGATGGTCACGGTCGAGTCGTCGACCAGTATGCCAACCGCCAGCGCAAGGCCGCCGAGCGTCATGGTGTTCAGTGTCTCGCCGAGAAAGTACAGCACGATGAGCGACGACAGAATCGACAGCGGAATCGAAATCATCACCACCAGAGTCGACCGCCAGGACCCCAGGAAGATCAGGATCATCAGCGCGGTGAGGCCGGCCGCGATGGCGCCCTCGCGCAGCACACCATTGACGGAATTTGTCACGAATACCGACTGGTCGAACAGTTCGTTGATCTTGAGCCCGGCCGGCGCGGCGGCGCGGATCGACTGCAGGGCCTGCTTCACGCCGTTGACGACCGCCAGCGTGGAGGCGTTGCCATTCTTGATGATGCTGAGCAATACCGAGCGGTGGCCGCCCTCGCGCACGATGTTCTGCTGCACCAGCGAGCCGTCGCGTACTTGCGCCACGTCCTTCAACAGGATGGTGGCGCCGTTGGCGAACTTGACGGGCATCTTGTTGAGATCGTCGATCGTCGCCGGCGTCGCGTTGGTCCTCACCGTATACTGGACGTCTCCGATCTTCGCTGTTCCCGATGGCAGCGTCAGGTTCTGCGTATTGACCGCATTCACGATGTCGAGCGGCGTCAATCCCCGGGACAGAAGCTTGTCGGGGTCGATATCCACCATGATCTGGCGATATTTGCCGCCGGCCGGCGTCGGCAGAGTGACGCCAGGCACCGGCGCCAGTTGCTGCCGGACCCGATAGATACCGAAGTCATAGAGCTGCTGCTCGTTCAGGCTGTCCGAGTTGAGGCTGAGCTGCAGCACGGGAACGCTCGACGCATTGAACTGCACGACGATCGGCGGCTGGATGCCGGGCGGCATCAACGAGCGAATGGAATTGGTGGCGGAGACGATTTGCGCGATAGCGAGGTCCAGGTTGACGTCCGGCTGGAAGTAAATCTTCTGGATCGACAGACCATTGAGGGTCTGCGCTTCCATGTTCTTGATGCCGTTGACGTTCGCGCTGATGGAATATTGGCTGTAGGTGGTGACGCGCTGTTCCATTTCCGGCGTGGTAAGTCCGGTGTATTGCCAGATCACGGTGACGACCGGGATTTGGATTTCCGGAAATATGTCCGTCGGCATCGACCGGATGGCGGCGACGCCCAGAAACAGGATCAGGGCTGCGACCACATAAAACGTGTGCGGAAATCGCAACGCAAATCGAACAATGCCCATGATTTATCCCTGCTGCGCGTTCATTAGAGACGATTCATTCCGCCATGGTCGACCGAGCCGCCAATCGGACCCAGGTGCGGAGAGCTGCTCGGGATTGCTCTGGCAATTGCGCCACGGACGACTTCCCGTCACTCACGGCATCTTGCTTTAACGTGATCTCTGGCTGCTGCGTCGCTGCGATACGCTGAGCCAACCGGCGAAATTGCTCGTTATTGCCGTGGTTGAGCTTGGCCTTCGCCATGTCGACCGCGCCCTGGTGTGGCATCATCTCGACGAAATAACGATCGATATCGCCGATCGGCTTGATCGCCATGTCCGTCGTCATCTTCTGCATGGCGGCAGCGTTCGTCGACAGAAGCGGTAGCACGTCCGAATGTGCTTGCTGGTCCGGCGGATACTCGCGGCCGTCACGAACATGGCGAATCTTCGCCGGATCCTGCGCCAGCGCGAACGACGTCGCCGCGACCGACGCCGAGGTCGCCAGCGAGATCACGCGTTTGCGGATAAAGGCGTGCGAAAACAGAACCATCTCTACCTCCGAACGTAGTCAGACGTTGCCTGCGTGGATTTCCGCGGCCCAGCCTTTGCGTTTCCCCGATATCTTTGGAGGGGTCACCCCACCGAACTCCCGACAGCACAATGAAGCTCCGCGAGCCTCCCGAACATGCACGCCATACACTGGGCTCTCAATTAAAAACCAATTTAGGGTTCTGAATTGGTTTTGACCGCCGAGCGATCGAATGAGGCATTACGGACAGCCGGTTCTAAACTGTAATTTAGTGGTGTTGGCGAACCGTGATCCTATGTCAGCTGAACGAAGGCCGCATGTTGTTGGGCGCTTCACAATCCAATGGAGAAATAGAATGACGAAGTTCAAACTTGTATCGGCGGCATTGATCGCCACGGCCCTGGTCGCAGCTCCTGCTATGGCTCGCGAGAACAAGGCAGCTGTGCGGCAACACACCACTGCAACCACCGTTGGCGACGCTGGTTGCATTCGGGCTCCGGCCGTCGGCGCGTTTGCCAGCGATCCGTGGACCGCTCCGCCTTGCGAACCCACGACGGTCTACTGAACGATCCGCGTCGCGAGAGGTCGGGCCGGAGGCGAAAATCCGTCGGCCCGACTTCTTCTTGTGGCGCTCGTTTTCGAAGCGCCGACTAGATCAAGAGTAGGCGGCCGCATTGGCAGATGGTGGCCAATGTACTCGCCTGTAATGGTAATGGCGAAATGGGCATCCCTCCCGCAAAACCAGCAGCTGAATTGCGTGACTATCTCGCGGAAGAGCGAACATTTCTCGCCTGGATTCGCACGGGCATCTCGCTGATGGGCTTCGGGTTTGTGGTGGCCCGTTTTGGGATTTTCGGGAATATGCCCTACATGCCGCAACAGCTTCCTGCTGGTCAGCCACACGAGCTCTCAGTTTGGTTTGGAGCCGCGCTGATTGCGATCGGCGCAATCGTGAACCTGTTTTCCGCACGACGCTTCATGCGACTCGCTGGCGAATTGAACCGCGATCGCTTCGCGCACCGCTCTCTCTCCAAGCAGGGCGTGATCGTCGCCTGTTTTCTGGCGCTGCTCGGCATCGCCATGACGATCTACCTGACCTTGTTCCTGACACAACCGCTGCACCCGTTGCACGCCACGTTCGCCGGCCTCGTGACCAGCAAATAGGAGAGGATGATGGAAGGTTCAAAAGCCAATTACGTCGACAACACAAATCAGCTCTTTGCCACGGGTCTCACCATCCGGCAGAAGGAGCCGAAGAATCTCGAAGCTCCCTTCGACCGGATCGACTCCTATCTTACTCCGACGGAGCTGTTTTACATCCGCAGTCATTTTCCGATCCCGACCCTGGACCGCACTTCTTATAAGCTGCGCATCGACGGCGCTGTGAAAAACCCGCTTGCGCTAAGTTACGAAGAGTTGCGCAACATGCCGTCCGAGACCCGCGTCGCCACGCTGGAATGCGCAGGCAATGGTCGGGTATTTCTCGTCCCCCAAGTGCAGGGGGCACAGTGGGAACTCGGAGCGGTGAGCAACGCAGAATGGACCGGGGTGCCCCTGCGAGCGTTGCTGGAGCGCGCCGGCCTGGCAGAAGATGCCTGCGAGATCGTGCTCGAAGGTGCGGATCGCGGGACGCCGAAAGAGGAGCCCATGCCCCCCATACCGATATCATATGCCTGGAGCCTACCCCGGACCAAGGCGCTTCGCTCGGAAGTCCTGATCGCTTATCAGATGAACGGGCGCGAGCTACCGCGGGATCACGGATTTCCAGTCCGCGCGATTGTCCCCGGACACTATGGAATGGCGTCCGTCAAGTGGCTGACGGGTATCCAGGCCGTACGCGAGCCATTTCACGGCTATTGGCAGACGACTGACTATGCCTACTGGGCCATGATGGACGGAAAGCCCGTTCGGCGCCCCCTAGGAGAAATGCAGCTCAAATCCCAAATTGCGCGACCACGTGTTTATGAAACGCTCGCTCCAAACCGGATCTACACGATTTACGGCGCTGCATGGTCGGGTGAAACGGATGTGGCGGAGATTGCGGTGAGTACCGACGGTGGCCGAACCTGGACCCAGGCAGAATTCCTAGACCCTGTACGACGACATGCATGGCGACGTTGGAAACTTGATTGGCTGACGCCGCAAGAGCCGGGACAGTACACGCTGCTGGCCCGCGCCAGGGACGCGGCCGGCGTCGTCCAACCTGACAAGCACGACCGGAGCTACGGCACCTATGTGATCAATCACCCTCTCCCAATTGAGGTGTTCATAGACGAGTCCTGAGGTTCGCAGTCGTGACGTTCGAGATGCGTCTACCCGAACGTCCTGCACCTTCGGTGTGAACCCGGGCCGGGATCGGCCCGACGCATGTCGAAGCCGTTCGCGGGCCGGGGTTCGACCAATTAGAGTCGCGCGAGATGCATAAGGTGACGAGTGGGAATGTCGGCGATTTCGCGCTGGCGCCGTGGATATCTCGTCAGGCAGCTAGTTCGAGGATCCTCGTTCCAGTGGAAATAGGCCCCAGTGCGAACAGCTGATCCATTTATCATCGCTCATATCGTCGGCTACGTTGTTCATGGTTGTCTCCTTTGTTGCGGACAATGGTCAGTTAGGCGACAACCTCACCCTCACCACTAAAATTTGCTTTAAGCAGCATAGAAACGCCAAGCTGAGCAGCGGATCGAGTCCGTTCGACGACAGCCCGCCCCTTAAGCAGGCCGGACGAATTGCGCCGGGCTCGTTTGGCCGGCGCTCGACTCCTGCCCGGCTCGACTTCGCGGGACGAATCGCCGCGCGCCATCCTGGTCCAGCACGAATTTTGGGATGGACCCAATCATGTCCGTATCACGCACCAGCGCGAGGCGGACGTTGTCCAGGATCAGCCACTGCTCGTCCACGCGCGCTGCTACGGCCGCATGATCTTCCTTCTGAAGGACGTTTCGCAGGATGACGATCCGAACATCTTCATGGGGCAGGCCTGCCTGCAGCAGCGCAACGTACTTCACGATCGCATAGTCCTCGCAATCGCCGCGATGGCTTTGCAGCGTCTCGAAGGGAGGGCTCCAATGGTCCGCCACGCCCCATTGCACCTCATCGCGGGTGGGCGTGATGGCCAGATCAACCGCCCGGTTAATCAGGCCGACACGGGCGCGGCCCGAGCGGCCGGCACCTTCGGCAACGATATCCAGCAGCTCTTGTGCGACGGCGGGACAGGCTTCCTGCGCCCGGCAACGCGCCAGCACCCGTTGTTCATGATCGATATCGGCTTTGACGTCGCGCCATTTCGTTGCCACCCCTCCGGCGACAGGCTCGGTTTCCATACCGAATAGCGGTGCTCGGCTATCGCTCTCCGCAGCGTCCTGGCGCATCGCCCGCCATGAATCGTCGATGAACACGGCTGCTTCGAGAGAGCCGGCGTCGAAGGAGCGGACGTCGTCCGATTGTGGCAACGCCGGAAGCACTTTCGCTGAAACGGCGACGATACTCACGCCGATGACGATGATTGCGCCGAGGCGCATGATTTGTCCGGGACGCAGCTTCGACAAGACAGCCCGCATGACTAGGCGAGACGTTCTCGCTTCGGACTTTCGAACGCAGCAACGACGGCGCGGGCCGGCTCTCGCGAAAACGGCGTCACGTTGCCCGGTGATGAGACGACTTCCGAATCCGGACTTGGTCCAGCCTGGATCAACCCATCCGGGCGCATGGAGATCTCTGAAAACGGAGCGGCGGCCGCACGCTCAAGTAAGTCCCGGAGTTTCGGATGTAGGCCCTCGTTGCGCGATGCCGCGAGAATATTGAATTGATGGAAAGAGGTCATAAAGGTCCTGTGTCATTGCCGCAGTCGTAGACGCCCAATCGTTCCAACATCTGAGCGATGGGGAAGAGATAGCGCTGCGGCCGACTCTGACGATTAAATTCGGTTTCATTCTACGGCCTGATTGCCGGGGTCCGGGTTGCGCAGAATGTCATCCCCGGTGGAGCCAACGCGAAGCTGAGCAGCGATCACATGCACATGATTGAAGCAAGGCCGGCACAATCGCAGCAATCAGAACCAAAGCTATTGCCAAGCAGATGGCTACATTTTTGCCAAACCCGAGTTCTCGCAAAGGCACGCCAACAGATGACGCTGGAACAGACGACGTTTCGAGACGGCCGAACAGGCAGGCTCGATGACGGCATGCGCGATCTAACACAACAGAGGAACTGAGCATGGCTACGGAGAAGCGGTTTACGAACGCAACCGGCGCGCCGGTCGCAGACAACACCAACATCATGACGGCCGGTCGACGCGGCCCGGCGTTGCTGCAGGATATTTGGCTGATCGAGAAGTTGGCGCATTTCGACCGGGAGGTGATCCCGGAGCGGCGCATGCACGCCAAGGGCTGGGGTGCCTACGGCACCTTCACGGTGACCCACGACATCACCCGCTATACCAAGGCCAAAATCTTCTCAAAAATCGGCAAGCAGACGCCCATGTTCGCGCGCATTTCGACCGTCGCTGGCGAGCGCGGCGCGGCCGATGCGGAACGCGACATCCGCGGCACCGCCCTCAAATTCTATACCGAGGAGGGCAACTGGGACATCGTCGGCAACAACACGCCGGTCTTCTTCTTCCGCGACCCGTTGCGGTTCTCGGACCTCAATCATGCCATCAAGCGCGACCCGCGCACCGGGCTGCGCAGCGCGGACAATAACTGGGATTTCTGGTCGCTGCTCCCCGAGGCGCTGCATCAAGTCACCATCGTCATGTCCGATCGCGGCATCCCGAAGAGCTTCCGCAACATGCACCTTTTCGGCAGTCATACCTTCTCGATGATCAATGCCGCCAATGAACGTGTCTGGGTCAAGTTCCACTTTCGCACCCAGCAGGGAATCGCGAACCTCACCGACACGGAGGCTGAGGCCCTCGTCGCCAAGGATCGCGAAAGCCACGGCCGCGACCTGCTGAACGCGATCGAGGCGGGCGATTTTCCGCGCTGGAAGCTTTTCATTCAGGTGATGACCGAGGCTGAGGCCAAGACGCATCGGCACAATCCCTTCGACGTGACCAAGGTCTGGCCGAAAGCGGAGCATCCACTAATCGAGGTCGGTGTGATGGAGCTAAATCGTTACCCGGACAATTATTTTGCGGAGGTGGAACAGGCGGCCTTCTCGCCCGCCAATATCGTGCCCGGCATCGGCTTTTCTCCGGACAAGATGCTCCAGGGAAGACTATTTTCCTATGGCGACGCCCAACGCTACCGGCTCGGCATCAACTTCAACCACATCCCAGTCAACGCACCCCAATGCCCGTTCCAAAGCTACCACCGCGACGGCAAGATGCGCACGGACGGCAATCTGGGCGGAACGCTCACTTACAATCCCAACAGTGCAGGACTTTGGGACAACCAGCCCGATTTTGCTGAGCCACCGATGCCGATCGAGGGCGATGCGGCGCACTTCGATCATCGCGTCGCTGACGATCACTGGGAGCAGCCGGGCAACCTGTTCCGGAAGATGACGCCTCAACAGCAGCAGGTGCTGTTCGAGAACACGGCGCGGGCGATGGGAGACGCCAAGCTGCAGATCAAGCAGCGGCACGCCGACAACTGCACGCGCGCCGATCCGGCCTACGGGGCCGGTGTAGCAAAGGCGCTGGGCCTCGATGTTAAACCGCGAACGATCGCCGCGGAATAGGTTCGATGGCTGGCGGCAACTTACCTGCGCCACCAGCCATCCCTAGCCAGCGAATCGTTCTTCGAAACCCGACCGCGCCGAGCCGTCAATCTCATGTCTGGAGTCAACGATGTCTAACCGGTTTGCAGCCAAACTCCTCGCGGAGTTCATTGGCACCTTCGCGCTGATATTCATCGGCGCCGGCGCCGCTGCCGTGGTCGGCGGCGGTGCCGGCCTGCCTGGTGTCGCCGCGGTTGCCTTCGCCCACGGTTTGACCGTCATGGCCTTCGCTTTCGCCTACGGAACCGTATCAGGGGGCCACTTCAATCCCTCCGTCACCGTTGCCGTGCTCGCCGCCGGCGCCATGCGCGTCGGCGAGGCGGCCGGATACGTCGTCAGCCAGCTCGCCGGCGGCATCCTTGGCGCGCTTTTGTTGCGGGCCGTGCTAGGCGGTGCGGGGACCAGCCTCGGCACGCCTGACCTTGCGCACAACCTCGGATTGGGCGCGACGACCCTCACGGTCACCCCGTGGGCCGGCTATGTAATTGAGGCGGTGCTAGGCTTTTTCCTGTCCACTGTCGTACTCAGCACGGCGGTTGCAGGCCGCGCCGGCAATCTCGCGCCTCTGGCGATCGGCGTGACCCTGGTCTTCAACATCGTCATGGGCGGGCCCCTCACCGGCGCCGCCTTCAATCCGGCGCGCGCGCTTGGCCCTATGGTGGCGACCGGCAATTTCAGCGATGCTTGGCTGTACCTGTCAGCCCCGATCGTTGGCGCAATCGTCGCAGCCATTCTGCACACGGGCCTAGCCCGGCTCGCCCAAGAGCGAATTGCAACAAACAACCACCGCGCGGCCGCCGGCACCCCCGCCGAGTGAGATCGGTAACAGACAGACCGCCACGTCATTCGGCCATATCATCCGGGAGCCGAGCCGCGAACGCAGACGGCTCTCGACCGACCCTTTATCGCGTTTCAATCTTCTGTCGCGGCGCGCCATCTGCACCAAAGGCGACATCTGCGACCTCCCATCCTCCCCCGAGCGCGCGATAAAGATTGACAAGATACGTCGCGATCTGCGTGTCACTATCGGCAAGATCATTTTCGCTCTGCAGTAACTGAGCTTGTGCCGTGATGACATTCAGGAAGTCGATTGCACCCTCCGAGTAACGTTGCCTGGCGGCTTGCAGCGCGGCCTGATTTTCAGTGACGGACCGGGCAACGTGGCCGCGGCGGAGTTGCGCTTCGCGATAGGCCGTGATGGCGTCGTCGACCTCCTTCCAGGCCCGCAGGACGGTTTTCTGAAAGACGATGGCTGCCTCCCGCTCTCGCGATTCGCGCAGCGTCAGGGTGCCCCGCAACCGTCCCCCTTCGAAGATCGGAATGGAAACGGACGGCCCCAGAGCAAATGCGGTCGACATCGGGGAGAACAGATTGGCCAGGTGCAAGCTTTCCACGCCGACGGCACCGTTCAATGTCACGTCAGGATAAAAGCTCGCCACCGCGACGCCGGTCTGCGCCGTAGCTTCATGCAGTCGCGCCTCCGCCTCGCGCACGTCCGGCCGGCGACGCACCAGCGTTCCAGGCAGGCCCACCGGAACCTTGCGCGGCACGCGCGGCAATATTTGAGAGCGGCGCAACTCGACCTCGAGCGCGCGTGGAGCATAGCCCAGCAACAGTCCGATGACGTTAATAAACTCCGCCTCCTGGGTACGCAGTGGCGGCAGGGTTGCGGCGATGGTGGCCTGTTGAGCCCGGGCTTGCGCAAGGTCGAGCGTCGTCGCAACCCCGTCGCCGAAACGCTTGTTCACCAGTTCCACATTCTCTTCGGAAAGGCGAAGGTTGCGTTTCGCGATCCCAAGACGGTTCTGGGTGCCGCGCAATTGCATGTAGCCTTGCGCCAGCTCGGCGACCGCCGCCAGCGCGACGCCGTGCCGGTTCTCCACGGCCGCCAGGGTGGCGGCATCGGCGGCTTCCACCGCCCGCCGAACGCGACCGAACAGGTCCAGCTGCCAGGATAACGTCAAGTCATCCCGGAACAGGGGATATTCCAAGGGCGCGCCGGGCCTAGGGACGAGCAAGGAGAGCGTGCCGTTCGGGCTCTGGCGATTATAGGTACTTGATGATTGTCCGTCGATCTGCGGCAGTCCCTGAGAGGCGGCGACCCGGCGCTGCGCCATGCTCTGGATCACGCGTTCCGCCGCCGTCTCGAGATCCAGGTTTTGCGCCACCAGCCTTTCGACCAGCGAGGACAGTTGAATATCCCGGAAGCTTTTCCACCAGGCTATATCGACCGCGCTCTCGACTGTGCGGCTCGGCACGTTTCTGCCATCTAACGCGGATCTTCTGGGTGCTTCTCTTATCTCGGGGCTCTGGAAGTCCGGCCCAACGGTACAGCCGGTCAGACCGATGCCTAACATCGGGCCGGAGAGGTACGCCGCAAGACGTAAGGCACGCACCAGTTAACGCCCGTTCACGCGATCGGTTGATCTGCGCTGTTCGTACACGACGTCCTCCAGTCCTGTATGAATGGTGGTCTCGACCGATAGGCCCACGCGCAGGAGCTTAGCCAAAGGTTGCCCGGGCGTCACGACGATCTTGACCGGCAGCCGTTGCACGATCTTGGTAAAATTACCGGTGGCATTGTTGGGCGCAATCGGAGCAAAGGCGGCGCCGGAAGCGGGCGGCACGCTATCCACCGTCCCATCGAGGTCGATGTCGTAGGCGTCCAGATGGATGGTTACCGGCTGGCCGCTCCGGACGTGCAGCAGATCCACTTCAAGATAGTTCGCTTCGATATAGACCTGGTCGAGCGGCACAACGGTCATCAGCGTCGTGCCCGGGCCGACATAGTTGCCGACCTGTACGGACCGTTCCCCCACCATGCCGTCGATCGGTGCCCTGATCTGCGTATAGGAGAGATTAAGTCTGGCCTGCTCAAGTTGTGCCTCATCAGCCTTGACCACCGCCTCTGCCGCAGACCTCTGGGCCTTGAGCACGTCCAGTTGCCGGCGGGCCGCATCGAGCGAAGCCTCGGCGCTATCCAACGAGGCTTGACCCTGCTGAAGCATGCTGTCGGCCTCCTGGTGCTCCCGCACGGTGCCGGCTCCCGTTGTGGCGAGATTGCCGTAGCGGTGCGCGTCCGCCTGCGCGAAAGCGAGCCTCGCGCGTGCCGATACAACGGTGGCTTGTTGCTCTTCTATGATCGACGGCTGGCGCGATACGGTTGCGGATATCTCATCCAATTTCGATCTGTCGCGGGCCACCGCCGCCTCTGCGGAAGCCAGGGCAGTCTCATTGTCGCGCCGATCGAGAGTCGCAAGCATTTGTCCGGTCTTGACGACATCGTTGTCGTCAACCGCCACCGAGGCGATCTGTCCGGAGATGCGCGGCGCGATCGTGGCGTAATGGACCATCACGTAAGCATCGGCGGTCCGTACGTCCGGGCGTGGCCGGAAAATGATGTACAGGACCACCGCGACGAAGATCGCCACGACGAGTCCGACCAGAACGAAGGGCCAGCGCGGCAGAGGCGCGGGAAGCTGATCTGCTTCCTGCTCCTTGAGGTCCGTCGATTGACCATCCTTCGGCGGGGATGGATCGTCGCTGCTGCGCGCCAGGTCCGGCTTTTTGTTGCGCTCCGGCGCGGCGGGTCGCGTCTCGGGTTCGGCTAAATCCTCGGCCATGCGGATTCCCTAATGCTTTGCAAACAGGATGCGTGGCGGAATGGTGCGGACCGGCAACGTCACCACCACGACCATCAAGAACACAGTCAGGGCTCCGAGGATCAGAAAGGTGTCGCTCGTCGATAGAATCGCCGCCTGCTGCTCCACGGCGTGGCGGAAGGCTTCCAGGCTGTTCGGCACCCGAGGCTGACCGTCCGGCGTCAACGGCGGCGGATACTGGGGCAGCACGCCGTTGCTCTGGAGCACCCGCCAGCGATCCTGGCCCGCCTGATCGATGATGCGGTCGGAATGTAGCGCGTTGCGCCAGCGATCGATCAACGCCACGAACCAGGCGCTCGCTGCCTCGGCGACGGCGCGCGATGTGTTGACCAGCGCAGCCGCGAAAGGACCTTCTGCCGGGCCGGCAACGCTATTGGTGGTCATCATGAGCAACGGCATGATCACCATCGGCTGCCCGACTGCCTGGAGCAGCTGCCATAAATAGAATTGATCCCGGTTCCAATAAACCGTGAGAAAGGACGAACCGATGCAGGATGCGAGGATCAGTCCCAGCCCGACCATGCTGACTACGCGCGAATCGACCCGCTTGTAATCCAGCAGCAGCGCCATCGCGGGCAACATCAACAGTTGTGACGCCGCGATCTCCAGCGTGATCAGGTTGGATTGTAGCGGTCTGTAACCCTGGATTTCCTGCAGGTATCGCAACGGCACGGTCGACCCGGATTGACTGATCAGCAGAAAGGTGAACAAGCCAAGGGCACCGTAGGCGATGTTGCGACGACCGAGCATCTGCAGCTTCAGAAACGGCAAAGGGTGGAACCACTCGTTGGCCAGGAATAGCGGGATGGCGACGGCGCTCACCAGTGCCAGCACACAGATCAGGCTTGAGTTGAACCAGTCGAGCCGGTCACCCTGATACAGCATGGTGCTCAGGGCGCCGGTCCCGATCACCAGAAGCAGCGCGCCGCGCCAGTCCAGCATTCGAAACCGTTCATATTTCGGCTGATCCTGGTGCAGGCAGTACCAGACGAGGACGCCTGCCAACGAACAGAGTGGGATGGTCTGGAGGAATACGAAACGCCAGTCCACGATATCGGTCCAGAGCGCGGCCACCGTGGAGGCCAGCGCGGGCGTGAAGGTCGCGGTCAAGGCGTAGACGGCCAGGCCGTAGAGCCGGATGTCCGGCGTGAGAACGCGAAACGCCGTGGTCATCAGCAGAGGAATGATCATGCCACCCGCGAGCCCCTGCAGCACCCGCAGAGTGTAGACCGCCGCGATGTTCGGGCTGAACGGGATCAGCACGCTCGAGGCTCCGCAGAGCGCGATCGCAAAAAGCGTCCAGCGCCTTAACGTGAAGGTCACCAGCAGCCACGGCGAAGTCGCCATGCCGATGATCTCGGCTGACACATACAGGCTTTCGATCCAAGTTCCGGCATCGTGGCTGATCCCGAGTGCGCCGCGGACGTCGCTCAACGCGATAGATGTAACCTGGTCGTTAAATTCGGACGTTATCGCAGCGATGAGAACGCCACAAAGGCCAAATAGCGGCTTGATATCCATGGGCTGAGACAACTCTTTTTCAATCAGTCGTGATTGCAAGCATCTTGCCGTCCATTCGGCCCGTCGAAGGTATTGATGATCAGTAGCGCGATAGCGACGGTTGAACCGTACGTCGCCGATCATGCGGATCAACAATAGCGATGACGAGAATGTAAGAACATTAAATCCCTTTTTAATCGATCCTTCCGGCGCGGCGTATCATGCTCTTTGTGGAAGGGCATCGAGGGCTTGCATAATGGGAGAAATGAAATGACGCTGGCGGCCGAGAAGACATTCGAAGTCGAAGGAATCCGCGTTCCCGACAGTAGCCTCTCCCGTAAGATCACAGAACTCGTCCGTGATACCGCGTCCGCACTGCTGTTTCACCATTCGAGCCGCGTCTACTACTGGGGTGCGCTTGCCGGAAAGCGTCGCTCGCTGAAGTTCGATCGCGAACTTCTCTATGCGGGTGCCATGTTCCACGACATGGGCTTGACGCCTGCGCACTGCAGCGCCCATGAACGCTTCGAAGTCGACGGCGCAAACGCCGCCCGCGATTTCCTCCGCAGCCACGGGGTTGCGCCGCGCGACATCGATACAGTCTGGACCGCGATCGCTCTGCACACGACGCCGGGCATCCCGCAGCACATGCACCCCGTCGTCGCCCTGCTGACGGCCGGAGTCGAGATGGATGTGCTGGGGCTGGCCTATGCCGACTACAGCGACGCTGAACGTGAAGCGGTCGTCCACGCGCATCCGCGCACCGAACACTTCAAGGAAGATATCATTCAAGCGTTCTACGACGGCATCGAACACAAACCCGAAACGACATTCGGTAACGTCAAGGCGGACGTGCTCGCGGACAAGGATCCCGCTTTCAGGCGCGGCAATTTCTGCAGTGTGATTCGCGGATCAGCCTGGAGCGCCTGACGGTCCGCAAATTCGGCTCGACAGTCCAGAGTGAAACCCAAAGGAGATTGAGATGGCCTCCAATTCCAACCGCGGCGTGGTTTACCTCAAACCCGGCCACGTCGAAGTTCAGAAGATCGACTTTCCAACCTTCCGCAATCCAGCGGGAAAGACCATCGATCACGGCGTCATTCTCAAGGTCGTCACCACGAATATCTGCGGTTCCGACCAGCACATGGTCCGGGGCCGCACGACTGCGCCGGCCGGCATGGTGCTCGGACATGAGATTACCGGCGAAGTGATCGAGAAAGGTCGGGACGTCGAGTATCTTGAGATCGGCGATCTCGTGTCGGTCCCTTTCAACGTCGCATGCGGCCGCTGCCGAACTTGTCGAGAGGGCGACACTGGCGTCTGCCTTCACGTCAACTCCGATCGCGCCGGAGGCGCCTATGGATATGTCGATATGGGCGGATGGATCGGCGGGCAGGCCGACTATGTGATGGTGCCCTACGCGGATTTCAACCTGCTCAAGTTTCCGGACAAGGCGCACGCGATGGAAAAAATCCGCGATCTGACCTGCCTGTCCGATATTCTGCCGACCGGATTCCACGGAGCAGTCACCGCCAAGGTCGGCGTCGGATCGACGGTCTATGTCGCCGGCGCCGGGCCGGTCGGCCTCGCGGCCGCAGCGTCCGCGCGCATCCTGGGCGCAGCAGCTGTGCTGATCGGAGACATGAACCAGGAGCGGCTCGCCCACGCCAGGAAAGTCGGCTTCGAACCGATCGACCTCACAAGGCATGATCGCCTGGGCGAACTTGTCGCCGACGTGCTCGGCGTTCCGGAAGTCGACTGCGCGATCGACTGCGTCGGCTTCGAAGCAAAGGCGCAGGGAGCAGACGGAAAGGCCGTCGAAGCGCCTGCTGTCGTGCTCAACAGCCTGATGGAGATCACCCGTGCAGCCGGCGCGATCGGCATTCCCGGCCTGTACGTGACGGACGATCCGGGAGCGCAAGAACAAGCCGCCAGGCAGGGCAATCTCAGCCTGCGCCTCGGGCTAGGCTGGGCGAAGTCCCATGCCCTTCACACCGGCCAGACGCCGGTGCTGAAATACAATCGGCAGCTCATGCAGGCGATTCTTTGGGA
>Ga0207675_100001118_pt1 | contig 26568 bp, 21 predicted proteins | sample KBSSwiS42_FD_184305 | JGI IMG/M metagenome (GOLD analysis project Ga0207675, IMG submission 184305) | Switchgrass rhizosphere microbial communities from Kellogg Biological Station, Michigan, USA - KBS Switchgrass S4-2 (SPAdes) (version 2) | ecosystem: Host-associated > Plants > Roots >...
TTGACGACCGGGGCCGCAACCCATAGTTCGGCACTCAATGCGGATCGCTCGTCGCTTTCTGACAGCGCGTTGGTGGCTGCAGCCCGCAAGGGCGACATGAAGGCTTTCGAGCGCCTGTATCGGCTTCATAGCGGCAAGGTCATGGGCCTGTGCCTGCGGATGACCCGGCGGCGCGACGTGGCGGAGGATTGCGTGCAACAGACTTTCATACGTGCCTGGCGGAGTCTCGCGGCCTTCGAGGGCCGCAGTGCCTTCGGCACGTGGCTGCACCGGATCGCGGTCAACGAAGTCCTCACGTTCCAACGCAATCACGGCACGCGCGCGGAGTCCGACGGCGAAGCCGTCGAAGACGCGCAGGACGCGCCGGTCGAGTCGCCGCGCGAATACGACTCGGGTGAAGTAATGGACGTGGAGCGCGCGCTCGCGACGCTGCCGCCGGGCTCGCGCCACGTCGTCGTGCTGCAGACGGTCTACGGCTACAGCCACGAAGAAGTTGCCGACATGCTCGGCATCGCGGTCGGCACGTGCAAGGCGCAATTGCATCGCGGCCGCCGCTTGCTGCGCGAGCGGATGGGTTTGCCGGAGACGGCCGATGAGTGAATTCGACAAAACCGGGCGTGACCCGCTCGACCAGGCGCTGGCCTCGCTGCCCGAGGACGTGGCCCCCGAGCGCGACCTGTGGCCACAGATCCGCGCGGAGATCGCGAAGACGCCGATCGCGGCGCCCGCGAGCCCTGTGCAATCGAACTGGTTTCGTCTCGCAGCGGCCGTCCTGCTCGTGCTCGCCACCTCGTTCGTTACTTACTACGTCACGCGCCAGTCGATGCAGGAGCAGGTCGCGAAGGCTCCCGCCGAAGCCGCGCCGGCCCCGCAGCTGAGCGGCCAGCCCGCGAGCTTCACGTTCGGGCCCGAGCGCCTCGGCGCCGGCTACATGAACGCGCGCGCCGATCTCGACCGGCGCTTCAAGGAGCGCATCGCCTCGCTGCCGCCGGCCACGCGCATGAAAGTCGAGAAGAACCTCGCGGACCTGCGGCACGCCGCCGACGAGATTTCCGCAACGCTGGCCGAGAATCCCTCGGACCCGCTGCTACAGGAGCTGCTGATGTCGACCTACCAGAGCGAGCTGCAGTTGCTCGCCAACGTGAGCGAGCTGCCGACCGCAGGCTCGATGAGGACCGATCTATGAGAGTGGCTGTAGTAGTCGCCGCGACACTGCTGCTGGCGCAGGCCGCCGGCGCGGAAGATATCGAGAAGCGCGCGCAGGCCGATCCCCACGGCGAGGTCAGCATCGTCAACGTCGCCGGCGAAGTGCAGGTCACGGGGTGGGATCGCAACGAAGTGCAGGTCAACGCCGAGCTGGAGGAGGGCGCCCAGCGGCTGGAGTTCAAGACCAGCGGCGCGCGCACCAGCATCGAAGTGGTCCTGCCGAAAGGACGCACTTTCGAGGGTTCCAGCGACCTCGTCGTGCACGTGCCGCGCAACAGCTCGCTGGTGACGCAGACCATCAGTGCCGACCAGACGATCAAGGAAGTACGCGGCTCGCAGCGCCTGCAGTCGGTGAGCGGCCAGATCCAGACGGAGGCATGGAACGAGGACGTACAGGTCAAGAACATCAGTGGCGAAGTCAACGTGCGCGGTCACAACGGCAAGGGCACCATCCGGCTCAACACCGTGAGCGGCGACGTGCGGCTGGAGGACGTCGGTCCCGAGCTGGATCTGACCAGCGTCACCGGCGACATGCAGGTGCGCGTCGCGGAGCTGTCGAGTGCGCGCATCAAGACCACGAACGGCGATCTGGAGCTGCGTGCGGCGTCGCTGACTCGCGAAGTTCGCGTCGAAGCAGAAGGAATCAACGGCAATCTGCGCTTCCGCTTCCGCGGTGCCATCGATGCGGAGTTCGATATCCAGACCTTCAACGGCGAGATCGACAACTGCTTCGGACCCAAGCCGCACCGGGTCAGCGAATATGCCCCGGGCAACGCCCTGCGCTTCAAGCAGGGCAACGGCGAGGGCCGTATCCGGATCAAGGCCTTGAACGGCACAGTGGAGATCTGCAACCGCTGAAGGACGCTATGGCGCGGTGCAGGGCCTGCGGTTACGATCCGCAGCGCATGACCGAGCCCGCAGTTTCACCGAGCGCAACGGCGCAGGAAGCCTGGCGCATCCTGCTCGTCGACGATGAGCCTACGCAGCGCCTGATCATGGCGCGGCTGCTCAAGCGCGCCGGCTACAACGTCGAGGTCGCGGGCAACGGCAAGGAAGCGCTCGAAAAAATCGCCGCCGGCGATTTCCAGCTGATGATCACCGATTGGGAAATGCCGGAAATGGATGGCATCGCGCTGTGCCGCGAGCTGCGCGCCACACCGGGCAAAGGTTACATCTACACGATTCTGCTCACGGCGCGGGATGCGATCGAGCACGTCGTGACCGGCTTGCAGTCCGGCGCCGACGACTATCTCACCAAGCCCGTCATCGAGCCGGAGCTGATCGCCAGGCTCAGCACGGGCCGGCGCATCGTGACGCTGGAGCGCTCGCTGCGCACGGCGAACGAGGAGAACCGGCGCCTGTCGATCACCGATCCGCTGACCGGCGCCTACAACCGTCGCTACCTCACCGAACAACTGCCGCGCGAGATCGACCGTGCGGCGCGCTATGGCCGACAGCTCGCAACGGTCATGTGCGACGTCGATCACTTCAAGCGTATCAACGACACGCAGGGTCATTTGGTCGGCGACGATGTACTGAAGTGGTTCTCCGCACAGCTGCAGGCCGGCACGCGCGGCGTCGACTGGGTTGCACGCTACGGCGGCGAGGAGTTTCTCGTCGTGCTGCCGGAGACCAATGTCGCCAGTGCGGCGGTGGCAGCAGAGCATTTGCGCGCGAAACTGGCGGCGACGCCTTTTCCCGGCGTGCCCGGCGGGCTCGCCGTGACCGCGAGCTTCGGCGTCGCCGGATGGCAGAGCAACGTGCCGCAAGGCTCGACCTTCGATGCGCTGGTCGCTCGCTGCGACGAAGGCGTGTACGCGAGCAAAGCGGCCGGCCGGAATTGCGTCACCGCCCGGCCCCTGGATTAGCCGAGGAATCTCCATGCGTCCCCTGCGGATCGTCGCGTATGTCGCGGCCGGATTGATCGGTCTGATCGTCATCGGCCTGGTGCTGGTGATCGTGTTCGTCGACCCGAACGACTATCGCGACGACATCCAGAGAATCGTCAAGGAAAAGACCGGGCGCGAGCTGACGCTGAGCGGCGATCTCAAGCTGTCGGTGTTTCCGTGGATCGCGCTGGAGACCGGCGCGGCGTCGCTCGGCGACGCGCCAGGCTTCGGCCCGGAACCGTTCCTCTCGATCAAGCACGCGCGCCTGGGCGTGCGCCTGATGCCGCTGCTCGGCGGCAAGGTCGAAGTCGGCAATGTGCGGCTCGACGGCGCGCGCATCCGGCTGATCACGGACGAGCGCGGCCGCGACAACTGGGCGGATCTCGGCAAGAGCGAAGGCGAAGAGAACAAGCCGGCGAGCGGCGCGACCGAAGTGCCGACGGTGGCCGGTCTGGAAATCAACGACGCGGCGGTCGTGATGGAGAATCGCAAGGAGAAGAGCCGGCGCGAAGTGCGCGACTTCAACTTGAAGACCGGCCGGCTGGCGTCGGGCGAGCCGTTCGACTTCGCGACCGATTTCGTGCTCGACCAGGACCGCTCGCTCACGGCGAAGGTGAAGGTCGCTGCGAAGGTCACTGCCGATCTCGAGCGCAACGTGCATCGCCTGGCCGAGCCGAAGATCGACGTTGTCGTTTCGGGCGCCGGCTATCCCGCCGACGGCGTGCCGGTGGAAGTGCGCGCGCAGTCGCTCGAAGCCGATATCGCGAAGGAGCTGTATTCGCTCGATGACCTGGCGATCAAGACCACCTGGAAGAGCGACGGGCTGCCCGCGGCCGGCGTGCCGGTCGCCTTCAAGGCGAAGGATTGCAACGTGAATCTCGCGTCGCAGACGCTGGAGCTCGGCGGGCTCGATGCCGATGCGGCCGGCGCGCACGTGACCGGCAGCCTGACGGGCGCAGAGATTCTCGATGCGCCGACACTAAAGGGCTCGATCAAGCTCGATCCGCTGTCGCTGCGCGAGTGGCTGCCGAAGGTCGGCGTCGCTGCCCCGCGGACCACCGATCCGAACGTTCTCAAGCAGCTGAGCTTCGCCGGCAACGTGAGGCTCACGAAGACCTCGGCCGAGGTCGGCGACATCGCGATGAAGCTCGACGATACGACGATGCGCGGCCTGGTCGGCGTGGCCGATTTTGCAGCGAAAGCGCTGCGCTTCGACCTGAACGTCGATCGCATCGACGCCGATCGCTATCTGCCGCCGTCGAGCGACAAGCCGGTCGCCAAGGATGCGAAAGAGCCGCCGGCCGAGATTCCCGTGGAGCTGCTGCGCAAGCTGAACGCGCGCGGTCAGTTGACGGTGGGCGAGGCGATCTTCGCGGGCATGAAGTTCACGAAGCTGCGCCTCGGCGTGAACTCGCGCGACGGCAAGGCGCGCTTCTATCCGTCGGAAGCCTCGATGTACGGCGGCCAGTATCGCGGCGACATCGGCATCGACTCGACGGGCAAGGTCGCGCGCGTCACGCTCGATGAGCATGTGAGCAGCGTGAACTTCGCGCCGCTGTTCAAGGATCTGTTCGAGTCCAACCGCGTCTCGGGCAAAGGCAGCGCCAACATCAAGCTCGCCGGCACCGGCCGCACGACCGACGACATCATGAAGACGCTCGCGGGCGCCGTGGACTTCAACGTCGCCGACGGCGCGCTGGAAGGCGCCGACCTGTGGTACGAGATCCGCCGCGCCCGTGCCGTGCTCAAGCAGCAGGCGGTCCCCGAGCGTCCGAGCGGCCCGCCGCGCACGCCGTTCAGCGCGCTGACCGGCACTGGCTCGATGAAGGACGGCGTGCTGACGAACAACGATCTGAACGTCGCCATGCAGTACCTGAAGGTGACCGGGCAGGGCAATGTCGACCTGCCGCGCAACGCGCTCGACTACCGCCTGGTCGCGGCGGTGCTGAAAATCCCGCGCGAAGGCGCAGATCCCACGCAGATGCAGGACATGGTGGACGCGCAGATTCCGGTGAAGGTCACCGGCTCCTTGAGCGATCCGAAGGTCCGCCCCGACCTCGAGGGCTATCTGAAGGGCGAGGCGAAGAAGAAGGTCGAGGAGAAGATCAAGGACAAGCTGAAGGACATCTTCAAGCGCTGAGGGGGAACCCGGATGAACGCCGGGCGTCTGGATAGGCACGTACAGACAGTATTCGTCGCGCAGAAGTGCCGGTTTCGTTCATGTCCCGTTTATGTCTTACCGCCCCCGCGCTCGCCGCTGCCTTGCTCTGGTCCGGCGCGGCCGGAGCTTTCGAGATCGAGCACAGCGAGACTCGTTACGTAGACAAGCGTTACCAGTGCGATCTGAACGTGCGGCTGGACGCGCCGCTCGACAAGGTCGAGGCGGTGCTGCGCGACTACGAAAAATATCCCTCGCTCGATACGCGCATCCTGCAGGCGCGGGTACTGGAGCGGCCGTCGCCGAACGTGGCGATGCTGGAAACGAAGCTACGCCTGTGCCTGGGATGGTTCTGCCGCAACGTCAGCCGGGTCGAGCGCGTGGAGGAGTCCGAGCACGCACTGGCCGCACTGGCAGATCCGAGCCGCAGCGACGTGAAATACGGCGAGACCCACTTGCAGCTTGCGACCGGCGAGCACGGCAGCACGCTGGTGACCTATACCACCAGCATCACGCCGGCGTTCTGGACTCCCTCGGTGTTCGGCCGGCGCTGGATGTTGCGCACCCTCGAGGATGCGACCACCGACCTGTTCATGAACGTCGAGATGAAGGCCAAAGCGGACGAAGAGGGAAAAGAAAAAGCGGCTAGCAACTGAGGTCGCTAGCCGCCTTGATGGGGAGTCGGGCTGAAGCCCGACCTACAGGTCTATTTTCCGGCGTTGGATGAAACTTGCGTGGGTGCGCCGACCGGAGTCAGCTCGCGGAACTGCACCACGCCGTACAGCATCTCGTCGAACGACTGCTCGCCCCACGGCACGGTCCGGTTCGGATCCGGGTTCGCCGGGTTCTGCACCGAGTTGTCGTACACCGTCGTGTGCACGATCTTCGTGCCCGCCGGCACCTGCTTCGGCGTCGCGAACGTGTAGGTCGTCTGCCAGTTGAAGTCGTACTTCGGCACGGACAGCAGCAGTTCCTCGCGACCATCCGGATAGATGGCGGTGAACTGCGAGGCATGGCCACGGAAGTGCGCGTGCGGCGTCAGCCGGTAGATGATCATGTCGCGCGGGAACTGCTGCGCGATCGTCTCGGCATGCTCCTTGGTGTTCGGCGGAATCTTGATGTTCGGATTCGCCAGCGCGACGGTCTTGAACTCGTACGTCGGCGCGGCATCGCGGAAGTACAAGCCGAAGCGGGTCACGTCGTGCTCCGCCTTGCCCGAGGTCGTGTAGTGCATCTGGAACGCGAAAGCCTGGTCCGCGCGCACCAGCACGCCCGTGTCCTGCGGATACAGTGTCGGGCCGTTGCCCGGCACATAGGCGCCGAGCGACGGACTGGACGCCTTGATCATGCGCATCCGCTCATCGGGAATCTTCGGGTCATACACGCCGACGATGACGTGGTGCACGACCGTGCGGGCGCCGGGAATGATGTCGGTCGCGCGCACCCACACGTCGCGGCCCAGCGTGTTCGGGACCACGTAGCGCTTGTAGTCGACGATACCGGTCGCCGGAATGTCGAACGCCGGGACCTCGATGACCATGTCGGGCTTGCCGAACGCCCACTCGCTCCAGGTCTTGTGCAGGTCGGCCAGCGGATCCGGGCCTTTGCCGCGCGGCGCGCCGGCCTCGATCCAGTGCACCAGCGCCTGCTTCTGTTCGGTGCTCAGCGAACGGTCGCCGCTCCACACGCCAGTGTGCGGGTCCGCATGCCACGGCGGCATGCGCTTGGTGCGCACGACTTCGCGGATCATCGGCGAGAAGCCTTTCACCACGTCGTAGCTCGTCATCTGCCAGGGGCCGATGCCGCCGGCGCGGTGACAAGTGACGCAGTTGTCGATCAGCATCGGCGCGATCTTCTCGGAGTACGAGACCTTCGCGCCGGCGTTGGTCGCCTTCGCGGCTTTGATCGCGCAACCGCGCGCAGAGACCTTCGCCTTCTTCACAGGCTGGCCGGCCAGCACGGAGTCGAGCGCCGAGGTCAGCAGCGCGTTACCTGCCTTATTGTCTCTCTGGGCTTTGTCGAGCGGACCGCGGTAAGCGATCTTCCAGCCCTTCGGATCGATCACCAGCACTTCGCCGGCGCGCGTCAGCTGCAGCGACTCGCTGACCAGGTGCGAGTCGTCGACCAGCACCGGAATGCTCGAGCCCGGGACCTTGGCAGCGATCGCGTCGCGATCGTCCTGCGTGTTGATCATCAGGAACTCGACGCCGCGGCCGGAATAGCTCGCCTTGGCCTGCTCCAGCGCAGGCAGCGCGTCGCTGACCGCGGAGCACTCGTCGTCGTGCGTCATCAGCACGACGGCCTTGGCGTCCGAAAGGTAATAAAGGTCGTGATACTTGCCTGCCTGATCCAGCAGCGCGAAGTTGTCGACGTGATCGATAGGAGCGGTCGCTCCTGCGCAGGCCGCCCAAAGCGCGGCTGCGGCCACAGCCGCCTTGACTCGTACCGAACTCATACTCCACTCCCCGGGGTCGAAAGACCGTAAACTAGGGTCAGCACTACGATGCTAAGTCTCGCCTAAGGGTTTACCTGAGAGCATGTAAGACGCGAGCAGTGCCCGCGAGGTTGCAGCGGGCGCATCGTGATGCGAAAGCGCGAACATTGTGCGCAATCCGGCCTTGCCGTTGCTTGTATGAAACTGGCGCAGACACAAATCTATGCATGCGATCGTTTGGTGATTTCGGCCGGGCCGGGCCGCGAAAATTCCAGCCATCGCCATTTCGGGGCCATCGTCACCGCCACCGCCACCGAGGCACCCGTCACTCTTATGTCGCGCGATGCAGCGCCGATCGTGTGCCGGGCAGCAATCGTCGCACCGAACGCGTGGCATCGCATCGACGCGCGCAATGCCAGCATCGTCACCGTCCTGATCGGCCCGGATCATCCGTGGTTCCGCTACGTCAAGCCGCTGCTGACCGGCGAGCCGATCGTGAAGCTCGATATCGCAGCGCTCGAAGGGCGCTCGATCCCGTGGGATACGCTGTTCGAGGGCACGTGTGACTGCCGCGAGGCAAACCGCGCCGCGCAGGCGATTCTGCAGGCATTCGGCGGCATCGATGCGCCGCCTCACCAGCTCGACCCGCGAGTCGAGGAGGCGTTGCAAATCTTGCGTGACGCCGTCACCGACGCGCCGACGCCCGACGAGCTCGGTCGCCGGGTCGGGTTGTCGGGCTACACGTTGATGCGGCGTTTCAAAGCCGAGCTCGGCGTGCGTATCCGCGAGTACGTGCTGTGGCGCCGGCTGATGGTCGCGTTGGAAATGGTCGACGGGCGCAGCACCATCGCGGAGATCGCGCAGCGCACGGGCTTCTACGACCAGGCACACCTCACGCGCACGGCGCGGCGCATGGTCGAGCTGGCGCCGTCGTTCGTGAACGACTTCAGCCAGACGCGCGTGCACGTGTGCCGCGAGTGATGACCAGTGGCGAGCGTGTAGCTGCGCCGCTGCTCGCGTGGTTCGATCGCGCCGGACGCAAGCATCTGCCGTGGCAACAGGATCCCACTGCCTATCGAGTGTGGGTCTCGGAGATCATGCTGCAGCAGACGCAGGTCGCGACCGTCATCGATTACTACCAGCGCTTCATGCAGCGGTTCCCCGACGTGCGTGCACTCGCTGCCGCGCCGGTCGATGAGGTGCTGCATCTTTGGACCGGTCTGGGTTACTACGCGCGCGCCCGCAATCTGCATCGCGCCGCGCAGTTGATCGTCGCCGAGCACGGCGGCGACTTTCCGCAGACGATTGCAGCGGCTCAGGCTCTGCCCGGCATCGGTCGTTCGACTGCAGGTGCAATCCTCGCGTTGTCGCGTTCGCAGCGGCACCCGATCCTCGATGGCAACGTCAAGCGCGTGCTCGCGCGCTATTTCGGCATCGAAGGATTTCCCGGCGAGCGCGAAGTCGAGAAGACGCTCTGGTCGCTGGCCGACCAATGCACGCCTGCCGAGCGAGTCGCGCACTACACGCAGGCAATCATGGATCTCGGTGCGACCCTGTGCGTGCGCTCGCGGCCGCTGTGTGCGGCTTGTCCGTTGACGGAGCATTGCGTCGCCCGCATCGAAGGCCGGCAAGCCGCACTGCCGACGCCGCGCCCGAAAAAGATCCGGCCGCAGCGGACTGCGTATGTCGTGATCATGGTTCGCGACGACGGCGCAGTCCTGCTCGAGCGTCGTCCGCCTGCGGGAATCTGGGGCGGGCTGTGGACGCTGCCGCAGTTCGACGAGGGCGAAGCGGCGCAGGCATGGATCAGTCAGCGAGCAACCGTTGACCGCGCGAGTGCCATGCCGCCGTATGCTCATTCATTCACGCATTTCGATCTCACGCTGCATCCGCTGTTGGTGCGCGGAGCTGCCATCACGGCTTTGGCCGACGACGACCGGTACTGCTGGTACGAGCCGCTGCAACCGGCGAGAATCGGACTCGCCAAACCGGCCGTCGAGCTGATGCGCGCGCTCGAGGCGCAACCCGCAGCAGCCATGCAGCGTCAGAGCACTTTGCTATGAACGTCACTGCACTCACCGCCCCGGCAGCTACGAACAACTGGAAGCGCGTTGGCTGGATCCTGCTTCTGCTTGGCGGCATCTTCGCAGCCGGCAACGGTGTCATGTTCATGCTGGTGGAGGGGCACGGGTCGCCCGACATCAAGCACCGTTTCTTTGCCACCGCGATCGCCGGTTGGTCGCACGCGTTCGGCGGCGCGATCGCGGCGCTGATCGGCCCGTTCCAGCTGATCACGCGCCTGCGCACGGCGTGGCCCAGAGTGCACGTCTGGATGGGGCGGACGTACCTGCTGGCGGTCCTCGCCGGCGGGCTGGCCGGGTTGTACTTCGCGCCGACGAGCACGGCGGGGACTGTGGGACGCTTGGGTTTCACGACGCTCGCGATCTTCTGGCTCTACAGCGGCACGCGGGCTTTCCTCGCGATTCGGCGCGGGAACGTGCAGGAGCATCGTCGCTGGATGCTGCGCAATTACGCACTGACGTTCGGCGCGGCGACGCTGCGTATTGAGCTGCCGCTGCTGATCATCGGCGGCTTGAGCTTCTCTGCCGCCTACACGCTGGTTGCCTGGATCTCCTGGGTGCCGAACTGGCTAGTCGTGGAGGCGTGGCTGCGCCGGCGCAAGGCGGCGCCAGCGCGATGACCAAGGACGAAATCCTCGCGTACCTGCCGCCCGCGGCGAAGATGCTGGGGCGTGAAGTCGTCGAGATCGATCAGGTGAACGGCGGCGCAGTGCTGCGATTTCGCGCGCAGCCGGAATTTCTGAATCGCCACGGCACGGTACAGGGCGGGATCCTGTGCGCGATGCTCGACTCTTCGACCGCGCTGGCGCTGTACGCGGTGCTGCCGGCCGAGGAGACGGGGCTCACTGCGAACCTCAATGTCTCGTTCCTCAAGCCGGCCAAGGTCGGAGTATTCACCGCGACGAGTCGGCTCGTGACGCGCGACGAGCGCAATGCCGAGACCGTCGGCGAACTCCGGGACGCAGACGGCGTTCTGGTCGCGACGGCGACTGCGCGCTTGCGCATCGTGCCGCGCAAGGATTGAATGCGACCATGGCAAGAACAGTGAAATGCGTGCTGCTCGGCGTCGAAGCCGAAGGCCTCGATTACGCGCCCTATCCCGGCGAGCTCGGGCAGCGCATCTACGAGAACGTGTCGAAGGAAGGGTGGCAGCGCTGGCTCAAGCACCAGACGATGCTGCTGAACGAATATCGCCTCACGCCGATCGACCCGAAGGCGCGCAAGTTCCTGGTCGAAGAGATGGAGAAGTTCTTCTTCGGCGGCGGCTCGCAGAAGCCGCAAGAGTTCGTCGATCCGGACAAGAAGTAAGAGTCAGGCTTTAGCCTGACATCTTCCAGCGTTCACGCGTGCTTCAGATATCCGTCGCGATACTGCGCCCATGCTTCGCTTCCTCTGCTTCTGCCTGGCAATCCTGCCGCTCCTGGGCGCTTGTCAGCTCGCCCGGATGCAAGTCAGTCCGGCTCTCGCAACCGTCGAACCCTTCACTGTCGACCGCGTGCTCTGGCGCGTGCGCAAGCCGAACGACCCGTTGAGCTTCGGCTCGTGGCGCACGACGCGCATCGACGTCGGCTGGAGCGAGTCCCGCTCGCGGCAAGTCCCCGTCACCGTCAGCGGGAAGTCCATGCTCGACTTTCAGTCCTACCTGCGGCCGTATCGCCTCGAGGTCGCGACGAGCAATGGCGTGATCTCGGCGGAGTGCATCTCGCGTGCCGCGGGGGTCGCGTACAAGGATTGGTCGCTCGACACCGGCGCCCTGACAGGCATTCCGCCGCTGCACTGCTCGTATATGGGCGCGTCCGCGGGAGAGATGGAGTTGCTGGAGATGCCGACGATCGCCGGGTCCGAGGAGGGCAACATCGCGTTCGATGCGGCCCGCTGGCACGTGCAGTCGGTCAATCGCATCGAAGGCGGCCACGGGCCCGGTGCCATCGTCGGCTATGAGATCAGTCGCGACAGCGAAGTCATCGCTGCGGTGGAGATCATGAATCAAGGCCGGGTGTGGATGTCGCCAACGCTCACTGCGTTGGAGCAGGATCGCGTCGCGACCGTGGCGATGGCGCTACTCGTCTATGAGTCGCCGCAGGCGGATATGGAGAGCATCTCGGAGCACGCGAAGGAGTAGGAGTCAGGCTTTAGCCTGACTCTTCATCCGGCTTTCCGCGCCGGCTCTTCTATCCCAAAGTCCTTTCTCAAGCTGTCGCCGACGCGGGCGAACTCCGCTGCGATCTTCTCCAGATCCGCGCGCCAGTCCGCTTTCTGTCCCGACTTCGCCCGCGTTTCCAGATCGAACGACAGCGTTGCGAGATTGTTGACGTGCAGATTCGCCGCAGCGCCTTTCAGCTTGTGCGCGGCGCGACCGATCGCGGCCGCGTCGCCGAGCTCGACCGCTGCGCGCAGCTCTTGCACCGTGTCTTCGCCGCCCGACAGGAAGGCGTTGACCAGCTCGATCATGAATTCCTGGTCGTCACCCGCAACGTCGGCCAGCCGCGCGCGGATCGCGTTGTCGGGGCTCGCGGCTTGCGCTGCTGCACTCGACGCAGCGGCCGGTGCAATCGGCTCGCCGTCGGCGCGGCCCATGAAGCGATCCAGCACGTCTTGCAGCCGCGAGATGTCGAGCGGCTTGGTCAGATAGTCGTCCATTCCGGCCTCCAGGCAGCGCTCGAGCGTGCCCATCATCGCGTTCGCGGTGAGCGCAACGATCGGCGTGCGCTTCGCTCCACCGCTTTCCAGCTCGCGGATGCGCCGCGTCGCCTCCAGTCCGTCCATCACCGGCATCTGCATGTCCATCAATATGAACGTGTAGCTGCCGCGCTCGAACGCTTCGACAGCCTGGCGGCCGTCGCCGACAACCTGCACTTCGCAGCCGAGGCGTTCGAGGAAGCGCCGTGCAACGCGCTGGTTGATCGCGTTGTCCTCGACCAGCAGGACCTGTCCCGAGTACTGGCGCCGCGTTTCGGTCGCAACCAGCGTGCCGCGCGTGATGATCGGCTGACTGTGCATGTGCCAGTCCTGCGCGTCGTGCGACAGCGCGCGGTTCAAGCAGGCCAGCAGCTCGCGCGTACGAACCGGCTTCGTCAGGTACGCCGAGAAGCCGATCTGCGCGAAACGTTGCATGTCGCCGGAGCGATCGAGCGAAGTCAGCAGTATCAGACGCGTCGGCGCGATCTCGCGCGACTTCACGATCTGCTCGCCGAGCATGGCGCCGTCCATGTCGGGCATCTGGTAGTCGAGCACGACTGCATCGAATGGCTGCGGGCCCGGCTTGCGCAGAATCGCCAGCGCGGCCATTGCGCTCGACACGGTCTCGACGGCGTAACCGGCGTGCTTGAGCTGGCTTGCCATGACCTGGCGGTTGGTCGCGCTGTCATCGACGAGCAGGACGCGCCGGCCATCCGCGTTGTGGTCTTGCTGGGGCGCCGCGCCGCCGATTTCCGCAGGCTCGAGCGGCAGCGTGAACCAGAACGTCGAGCCCTTGCCGGGCTGGCTGTGGGCGCCGACCTGGCCGCCCATCATCTCCACGAGCTTGCGCACGATCGAAAGACCCAGGCCGGTGCCGCCGAAGCGCCGCGTGGTCGAGGAGTCCGCCTGCGTGAACGGCTGGAACAGCCGGTCGAGCGATTGCTCCGGAATGCCGATGCCGGTATCGCGCACTTCGAAATGCACGAGCGCGCGACCGTCCTGGCGCCCGACACAGCACACTTCCAGCACGACTTCGCCGCTCGGCGTGAACTTGATGGCGTTGCCGACCAGATTCAGCAGACACTGACGGATGCGCTGCGGATCGCCGAACACGCGCTCCGGCACTTCCGGGCGCACGTTGACGACCAGCTCCAGGCTCTTGGCAGCGGCCTGGAACGCCATGATCGAGCCGACGTCGTCGACGTTCGAGCGCAGGTCGAGCTCCAGGTGCTCGATGTCGAGCTTGCCGGCTTCGATCTTCGAGAAGTCGAGAATGTCGTTGAGGATCGTCAGCAGCGAGTCGGCGCTCGCGCGAATGGTTTCGGCGTAGTCGCGCTGCACGCGGTCGAGGCTGGTTTCCAGCATCAGGCCGGTCATCCCGATGATGCCGTTCATCGGCGTGCGGATCTCGTGGCTCATGGTCGCGAGGAACGTGCTCTTCGCGCGGCTGGCGGCTTCGGCCTCCTGCGTCGCGAGCACCATCGCCTCGCGGCCGGCGCGCTCGTCGGTGATGTCGCGAATCGAGCCGGCCAGCCACAGCGGCCGATCTTCGAGGTCGCGCTCGGCCGAAGCGCGCGAGCGCACCCACAGCCATTCGCCGTCGTGCTTGCGCAGGCGATATTCGACGTCGTACGGCAAGCCGAACGTCAGGTGGTCACCCATCGCCTTGCCGACGATCGCGCCGTCGTCGGGATGGATGAACGTTTCGATCTGGCCGTCGGCGCCGCTGTCGGTGGCGGCGTAACCGAGCATCTCGCGGAAGCGCGGCGAGTACCACGTCTCGCCCGTGCGCAGATTGAACTCGAACATCGCATCCTGGGTGCCCGACACCGCGCGCTGGAAGCGCTCCTGCGCTTCGCGCAGGTCGCCCGACTGGCGCGCGATCTCCAGCTTCGCAGATTCCTCGCCGGTCGCGTCCCAATCGACGCCCAGCACGCTGATCGGATTGCCCCGGGCGTCGCGCAGCACGCGCGCGTGACATTGGATACACCCGACGGTGCCGTCCGCAAACAGGGCGCGGTAGCGATAGGTGAACAGCTGGTCCTTGCTCGCCAGCACCTTGTCGAAGTGCGACACCCAGCCCTCGCGATCGTCGGGGTGCACGTACTTGCCGGTGTAGTCGGTGCCCTTGAACTCGACTGGCGCGCCCAGCCGCTTGAGCAGTGGGCTGTTCGCGTCGATCCGCGTGATGTCCTCCTTGATGTCCCACTCCCAGATCGACAGGCCGCCGGCCTCGTACGCCATGCGCATGCGCTCGACCATTCGTCTGTTTTCGGCCTCGGCGGTCTCGGCGCGCTCCAGCGCTTCGCGCAGGTCCGCGGTCTCGGCGCGCGAGCGCACCGCTTCTGCGAGCGCCAGCGCCTCGGCCTGCGACTTGCGCAGATTCGCGGAGCCGAAGAAGCCGGTCGCGAAGATCGCGAACACCGTGACCGAATGGCTCTCCAGGTACGACCACCAGTTGGCGTCGTAAGGCGAGAGGATCGGGGCGAGCAGCATCAGCAGCGCGCTGATCGTGGCGATGAGCGTGATGTGCCAGTGCTTGCTCGAGGACAGTGCGAGCACGACGGCAAGCAGGTAGCCGATGCCGACCGCCGAATCGAGCAAGTTGGCGATGTCGACGGCAAAGATCGCTCCGCACAGCACCAGCAGCCACGGCAGCAGATTGCGGCGGCTGTGCAATTCGCCGCGCAGCCCTTGGATGATCGTGTCGCGGCGCTCCGCCTCGGGCATGTTGACCAGGCTGCGCAGGTAGAAGCGCAGGCTGAAGGCGCCGAACAGCAGCAACGCCATCAGGAAGTAGCCGACTGCATTCATCGACAAATACGATTGGCCGAAGAAGCGGCCGATCGTGGCGCGCTCGCGTTCGAGCGACAGGTCGAGCAGCAGCACGCCGTCGGCATGGTCGCGCACGGCATAGAACAGGTGCGGGTTGCCGGCGACGTTCTCGAAATGGATGTAGCGCGTGGCGGCATTGTTGCGCAGCGCTGCGGCCGCGCTCGCGGCGTGCGTACCGGTGGGCTGCGCTGCCGCGTTCGGCGCAAGCACATGCTGCAGATGAGTGGCGCTGAACGAGGACGCGTAGGTATCCAGCGATTCCCGGCCTTGCTCGCCCGACAGGATCGCTTCGGTAATTGCGAACGCCTTGGTCACGGCGACGTCGGCGCCGAGCCGCTGTGCCACGACTTTCTTCTGCTGCAGGAGCGGCGCGCCGACGATAGACAGCAGCAGCACCAGCACCAGGATCGTCACGATCGACGCCTGGCCTGCGAGGATTCCCAGGAGATTCTTCGACATCTTCAATGGCATAACCGAGCTGTCCCGCCCTCATGGGAACAGCGGCAGCCTGCGCCGAAACTTTCGCCGGCGAATGTGACGCAGTTCGCACTTGGCCCGACGCTATGTCGGATGCGCTTACCGAAAGAGTGCAGGAGCGGCTCACCAAGGGTAGTGGCCGTGCGCCGATGCCCGCCGCTTCAATTCGACGCATGACGCAGAGCACGGCCCGGCTGCAGCAGATGATCATGGGTTTTCGCACGACGCAGCTGCTGTACGTCGCGGCGACGCTGGGGATTGCCGATCAGCTGGAGGCAGGTCCTCGCTCCGTCGCTGCGCTTGCAGCGGCGTGCGGCTGTCGCGCGCCGGAGCTGTATCGCATTCTGCGGGCGCTCTCCAGTCTCGGGATCGTGCACGAGCTCGCGGATCGGCACTTCGAGCTGGCTTCGATGGGCGAGCCTCTGCGAACGCATGCCGAGGGCTCACTGCGCGCCATGGCTGCACTCTACGGTGAGCGCTGGATCTGGAACGCGTATGGCAGCCTCTTGCACAGTGTGCGTACGGGTGAGCCGGCGTTCGATGCTGTCCACGGTCGGCGGTTCTTCGATTATCTGCAGGAGGACGCGATCGCCGGGCGCGGCTTCGCTGCGGCGATGACCTCGTACTCAGCTCAGGAAATCTCGGCCGTCAGCGCTGCATACGACTTCTCGCGGTTCGGCACGATTGCAGACATCGGCGGCGGGCATGGGCGTCTGCTCGCTGCGCTGCTCCGCGCCAGCCGCGATGCGCGAGGCATCCTGTTCGATCTGCCTGCGGTGTGCGCCGGTGCGCAGCAGACCCTGAACGAAGCTGGAGTCGCGGACCGTGTGACCGTCGTCAGCGGCGACTTCTTCAGCGCGGTCCCGCGCGGCGCGCAGCTCTACGTCATGAAGAGCATCATCCACGACTGGGATGACGACGCAGCGCTGCACATCCTGGCCAACTGTCGCGCCGCCCTGGCGTCGGACGCGCGCCTGTTGCTCATCGAGCGGCTGGTCGGCGAGCCCAACTCGCCGGACGAGGCGAAGCTGTTCGACATCAACATGCTGGCGATGCTCGGCGGCCGCGAGCGCACCGCCGACGAATACCGTGCGCTGCTGGAGTCGGCGGGCTTGCGCATGATCCGCACGCACGCAACCGCGAGCCCCCACTCGCTGATCGAGGCTAGTCGATAGGAAAGGCCTGTCGTGCGCCGTCGAGTCTGTGTACGACGCCTCTTCTCATCACGAAGCGCACTCGCTCGAGCTCCGTGACGTCGTTGAGCGGGCTCGTCGCGACGGCAATGATGTCCGCGTCCTTGCCGGGCTCGATGCTCCCCACTGTGGCGACACGGTCGAGCAGCGTGGCTGCATCCAGCGTCGCTGCCTTGATTGCCCCGGCCGGCGTCAGGCCGGCTTTCACCAGCAGCGCAAACTCCTGTGCGTTCTTGCCGTGATCCGACACGCCGGTGTCGGTGCCGAACGCGATCTTCACGCCGGCCTTGATCGCTGCGGCAATGTTCTTGCCGTGCGCCGCCGCGGCTTCCTCGGCCTTCGCCAGCGTGTTCTTCGAGCGCGCGCCGGCGCGTGCCTGGGCGAGCGCCGCGTGCGGTGCAATCATCGTCGGGACGAGCCAGGCGCCATTCTTCTTGAAGAGCGCGTTGGTCTGCGCATCGGTGTACGTCCCGTGCTCGATCGAATCGACGCCCGCTTCGAGCGCCGCCTTGATGCCATTCTGACCGTGCGCATGCGCGGCGACCTTGCGGCCGAACATGTGCGCGGTGTCGATGATCGCCTTCATTTCATCCGCGAACATCTGCTGGTTGAGGCCGCCCGCAATGTTGCTGTTGACGCCGCCGGTGGCCGCGAACTTGATGACGTCCGCGCCCTGCGAGATCTGTTCGCGCACCGCGCGACGGCAGTCATCGGCGCCGTTGCAGTTGTTGGTCGCGTGGGCGCGCACGATCTCCGTGATGTCGCGATTGGTGTTGTTCGAGCCGTCACCGTGACCGCCCGTGATCGAGATCGCCCGCCCGGCAGCGACGATCGTCGGGCCGGCAATCGCCCCCGACAGGATCGCGTCACGTAGCGCGGTGACGCTGCGGACCTCGGAACCGAGATCGCGCACGGTCGTGAAGCCCGCTTCGAGCGTGCGCCGCGCGTTGCCGACGCCGATGAGCAGGTTGTCCTCGATGTCGCGATTGTTCTGCTCCAGCCGCGCTCGCATCTTGTCGTCGTCGTTGAAGATGTGGACGTGCATGTCGATCAGGCCAGGCAGCACGAACTGCTTGCTCAGGTCGACGAGCCGTGCCCCGCCTTCCGGCGCGATCAAGCCATCGCGAACCGCTTCGACCCGGCCGTCGCGCACGATGATCGTCGAGGCGCCGCGCGGCGCCTGGCCCGGACGATCGAGCAGCGCGCCGGCGTGGATATAAACCGCGGGCGCGCTCGTCTGGGCGCTGCCGGGCATGCTCCACAGCAAAGTCAATGCTGCGGCGATCGAGATCGTGCTTGCGAGCTTCATCCTTCCTCCGGGTTGGGAATGACATGTGCGAGCGCCGCGCGCAGGTCCCGCAGCTTCGGTGGCTTGTTGAGCACGTGATCGACGTGCGCCGGAATGTCGCCGTCGTCCACCAGACGCTGGCCCCAGCCCGTGAGCAGGATCACGGGCGTCGAGGCCGAGGCCGCTTTGATCGCGGCAGCGACGCGGCGGCCATCGATGTGCGGCATGCCGAGGTCGGTGATCACGACGTCGAACTTCTCCCCGCGTTGCTGTGCTTCGGTGAACGCGTCGATGCCCGCTTGGCCGCCGTCGGCAGCGGCCACCTTGTGGCCATCGCTCCCGAGCGTCGCGCGCAGCGATTCGAGCACGAGCGGATCGTCGTCGACCAGCAGGACCGACAATGGACGCAGGGTCGTCGCGGGTGCGACCGTTGGCGGTGCTGCGGCCGCTGCCGCGTGCGCGGCAGCGAATGTGATCCGCATCGTCGTGCCCTGATGCAGCGTGCTGTCGATTTCCAGCTCAGCGCTGTGTCGGCGCACCATGCCGTAGACCATGGCAAGCCCGAGACCGGTGCCGCGCTCGCCCTTCGTCGTGAAGAACGGCTCCAGGCAACGGCGCCGCGTTTCCTCGTCCATGCCGACGCCGGAATCGACGACTTCCAACTGCACTGTCGCGGCGGAGCTGCGCGTGCGCACTGTCAGTGTGCCGCCGTCCGGCATCGCGTCGACTGCGTTGAAAACGAGATTCGTCAGCGCATCGCGGATCTCGCTTTCCTGTCCGAGAATGGCCGCGAGCGGCTGCTGCAGCTCGGCGCGCATGGCGATTGCGATCCCGCGCTGCTGCGGCAGATCGCGCCACCGGCCGCGCGTCAGCTCGATCACCTGCGACACGATCGGATTCAGGTCGATCTGCGCGTGCGGCGCCTCCCGGTCCTGCGGCCGATAGAAATCGCGCATGCCTTTCACGGTCTCGCCGACGTCGGCGATTGCGCGGCGGATGATGCTCAGGTAGCCGCGGGCGCGCTCGCTCAAGCCGGTCTCGTGTTCCAGCAGCGAATCGGTGTACAGCGCAATGGGCGCGACGGCGTTATTGATGTCATGCGCGACGCCGCTGGCCATCTGGCCGAGTGCACGCAGGCGCTCCTGTTGCATCACCGTCTGCTGGCTTTGCCGGAGCTCGTCGTATGCCTGTTGCAGCGTTGTGTAGAGCTGCGCCTGGTGTGTGGCGAGCGCTACGTGATCGCTCAACTGCCTCAGGAACTCGCACTCGTTGCTGGAGAAGCTTTCCGCTTCTCTGCGCGCAGCGAGCAGCACGCCGAAGACAGTGCCTTGGGCGAAGAGCGGCGAGATCACCAGGGCGCGCAGCCCTGCATCCACGAGACGCTGCGTAAACTCGCCGGCGGCGCGCGTGATGTCCGGCTCGTAGACGAGTTGCCCTCTGATGCATGTCGCCAGGCCGTTGCTGTCGACGCTGACGTGCTCGTGCTCCTTCATCGCGAGCTTTTTGGTCACGGTGTCGCTGCGCGAGCCGATACTGGTGACGGTCAGCACGCGCTCCGCCTCGACGTAGAGGCAGATGCAGCCGAAGTCGATCGGCAGATCCGTCTCCAGGCTGCGGATCACGACCTGGAAGATGCTGCGCAGATCGTGACGCTCGCCGATCGCGCGAGTGATCCGATGCAGCAAGTCGAGGCGACTCAATTGCAGCTGCAGCTTCGCCTGTGCGGCTTGGCGCTCGCGAGTGGCACGCTCACGCGTGTCGATCAGCGCATTGAATGCGACTCCGACATCAGCGACTTCGCGTGGACCTGCGATTGCCACGCGCGCGTCGTCGGCACCGCCGGCCCTGGCCCGCGCGACTCCCGCTATGGCGCCGATCGGTTGCGCGATGCGCCGAGCGGCATACGCGGCCACTGCAATCGTCGCGCCGACGATCACGGCGATCAGCAATAACGTTTCGAGTGCGCGCGATCGTGCAGGAGCAATTGCCGACTCGGCATCCACGCTGGCGTATGCGATCCAGTGCGTACCGCTGACGGGACGGAACGCCCAGAGCCGGTCCTGCTCGTCTAGTCCGGCCGCGCGCAGCGTTCCCTCCTTCTGCGACAACATCGCTGCTATCGCCGGCGTGGCGCTCACATTCTGGCCGATCCAGCGCTGTGGATCGCGCGAGCGAGCGATCACGATGCCGGGGCGGGCGACGATTCCCGCCACGATGCCTTTGCTGTCGAAAACGCCGAAGGGCTGCAGATGCTGCAGATCGATCGCCATGCCGACGGCGCCGACCATGCTGCCATCGTCGCCGCGAACGGCCTGCACGGCCGTCACTCCCCACGTCTTGCTGATCCGGCCGATCAGCGGATCCGAAAGCCGGAAGCCACCGTCGCGCATCAGCGCGCGATGCATCTCGAGGTCGATGATGCGCAGCCGCTCGCCGCCCGGCGGCGGCTTGGCGCCGCACAGGATCCAGCCTTCTCTATCGACGACGATGATGTTGCCTGCGCGCGGATTCAGCTCGCGCAGCGTCGGCAGGGCCGGATCGCAGTTCTCCGGATCCATCGCACGCACCAGCGGCCGCTGCGCGACCGCTTCGAGCGTGGCGCGAAAGTCGCCCAGGAAGCGCTCGCTGCGCGCAGCGGTTTCGTCCGCGACGGTGCGAGCCTCGTCGGTTGCGTGAGCGACGTCGCGGCGCGCTCCGTCATACAGGAGAAAGCCGATGACGCCGAGGAGAGGCAGAGCAACGACGGCAGCGAGCCGCGCGAGCTCGAAGAGAATGGGCCGGCCGGAAGCCTCTGCCATGAGGCATTGTGTCAGAAATAAAGAGTCGGGCTAAAGCCCGACCTGCAGCGCGCTACTTGGACAGGTATTCGATTGTGAGGGTGAGCAGGGCGCGGACGCCCGTGATCATCCCCGCCTCGTCGAGGTAAAACTGCGGCGAGTGATTGAACGCGACCTTGGTCGGGTCGCGGTCCGGCGGCGTGACGCCGATCCAGAAATACAGCGACGGCGCCTGCTGCGCGAAGACCGCATAGTCGTCCGCCGTCGTCTGCAGGCTGACTTCGCGCACGTTGTCCTTGCCGACCAGCCGCTCGAAGATCGGCAGCGCTGCGGCAGTGACGGCGGCGTCATTCACGACCGTTGGTACCGAGACCTCGTCTGCAGACTCCGGCTTCGAGAGATCCTTGAAGCGCACAGTGGCAGTTGCACCGCTGGCCGCCGCGATATTGCCCGCCGTTGCCTGCATGCGCCGCACGATGTCGTTGCGCACGTCCGCGCTGAACGTGCGCACGGTGCCGACCATCTGGACTTCGTCGGGAATGATGTTGAAGCGGATGCCGCCTTTGATTGCGCCGACCGTGATGACGGCTGGAATGGCGGTGATATCGACCTGCCGGCTGACGATCGTCTGCAGGCCGAGCACGATCTGCGACGAAACGACGATCGGGTCGACGCCGCCCCACGGCCGCGAGCCATGCGTCTGGCGGCCTTTGACCGTCAGCGTGAAACTATCGGCGCTCGCCATGAACGGACCCGAGCGATAGCCGATCACGCCGGTCGGCAGCGAAGCCATCACGTGCAATCCGTACATGACGTCAGGCTTCGCAAGCTTGAAGGCACCCTGGTCGAGCATCAGGTTCGCGCCGCCGCGCTCGCCTTCGGGCGGACCTTCTTCGGCGGGCTGAAACACGAACAGCACTTGCCCTGTGAGCTGCTCGCGCATCCCGGCGAGCGCTTCCGCCACGCCGAGCAGAATCGCGACGTGCGAGTCGTGTCCGCACGCGTGCATCACGCCGACGGTTTCGCCGCGGAACTGCGCCGTTGCCCTCGACTTGAACGGCACGTCGGTCTGTTCCGTCACGGGCAGCGCATCCATGTCGGCACGCAGCCCGACCGTGCGCCCCGGCTGGCCGCCGCGCAGGAGCCCGACGACTCCGGTCACGCCGACGCCGGTCTTCACTTCGATGCCGAGCGCGCGCAGGCGCTTGGCAATCTGTTCCGCCGTGCGCACTTCCCGGTTGCTGAGCTCGGGGTGCGTGTGGAAGTCGCGCCGCCACTCGATCGTCTTCGGCTCGACCGCCTTCGCGGCTGCATCGATCTGGGCGCTGGTGATCCGCGTCCCGGCGGCCTGGACGGCGCCGCTCCAGGTTATGGCAATCGCAATCGGCGCCAGGAGCAGTCGGACCGGGCTGGGCTGCATACAACGGACCTTCGTGGAAGCGGGGCGTTACGCCACAGGAGGGATGCTCTTGTACAATCGCTCAGGGTCGGGGTTCAAGGGGAGCACACCCGTGCAGACGGCGAATGAAGGTCGATCGTCTCCGCCACCGTTGCCGCCTTCGGACGACGCGATGCGTGAGGCAGAGGCAAGTTACGAGCCGCCGGCGGCCGTTGCCGACGACGGGCGTTACTCGTTGGAAACGCGGCTGATCCGCACGCTGTTGCACGCGTTCGGCAATCCGCCCATCGCGTTCTCGCTCTGGAACGGCGAAAAGATCGCCCCGCTGGGCTCTGCCCCGGTGGCGACCCTGCGCATTGCCGATCGCCGCACGCTGCTGCGCCTGTGCACCGATCCGGACTTGCAGTTCGGCGAACTGTACTGCTCCGGCAAGATCGACGTGGACGGCAGCATCCTGCGGATGATCGAGGAGCTGTACGTCGGTGCGGCGGAAGCCGGTCAGGCGATTTCGTTGCGGCGCCGTCTGGCCCAGTGGCGGCATCGCCGGACGCGCAACACGCTGACCGGTTCGCGCGACAACATTCACCACCATTACGACATCGGCAACGAGTTCTATTCGCTGTGGCTCGGCGAGACCATGGCGTACACGTGCGCGTATTTCCCGACGCCGGCGGCCACGCTCGACCAGGCGCAGATCGCCAAGATGGATCACGTGTGTCGCAAGGTTCGGCTGAACCGCGGCGAGCGCGTCGTGGAAGCCGGTTGCGGCTGGGGCGCGCTGGCGCTGCACATGGCGCGTCGCTATGGCGTGAAGGTGCGCGCGTTCAACATTTCGCGCGAGCAGATCGCGTACGCGCGCGAGCGCGCGCAGGCGGCGGGGCTCGGCAACGAAGTCGAGTTCATCGAAGACGACTATCGCAACGTCACGGGCCACTACGACAAGTTCGTCTCGGTCGGCATGCTGGAGCACGTCGGCCCCGAGAACTACGAGGAGCTCGGGCGAGTCATCGACCGCTGCCTGAAGGACAGCGGCCTCGGTTTGATCCACACCATCGGGCGCAACCGCGCGAAGCTGATGCATCGCTGGATCGACCGGCGCATCTTCCCCGGCGCGCATCCGCCCTCGCTCAAGGAGATGATGGACATTTTCGAGGGCTGCAACTTCTCGGTGCTGGATGTGGAGAACATCCGCCAGCACTACGCGAAGACCCTCGAGTGGTGGCACATCCTGTACGAGCGCGCGGCTGACAGCGTCGTGAAGATGTTCGACGAACGGTTCCTGCGCATGTGGCGCCTGTACCTGCTCGGCTCGCAGGCTGCGTTCAACGTCGGCGAGTTGCAGCTGTTCCAGGTGGTGTTCGCGCCGGGCCGCAACAACCAGATCCCGTGGACACGGGCCGACATCTATCAACCCAACATCTATCAAAGATGAGCGGGCGATGACGCCGCGCGAATCTTGCGATGTTCTGATCGTCGGCGGCGGGCCGGCGGGCTCGGCGTGCGCGCGGCAGCTCGGTCGTGCCGGGTTCGACGTGCTGATCCTGGACAAGAGCCAGTTCCCGCGCGACAAGGTCTGCGCGGGTTGGATTACTCCGCAAGTCGTCGAAGAGCTGGAGATCGATACGCGCGACTACCAACAGGGTCGCGTGCTGCAACCGATCACGAGCTTCATCACGGGCATGGGCGAGCGCACGGCGCGGCCGGTGCACTTCGAGAAGATCGTCAGCTACGGCATCCGCCGCTGCGAGTTCGACAACTACCTGCTGCAACGGTCGGGCGCGCGTCTGCGGCTCGGCGAAGCGTGGGAGTCGATGGAACGGGTCGACGGTCGTTGGCTGGTCAACGGCACAATCAGCGCGGCGCTCGTGATCGGCGCCGGCGGTCACTTCTGCCCGGTGGTGCGTTTTCTCGGAGCGAATCTCGGTAAGGACGAGCGGGCGATCTGCGCGCAGGAGATCGAGTTCGAGATGAGCGACGAGCAGGCGTTGCGCTGCGGCGTCGAGCACGACCGGCCCGAGCTGTACTTCTGCGACGACTTGAAGGGCTACGGCTGGTGCTTCCGCAAAGGGAATTTCCTCAACGTCGGGCTCGGGCGCGAAGGTAACAAAGGCCTGGTCGAGCACGTCCACGCGTTCAGCCAATGGCTGCAGTCGCAGGGCAAGGTGCCGGCCGATGCGCCGGCGCGGTTCAAGGGTCACGCGTATCTGCTCTATTCGCACGCCAAGCGGCCGGTGATCGGCGACGGCGTGCTCATCATCGGTGATGCCGCCGGCCTCGCGTATGCAGAAAGCGGCGAGGGCATCCGGCCCGCGATCGAATCCGGGCTGATGGCTGCACGGATCATTGCGAACGCACGCGGCGACTACAGCAAGCAGAGATTGGCCGAGTACGAAGCGCAGCTCGCCGCCCGCTTCGGTGCCCGCAATAACGGCGCGTCGCTCGCGAGCTCCTTGCCGGAGTCGTGGAAGCTCGCGCTCGCACGCTCGCTCATGCAGACGCAGTGGTTCACGCGAAACGTCGTGATCAATCGCTGGTTCCTGCACGCCGATCAGGCTGCGCTACGCGCCTGATACATGGCTATCGGACTCTCAATGGTGCTGTTGCGAGACACGGCAGATCTGCCGGTGCCTCGTATCGAGCAGGAGTTGCGCACGCGCTATCCGGAGCTGGATGCTGCCATCGCCGAGAGTGACGGCGCGGTGGCGGTGTTACAGCTGAAGAACGGCCGGCTCATGCTTGCCTGCATGCCGTGCCAGATACCGTGGTCGGATCTCGAAGGTCCTTGCGCGACCAGTATCCTGTGGAAGGACGCGGCCGATGAGGTGAAGACACACGCTGCTCACGTCGTGGTGTCGGTCGCGACCGAGCTTAATCCGGTGGAGCAGTCGATCCTGCTGACTCAGGTGACGACAGCCGTGCTCGCTGCATGCGATTCGGCGATGGGTGTCTACTGGGGCAACGCGACGCTGCTCGTGCCGAAGCCGGTCTTCGTCGAGTTCGCGGAAAAGATGCTGCCGGAAGGGCCGCCGCTGCACATCTGGGTCGACTTTCGCGTCGGCTGGCAGACTGCGGGCACCAGCGCGGGCTTCACGACAGGCATGACGGCGCTCGGCCACATGGACATGGAAGCGCGTGACTGGCCCGCCAAGCCGAGCGACCTGCGCGACCGGTTCATGACCTTCGCGCTCTACGTGCTGGAGAACGGTCCGGTGATCAAGGACCGCGACACGATCGGTCAGGATGCGAGCGAGAAGATCCGCGCCGTCTATGCGCCGGGGACGTTCGGACAGAATGCGCGGGTGATACAGCTGCGCTACGAGGCAGCGCCCGCGAAGCCCTGGTGGAAGGTCTGGTAGCGATGCGAGCTAGTCGGCGCGCTCGATGCTGATGACCTTCCCGTCGAGGATCTTCACCAGCATCGTGAGCGAGCCGGAGCTGGGTTTGTAATACCAGCGCTCAGTCACCTGTTCGCCGCGCTTGGTCGTGTAGCCCGCCGGGTTCCTGGCAAACACGTCTTCTTTCGAGACGTCCTTCTTCTGCGGCTCGCCGCACTTCTGCAGGATCTCGTTGGTGGTCATCGTCTCGTTCACGATCCACTTGCCGCAACGCATGGAATCCGCCGCAGCCGCGAGCGGCAGGATCGATGCGGCACACATGACGAGAGCAGGGAAGCGCATGGCGCGTAGCATACGCTACTCGCGAGGAGCATGGCGGCGGTCGCCATGCTCCGGCAGTCGCGGCTTCAGCAACTTCGCGACCAGGCCGGTCCAGCCCGTCTGGTGAGTTGCACCGACGCCGCGCCCCGTGTCGCCGCAGAAGTATTCGTAGAACAGCACGTAGTCACGGAAGTGCGGATCTTGCTGCATTTGCCGATACTGCCCGAGCACGGGCCGCACGCCTTGCTCGTTTTTCAGGAACAGTCGTTCCAGCCGCGTCGCGAGCTCGTCCGCGATCTGCTCGAGCGTCAGCAGCCGGCCGGAGCCGGTCGGGCATTCGACGCGAAAATCATCGCCGTAGTAGTGATGAAACTTCTGCAGCGACTCGATGATCAGGAAGTTCACCGGAAACCAGATCGGGCCGCGCCAGTTGGAGTTGCCGCCGAACAGGCCTGAGTCGGACTCGGCAGGCACGTAGCGCACCGTCAGATCCGAG
>Ga0207675_100001121_pt1 | contig 26557 bp, 22 predicted proteins | sample KBSSwiS42_FD_184305 | JGI IMG/M metagenome (GOLD analysis project Ga0207675, IMG submission 184305) | Switchgrass rhizosphere microbial communities from Kellogg Biological Station, Michigan, USA - KBS Switchgrass S4-2 (SPAdes) (version 2) | ecosystem: Host-associated > Plants > Roots >...
CCAGTACCGCTCGTTCCGCTTCCTGGCCCGGCCGACCTTGTTCGGGACGACTTGTGCCATCACAAGCTCGCACTCCCGGATCAGCTCGGGATACCGCTCAGCGCAGGCGATGCGGAGCTTGTAGACATTGCGCGGGCAAGCTGTGAGACAGCCGTCGCCGAGGTAGAGGCCGAGGAGGTAGGTGTAGGACGCTTGCGGCAGAATCAACGGATCACCGCCACAGACAACACAGGCACCCCGACGAGGCTCACCGTCCGGCCCCTTGAAGGTGTACCGACGATCGAAGTCGGGAGTCTGACCCTTTCTCCATTGCTGGACCGTGCTTCTTGGAATCCCGGCCTCGCGAGCGATCTCGCAGTCGTTGCGACCCATGGCGACAAGGTCGAGGACCAGTGCAACTTCCTCTCGTGTCCGCACTTCCGCTACCCTTCTCCCGCCTGCCCGAGTGGAGAAATCGGCATACTCGATGGATTCAAAATCCATTGCCCGTAAGGGCATGCGGGTTCGAGTCCCGCCTCGGGCACCTCTCACCTGGAGCGTAACTCGTACCGAACGCGTGTTCGAGTAGATTCGCTGGATCTGTGGACAACCCCGACGGAACGTGGGTGGGCGCCGCTACGATGCCCTTCCGCCTGACGGTCCATCGGAGGTTCGAGGTATGCGCTACCCGCCCGCACGACGGCTCGACCTGGTTGAGGAGCTGCACGGCTTCCGGGTCGCCGACCCCTACCGGTGGCTCGAGGACGCCGAGGCCGACGAGACCGAGGCGTGGAGCAAGGCCCAGGACGAGCTGCTGGGCGAGTGGATGGACGGCCGGCCGGGGCGGGAGGCGGTTCGGGAGCGGCTGGAGCGGCTGCTCGGGGCCGGGCTGGTGTCGGTGCCGGTGCTCCGGGGCGAGCGGGCGTTCTTCGAGCGGCGCCGGGGCGACCAGCAGCACCCGGTGCTGCTGGTCGCCGAGGCCGACGGGACCGAGCGGGCCCTGATCGACCCGAGCGCCCTGGCCGACGACGACACCATCACCCTCGACGGCTGGGTCCCGTCGCTGGAGGGCGAACGGCTGGCCTACTTCCTGTCCCAGGGCGGCGACGAGGAGGCCTCGCTGTTCATCATGGACGTGGCCAGCGGCGAGACGATCGAGGGCCCGATCGACCGGACCCGCTACTGCCCGCTGGCCTGGCTGCCCGGCGGCGACACCTACTACTACGGGCGCCGGCTTCCCGCCGACGCCGTCCCCGAGGGCGAGGCCGCCTTCCACCGGCGGATCTGGCGCCACCGGGTCGGGAGCGACCCCGACGGCGACCAGCTGGTGTTCGGCGAGGGCCGGGAGAAGACCGAGTACCACTCCTTACGGGTGTCGCTCGACGGCCGCTGGCTGCTGGTCGGGGCGGCGGCCGGGACGGCGCCCCGCAACGACCTGTACATCGCCGACCTGGCCGGCGACGGGACCCTGCGGCCGATCCAGGAGGGGGTCGACGCCGAGACCGACGGCCGGGTCGGGACCGACGGGCGCCTGTACCTCCACACCAACCTGGACGCGCCCCGGTTCCGGATCGCGGTGGCCGACCCGGCCCGGCCGGAGCCGGCGGGCTGGCGCGACCTGGTGCCCGAGTCCGACGACGTCCTCGCGGGCTACGCGCTCACCGACGACGCCATGGTGGTGGCGTTCAGCCGGCACGCGGTCGGCCGGGTGGCGGTGCACGACCGGGAGACCGGCGCCCCGCGGGCCGAGGTCGAGCTGCCGGGACCGGGGTCGGTGCTCGGCGTGTCCGCCCGCCCCGAGGGCGGCGACGAGGTCTACCTCGGCTACACCGACTTCACCACCCCGCCCCGCGTGTACCGCTACCAGGTCGGCGAGGGGAGCCTTGAGCTGTGGATGGACGCCCCCGGCCAGGTCGGCCTGCTGGCCGGGGTGACCACCCGGCAGGAGACCTACCGCTCCAAGGACGGCACCGAGGTGCGGCTGTTCCTGCTGCACCGCGAGGGACTGACCCCGGACGGGGCCCGGCCGACGATCCTGTACGGCTACGGCGGCTTCAACATCTCCCTGACCCCGGCGTGGAGCGCGGTCACGGCCGCCTGGGTCGAGCAGGGAGGGGTCTACGCGATCGCCAACCTCCGTGGCGGCAGCGAGGAGGGCGAGGCCTGGCACCGGGACGGGATGCGGGCCAACAAGCAGCACGTGTTCGACGATTTCGCCGCCGCCGCCGAGCACCTCATCGTCGCCGGCTGGACGTCGCCGGAGCGGCTGGCCATCGTCGGTGGGTCCAACGGGGGGCTGCTGGTCGGGGCCGCCCTGACCCAGCGGCCGGAGCTGTTCGCGGCGGTGGCCTGTAGCGCCCCGCTGCTCGACATGGTCCGCTACGAGCGCTTCGGTCTGGGCGAGACCTGGAACGACGAGTACGGGCGGGCCGACGACCCGACCGAGCTGGGCTGGCTGGTCGGCTACTCGCCCTACCACAGGGTGGTCGAGGGGACGGCCTACCCGGCGGTGCTGTTCACCGTCTTCGACTCCGACACCCGGGTGGACCCGCTGCACGCCCGCAAGATGTGCGCCGCCCTCCAGGCCGCGACCACCTCGGACCGGCCGGTCCTGCTACGCCGCGAGCGGCAGGCCGGCCATGGCGCCCGCTCGGTCCGCCGCACCGTCGAGCTCCAAACCGACATCCTGACCTTCCTGGCCGCCCAGGTCGGGCTGGAGCTGGAAGCCGCCGCCGGCTCCTGACGTCGTGATCGGTACCTAGGAGCCGGCGGGCGGGATCGTCACAGGGTCGTTCGCGCCGGAGGAGCGGCGTCCACCGGTCGTCGGCCTCGAAGGGGTCACCGGCGGGCGGTATGGACGGCGGTGGCGAGCTCGGTGGTGAACCTGCGGAGGCCGGGGAGGCCGGCTTCGGCGAGGCGGTGGACCAGGGCGGTGCCGACGATGGCGCCGTCGGCGAAGCGGGCGACGGCGGCGGCCTGGTCGGCGGTGGAGACGCCGATGCCGGCGCACACGGGGAGGTCGGTGTGGGCGCGGACCCGGCCGACCAGCTCCTCGATCCCGGCCGCGAGGGAGGCTCGCAGGCCGGTCACGCCCAGGGACGCCTGGGCGTACACGAATCCCCTTCCGGCCTTGGCGACCGCGGCCAGGCGGGTGTCGCTCGAGGTGGGGGCGGCCAGGAACACGGGGGCGAGCCCGGCGGCGCCGGTCGCCTCCAGCCACTCCCCCGCCTCCTCGGGGGGCAGGTCGGGCACGACCGCCCCGCAGGCACCGGCGGCGGCCAGCTCGGACGCGAACCGCCGTGGGCCGCGGTGGGCGACCAGGTTGTAGTAGACGAGCAGGACCACCGGGGTGTCGACGCTGGCGGTCAGCTCGTTGACCAGGCCGAAAACGTCGTCGAGCCGGGTCCCGGCGTCGAGGGCGGCGGTGACCGCCCGCTGGATGACCGGCCCGTCGATCAGCGGGTCGGAGTAGGGCGGGCCGACCTCGAGGACGTCGGCCCCGGCCTCGGCCATGGCCCGGAACGCGGCCAGCGACCCGTCCAGGTCCGGGAACCCGGCCACCCCGTAGGCGACCAGCGCCGCCCGCTCCTCGCGCCGCAGCGCGTCCAGCCGCCCCTCCAGCCGCTCGACCGGCGCCGGCGGCCCCGCCGCGTCATCAGGCCGAGCCCCGGGGAAGGTACGCACCTCGCCCGGCCCCGAGTGGCCGACCCGTGGATCAGAGGGCCCACCGGCGGCGGGGTCACCGAGCCCGCCGGAGCGAACCGGGTTGGGATCAGGCACTGGTGGGGTCCGGTGGGGTGTCGGGGTCGACCAGAAGGCTGGCGACGGTCTCGACGTCCTTGTCGCCGCGGCCGGAGAGGTTGAGGAGGACCCGGGTGCCGGGGGTGACCTGGCCGGTCTGGGCGGCGGTGGCGAGCCAGCCGATGGCGTGGGCGGGCTCCAGGGCGGGGAGGATGCCCTCGGTGCGGGCGAGGAGGCGGAAGCCGTCGAGGGCCAGCTGGTCGGGGGCGCGCTCGTAGGTGACCCGGCCGGCGTCCTTCCAGAAGGCGTGCTCGGGGCCGACGCCGGGGTAGTCGAGCCCGGCCGAGACCGAGTGGGTCGGGAGGACCTGGCCGTCGGGGTCCTGGAGGACGTAGGAGCGGGCGCCGTGGAGGACGCCGGCCTCGCCGAGGCCGAGGGAGGCGCCGTGGTCGCCCGGCTGGGGGCCGCGGCCGCCGGCCTCGACCCCGACCAGGCGGACGGGGTCGTCGTCGATGAAGGCGGCGAACAGGCCGGCCGCGTTCGACCCGCCGCCGACGCAGGCGACGGCCAGGTCGGGCAGCCGGCCCTCGGCCTCCAGGAACTGGGCCCGGGCCTCGTCGCCGATGACCCGCTGGAACTCCCTGACCATGAGCGGGTAGGGGTGGGGGCCGACCACCGACCCGATCGAGTAGTGGGTCGACTCGACCGTCTCGACCCAGTCCCGCAGGGCCTCGTTGATGGCGTCCTTGAGGGTCGCGGTGCCGGTGGCCACGGGGCGGACCTCGGTGCCGAGCAGCCGCATGCGGACCACGTTGAGGTGCTGGCGCCGGGTGTCCTCCTCACCCATGTAGACGACGCACTCCTGGCCGAGGAGGGCGGCGACGGTCGCGGTGGCCACGCCGTGCTGACCGGCGCCGGTCTCGGCGATGACCCGCGGCTTGCCCATGCGGCGGGCCAGCAGGTGCTGGCCGAGGGAGTTGTTGAGCTTGTGGGCCCCGGTGTGGAGCAGGTCCTCCCGCTTGAGCCACACCCGGACGCCCAGCTCCTCCGAGAGCCGCCGGGCACAGAACAGCGGGGTCGGGCGGCCGGCGTAGTCGCGCCGGAGCGCGTGCAGCTCGGTGACGAAGGCGGGGTCGGTGATGGCCTCCTCGAAGGCCTCGGTGAGCTGGTCGAGGGCGGCCATCAGGACCTCGGGGACGAACCGCCCGCCCCAGTCCCCGAAGTGCCCGAGCGGGTCGGGCCGGTGCGCGACCTCGGCCGCCCCGGCCGGGCCGGGCGCCTCGGCGAGCAGCCGGTCAGACATCGAGGAGGTTCCCCGACAGGTAGTCCTCGTAGGCCTTGAGGTCGAAGTGGCCGTGGCCGCACAGGTTGAAGACGATCGTCTCGGCGCGACCCTCCTCCTTGCAGCGCAGGGCCTCGTCGATCACGGCCCGGATGGCGTGGGCCGGCTCGGGGGCGGGGAGGATGCCCTCGGTGCGGGCGAACTGCACCGCCGCCTCGAAGATCTTGGACTGCGGGTAGGCCACGGCCTCGATGTGGTCCTCCTTGCGCAGCAGCGACACCAGCGCCGAGTCGCCGTGGTAGCGCAGCCCGCCGGCGTGGATCGGGGCCGGGATGAAGTCGGCGCCGAGGGTGTACATCGGGATCAGCGGGGCCATGCCGGCCTGGTCGCCGAGGTCGTACTCGAAGCGGCCCTTGGTGAGGGTCGGGGCGGCGGTCGGCTCGACCGCGACCACCCTGGTGCTCCGGCGGCCGGCCAGCTTCTCGGCCAGCAGCGGGAAGGTGAAGCCGCCGAAGTTGGACCCGCCGCCGACGCAGGCGACGAGCACGTCGGGCTCGACCCCGGCCTGCTCGAGCTGGGCCTTCAGCTCCAGGCCGATGACGGTCTGGTGGAGCAGCACGTGGTTGAGCACGCTGCCCAGCGCGTAGTGGGTGTCCTCGCGGGTGGCGGCGTCCTCGACGGCCTCGGAGATGGCGATCCCGAGGGACCCGGGCGAGTCGGGGTCCTGGTCGAGGACGGCCCGGCCGGCGGCCGTCTCCGGGGACGGCGACGGGATGACGCTGGCCCCCCAGGTCTCCATGATCGAGCGCCGGTACGGCTTGCCGTCGTAGGAGGCCCGGACCATGTAGACCTTGCACTCGAGGTCGAAGCGGACACAGGCGAAGGCGAGAGCGCTGCCCCACTGGCCGGCGCCGGTCTCGGTGCTGATCCGGGTGACGCCCTCGGCCTTGTTGTAGAAGGCCTGGGGGATGGCGGTGTTGGGCTTGTGGGACCCGGCCGGGGACCCGCCCTCGTACTTGTAGTAGATGCGGGCTGGGGTGCCGAGGGCGCGCTCGAGGTCGAGGGCGCGGATCAGCGGGGTCGGCCTCCACAGCTTGTAGACGTCGAGGACCGGCCCGGGGATGTCGATCCACTCGTCGGTGGAGACCTCCTGGCCGATCAGGGCCATCGGGAACAGCGGGGCCAGGTCGTCCGGCCCGACCGGCTGGCGGGTCTGGGGGTGCAGGTAGGGGTCGGGCTTGGTCGGCATCGAGGGGACGATGTTGAACCAGGCGCTCGGCAGCTCGTCCTCGCCGAGCAGGATCTTGCGGGGCTCAGCCATGGGCTCCTCCAGTTCGGGTCGGGACGGTCAGCAGGTCGCGGACGGCGGCCGCCGGGTCGCTGGCGCGCACCAGGGTCTCGCCGACCAGGACGGCGTCGGCGCCGGCGTCGGCGGCCGCCTGGACGCCGGCCCGGTCGCGGATGCCGCTCTCGGCGACCAGGACCGTGCCGGCGGGCAGGGACCGGCGGACCTCGGCGAAGCGGTTGGGGTCGACCTCCAGGGTGGCCAGGTCGCGGGCGTTCACCCCGACCAGGGAGGCGCCGGCCCCGGCGGCGGTCTCGGCCTCGGCGACGGTGTGGACCTCGACCAGGGCGTCGAGGCCGGCCTCGGCGGTCTCCTCAAGCAGGTCGCGGAGGGCCGCCGGGGCGAGGGCGGCGACGATCAGCAGGACGGCGTCGGCCCCCCAGGCGCGCGCCTCCCAGACCTGGTAGGCGGTGGTGACGAAGTCCTTGCGCAGGACGGGCAGGTCGACCGCCGACCGCACGGCCAGGAGGTCGTCGGGGCTGCCGGCGAAGTGGCGGGGCTCGGTGAGGACGCTGACGGCCGCCGCCCCACCGGCGGCGTACGCGCTGGCCAGGGCGGCCGGGTCGAGGTCGACGCGGATGTCGCCCTTGGAGGGCGAGCGGCGCTTGACCTCGGCGATCACCCGGGGCCCGTGCGGGCCGCGGCGGGCCGCCGCCTCCAGCCCTCTGGCTGCGGGGAGGCCGGCGGCGGCCGCCCGCAGCTGGTCGAGGGGCAGCCGTGCGGCCCGGCGTTCGGCGTCCGACCTGGCGTCGGCCACCGCCCGGGCCAGGAACGAGCCGGTCGAGGTCACAGCCGACGATTCTAGCCGTTCCGGCCCCGCCTCCCCGACCGGGTCCCCTCGCTGTGCCCTGATGGGGCATGATCCGGTCAGGGCTGGCTCGCGCCGACGAAAGGGACCGATGACCACTGCCGAGTTTCCGTCCGAGGGCATGGAGCTCACCCACATCCTGGTGGTGGGCGACGCCGGGCGGTCGAGGGACTTCTACCGGGACGTGCTCGGGGCCGAGCTCTACCGGGAGTACGGCGGCACCTCGGTCGTGCTGCGGGTGTTCGGGACCTGGCTGCTGCTGGTCACCGGCGGCGGGCCCACCCCCGACAAGCCGGAGGTCACCTTCGCCCCGCCGGCCGACCCGGGGGCCGTCCACCACGCGATGACGATCCGGGTCCCCGACTGCCGGGCGGCGTACGAGACCCTGCGAGGCCGGGGCGCCGAGTTCCTCACCCCGCCGGTGGACTACGAGTGGGAGGTGCGCTGCTTCTTCCGCGACCCCGACGGGCACCTCCTGGAGCTCAGCGAGTCGAAGCCGCCGCCGGACGGCTCGTAGCCGCCCGGGAAGCTCACCGGAGGGGGCGGGTGGGGAGCTCGCTCGGGGCGGTGGGACCGACCCGCTGGCGGTCGTCGGCGGGGGCGGTGCGGGACGGGGGGAGGATGAGGCGGAAGGCGGTGCCGCCGCCGGGGCCGGACTCGGCCTGGATGGCGACGCCCATGGCGTCGCAGAGCGCCTTGACGATGGCCAGGCCGAGGCCCGACCCGACCTCGCGGGTGCCGCGGTAGCGGGACCACAGGTAGCCGCGGTCGAAGGCGTGGGGGAGGTCTTCGGCGGCGATGCCGGGGCCCTGGTCGACGACGGCCGCCTCGACCCCGCCGCCGGGAAGGGGGCGGGCCGCGACCAGGACCTGGCGGCCGGAGGGGCTGGAGCGGGCGGCGTTGTCGAGCAGGTTGTCGAGCACCTGGCGGAGCCGGCCCGGGTCGAGGTGGGCGTGGAGGTCGTTGTCGAGGCGGGTGGTGACGGTGACCTGGCGGCGGGCGGCCCGCTCGGCGGCGGCCGCGGCCGCCTCCCTGAGCACGGCCCCGACGTCGGCGTCGACGGCGCTGACGGCGAACTGGCCACGGCCGAGGCGGGCCAGGTCGAGCAGGTCCTGGACGAGCCGGGCCAGCCGGATGGTCTCGGCGTGGACCCGGAGCAGCGAGCGGCGCCGGTCGGCCGGGTCGTCGACGGTGCCGTCGAGCAGGGCCTCGGTGTAGCCCTGGACGGTGGTCAACGGGGTCTTGAGCTCGTGGCCGACGCTGGCCAGGAAGGCGCGCTGCTCGGTCTGGGCCCGTTCCAGGCCGGCGGCCATGTCGTTGAAGGCGCTCGCGACCTCGGCGACCTCGCCGTCGCCGTCGACCTGGACCCGTGTCGACAGGTCGCCGTCGCCGACCCGGCGGGCGGCCGTGACCAGCCGGCCCAGCGGCGCGGTGAGCCTGCCCGCCAGCAGCCAGGCGGCCAGGGCCGCCGCCGCCACGGCCAGGGCCGTGGCCAGCAGCAGCCGCCAGGCCACCACCGGGAGGAGGCTGAGCCCGAGGCTCCGGACCTCGTGGACCAGGACCACGCCGCCGGAGCGCCGGACGGGCCCCGCTCCTGGGGTGACCGCGCCGCCGGAGCGCCGGACGGGCCCGTCGGAGGGGACCACCGCCCAGGCGAGGCCGTCGCTGGTGCCGGTGCTCACCTGCCCCTGGGCCAGGGCGGCGGACAGGTCGGTGCTGGGGGCCGGGGCCAGCGGGCCCCGGCGGTTGGGGGCCTGGCAGCCGGGCAGGCGGCGCGGGGTGGCGTCGGCGTCCAGGAGGTAGACCTCGGTCTCCCCCCGCCGCAGGACCCGGGCCAGGGCGCACAGCTGCCGTGCCGGGCGCGGGCTGGCCACGGTGTCGCTGACCGCCTGGGCCTGGTCGGCGAGCTGCTGCTCAAGGCCGCGTTCGGGAAGCAGCCCGATCAGCGACAGGGTGATGACCCCGATCAGCACCGACGCCAGCACGGCCACGGCCACGAAGGCCAGCACCAGCCGCCCCCGCAACGACCCTCCCGTCCACCCCATCTACCCGCTCCCGGCGCCCCGGTCGTCGGCTTTGTAGCCGACGCCGCGGATGGTGAGGATCGGTGCGTGGTCGCCCAGCTTTGCGCGGAGCTGGCGGATGTGCACGTCCACGGTGCGGGTGTCGGCCGGGAACGAGTAGCCCCAGACCCGCTCCAGGATCTGGTCTCTGGTCAGGACCAGGCCGCGGTTGCGGACCAGGTAGCTGAGGAGCTCGAACTCGCGGGCGGTGAGCTGGACCGGGCGGCCCTCGAACACCACCTCGTGGCGGCCCGGGTCGACGGTGAGGCTGCCCAGGTGCAGGGGCGGCTCGGGCCCGGCCTCGGGCTCGGGCTCGGCCCGCCGGAGGACCGCCTTGACCCGGGCCACCAGCTCGCGGGGGGAGAACGGCTTGGTCACGTAGTCGTCGGCCCCCAGCTCGAGGCCGAGGACCCGGTCGGCCTCCTCCTCCCTGGCCGTGACCACGATGATCGGCACCCTGCCACCCCGCTGGCGCAGCGCCCGGGTCACCTCGAACCCGTCCATGCCGGGCAGCATCAGGTCGAGCAGGACCAGCCGAGGACGTTCGGTGTCGACCGCGGCCAGCCCCGAGGGGCCGTCGGTCCGCCAGACGACCCGGAAGCCGTCGCGCTCCAGGTACAGCCGGACCAGGTCGGCGATGGACGCCTCGTCCTCGACCAGCAGCACCGTCCCCTTGGAGGGTTGCTCGGGCGTCAACCAGCCCCCTTTCGCCGTCGGGCCGACGCTAGCATCGCCCGGGCAGGTTCGGGAGGGCGCCGCCGCCAGGTTCGAGCGAGGTGAAGATCCTGGTCAGTCGCCTTCCCAGGGCGGCTCGTCCTGGCCGCTGACCGGCTGGACACGGTCGGGCGGGGCCCGGAAGGCCTCGCCCAGGGCCGGCCAGCGGGCCCCCCGGCGGAGCGCCTCGGCCCCGGCGGCGGCCAGCAGCAGCCCGCCGGCCACGACCAGAAGCGGGCCGGCGGGCGGCGTGGCCACCTTGAGGCCGGTGCCGGCCGGGATGCCCTCCAGCACCCCCGACCTGGCGCGCTCGGCCGCCTCGTCGGCGACCCGGCGGCCGCCCAGCGCGCCGCCGAGCACGAGGGCCACCCCGAGGGCGAGCAGGGCCAGCCCGACCACCCAGCGGCCCCGCCCGCGGGTCGCGGCCACCGCGACCAGCAGCACCAGCCCGAGCAGGGCGAGCGCCCCCAGGGGGGCGAGGTCGTTGCCGGTCAGCTCGGCCCCGCCGAGCCGGGCCGCGCCGATCCCCGGCAGCTGGACGGCCGCGCTGACCCTCGCCCAGGCCTGCCCGGCCCCGGTCGCCGCCAGCATCACCCCGGCCAGCACCGCGACCATGGCGAGCTGCATCGACCGCCGCCCGGGGGGAGGGGGGGTGTGGACAACCGGCGCCGCGCCCTCCGGCGTTGGGCTACCCTCCCGATTCGGGGGCCCCGGGACCAGGGGATGGCGGGGCTCCGGCGTGGCCGGGGACGCGGCCGGCCCGGGGTCAGCCACCGGGGTCAGCCACCGGGTCAGCCACCGGGTCAGCCACTGGGTCAGCCACCGGTGCGGGCCGGAACCGGCCGGTACCCGTCGGGCGGCCCGGCGGCGGAGAGGGCCTCGGCGGCGGCCACGGCGGTGAGAAGGACCCGGGCCTTGGCCTCGGTCTCGCGCTCCTCCAGCTCGGGGACCGAGTCGGCGACCACGCCGGCGCCGGCCTGGCAGTAGGCCACGCCGTCCACGAACACACAGGTGCGGATGGTGATGCAGGTGTCGAGGTTGCCGGAGAAGTCGAAGTAGCCGACGCAGCCGGCGTAGGGGCCGCGGCGGTGGCGCTCCAGGTCGTCGATGATCTCCATGGCCCGGACCTTGGGCGACCCCGACACCGTGCCCGCCGGGAAGCTCGCCGCCAGCACGTCGAAGGCGGCCACCTCGTCCGAGAGCTCGCCGACCACGTCCGAGACCAGGTGCATGACGTGGGAGTAGCGCTCGACCCGCATGAACTCGTCGACCCGGACGGTGCCGGGCCGCGACACCCGGCCGAGGTCGTTGCGGGCCAGGTCGACCAGCATGACGTGCTCGGCCCGCTCCTTCTCGTCGGCCACCAGCTCGGCCTCAAGGGCCAGGTCGGCCTCCTGGTCGGCCCCCCGGGGGCGGGTCCCGGCGATCGGCCGCATGGTGGCCCGGCGGCCCTGGACGGTGACCAGCACCTCCGGGGACGAGCCGGCGATGGTCACGCCGGGCAGGCGCAGGAAGTACATGTAGGGCGAGGGGTTGACCACCCGCAGGACCCGGTAGACGTCGAACGGGTCGGCGGTGGTCGGCACCGAGAACCGCTGGGACGGGACGACCTGGAAGATGTCGCCGGCGCCGATGTGCTCCTTGGCCTGCCGGACCATCTCCTGGTAGCGGCCGGGGGCGAGGTCGCTGGTGGCGGCGGCCGGCGGGCCGGCCGCGGGCAGCGGGGCCGGGGTCGCGGCGACCGGCACCGACAGCCGCGCCGCCAGGGCGTCGATGCGCCGGATGGCGTCGGCGTAGGCGGCGTCCAGGTCGGTGGCCTGGTTGACGACCACGTTGGCCACCAGCACCAGGCGCTGGCCCAGGTGGTCGAAGACGACCACCGAGCGGGGGAAGACCAGCATCCCCTCGGGCAGCTGGAGGTCGTCCTCGGTCTGGTCGGGCAGCCGCTCCAGCTCCCGGACCAGGTCGTAGCCGAGGTAGCCGACGGCCCCGGCGAACAGCGGCGGCAGGCCGGGCAGGGACGGCGAGCGGAGCCGGCGCAGGGCCTCGCGCAGCACCTCCAGCGGCGGCCCGTCGGACAGCCCGGCCGGGGGGCGGCCGGTCCAGGAGGCCCGGCCGCCACGGATGGTCAGGGTGGCGAACGGGTCGGTGCCGATGAAGGAGTAGCGGCCCCAGCGCTCGCCGTGCTCGACGCTCTCCAGCAGCACCGAGCCGTCCTGGTCGCCCAGCTTGCGGAACGCCCCCACCGGGGTCTCCAGGTCGCCGAGCAGCTCCCGCCACACTGGCACCACCGAATGCTCGGCGGCCAGCCGCCGGAACGCCTCGAACCCGGGCCGCTCCCCGGTCACGAGCCGCCCCCGAGGGGGTGGGCGAAGCAGGAGCGGGTGCCGGTGTGGCAGGCCGGCCCGACCTGCTCCACCCGGACCAGCAGGGTGTCGCTGTCGCAGTCGGCGGTGACGGAGCGGACGTGCTGGACGTGGCCGGAGGTGTCGCCCTTGCGCCAGTGCTGGCGGCGGGAACGGCTCCAGAACCAGGTGCGGCCGCTGGTCAGGGTGCGCCGGACGGCCTCGGCGTCCATCCAGGCGACCATCAGGACGGTCCCGTCCTGGTCGTCCTGGACGACCGCCGGGATCAGGCCGGCGGCGTCGAAGTGCAGACCGGCCACGGCGTGGTCGATGTTGCTGGTCGAGAGCTCGGACATGGGGCCATGCTATCGCTACCGCCGGAACGGCCGATCTGCCATCGTGGGCGAGCGGACAACCGAGGGAGCCGTCAATGTCGACGCAGCCAGAGCAGGCGAAAGCGGAGATCCTGCAGCAGATTGTCGCGACCATCAACGAGAAGGTGCCCGAGGACCGGCGCGAGCAGGTCGAGGAGTTCGCCCGCCAGTACTACCAGCGCCTGGCCCCTGAGGACCTGCTCGAGCTGGAACCGGACGACCTGTACGGCGCCGTCCTGGCCCACTGGCGCCTGGCCCACCGCCGCCAGCCCGGCGAGGCCAAGGTCCGGGTCTACAGCCCCCGCTTCGAGGAGCACGGCTGGCGCTCCCGGCACTCGATCGTGGAGATCGTCACCGACGACATGCCGTTCCTGGTCGACTCGGTGGCCATGGAGCTGAACCGCAACGGCCTGGTCATCCACCTGCCCATCCACCCGGTGATCGCCGTGCGCCGCGACGAGGCCGGCGGGCTGGTCGAGGTGCTGCCGCTCGACGCCGACGACGGTATCCGCGAGTCGTACCTGCATTTCGAGGTCGACCGCCAGAGCGAGCCCGAGGTGCTGGACCGGCTGCGGGCCGAGGTCGAGCGGATCCTGGCGGACGTCAAGGCCTCGGTCGAGGACTGGTCGGCCATGCGCGAGCAGGTCCGCTCGATCCTGGCCGAGCTGGACGAGCGGCCGCCCCCGGTCGACGAGGCCGAGCTGGCCGAGGCCAGGGCGCTGCTGGAGTGGATCGAGGACCACCACTTCACCTTCGTCGGCTACCGGTCCTATGACCTGGTGCAGCAGGACGGCGCGGACATGCTGCGCCCGGTCCCCGGGACCGGCCTCGGCATCCTGCGCCAGGGCCAGACCAAGACGGCCTCGGGCAGCTTCGCCAAGCTGCCGCCGGAGGCCAGGCGGCTGGCCCGGGAGCCGCACATCCTCGTCCTGACCAAGGCCAACTCCCACTCGACCGTGCACCGGCCGTCGTACCTGGACTACATCGGGGTCAAGCGCTTCGACGAGCAGGGCGAGGTCGTCGGCGAGCGCCGCTTCCTCGGCCTGTACACCTCGGCCGCCTACAACCGGAACCCGCGCGACATCCCGGTGCTGCGCCGCAAGGTGGCCAAGGTGCTGGAGCGGGTCGGCCTGCCCCGCTACAGCCACGACTGGAAGTCGCTGCTCAACATCCTGGAGACGTTCCCGCGCGACGAGCTGTTCCAGATCGCCGACGACCAGCTGTTCGAGACGGCCATGGGCATCCTGCGGCTGGAGGAGCGCCGGCGGGTGCGGCTGTTCATGTGGCACGACGACTACGGCCGGTTCGTGTCCAGCCTGGTGTACGTGCCCCGCGACCGCTACACCACGACCGTGCGCCGGCGCATCGAGGTCGTCCTCCACGAGGCCTTCCCGGGGGCCAGCTTCGACTTCCAGGTGTGGCTGTCGGAGTCGGTGCTGGCCCGGCTGCACTTCATCATCCGGCTGCCGCCGGGCGAGATGCCCAGCTACAACGCCAAGGAGCTGGAGGCCAAGCTGGCCAACGTCACCCGCTCCTGGAACGACGAGCTCCACACCCTGCTGCTGGAGCTGCACGGCGAGGAGGAGGGCAACGCCCTCTACACCTCCTACGGCGAGGCGTTCCCACCCGCCTACGTTGACGACTTCCCGGCCCGCAACGCCGTCTACGACATCCAGCGCATGGAGGACCTGGCCGAGCTGGGCGGGCTCAACATGAACCTGTACCGGCCGCTGGAGGCGCCGCCGGGGACGCTGCGGTTCAAGCTGTTCTGGGCCGACCGGCCGCTGCCGCTGTCGGACGCGGTGCCGATGCTGGAGGACATGGGCGTCGAGGTGGTCGAGGAGCGGCCCTACGAGCTGCACCCGCCCGGCCAGGGCCCGGTCTGGATCCACGACTTCGGGGTGACCTACACCGGCGAGGGCGACGTCGACCTGAGCCGGGTCCGCGACGTCTTCCAGGACGCGTTCGCGGCCATCCTCCGGGGCGAGGCCGAGAGCGACGGCTTCAACCGGCTGGTGCTGCGGGCCCGCCTGACCTGGCGCCAGATCGTGGTCCTGCGCGCCTACTGCAAGTACCTGCGCCAGACCCGGCTGGCCTTCAGCCAGACGTACATGGAGCAGGCCCTGGCCAGCAACCCGCAGATCGCCCGCTGGCTGGTGGAGCTGTTCGAGAGCCGCTTCGACCCGGCCCAGTCGGACAGCGCGGAGTCGCGGGCGGAGGAGCTGCGGGAGCGGCTGGCCGACTCCATCGACCGGGTGGCCAACCTGGACGAGGACCGGATCCTGCGCAGCTTCCTCGGGATGGTCGAGGCCACCCTGCGGACCAACTACTTCCAGCAGGGCGTTGACGGCGACCCCAAGCCGTACCTGTCGCTCAAGCTCGACCCGGCCCAGGTGCCGTCGCTGCCCAAGCCGCGGCCGATGTACGAGGTGTTCGTCTACTCGCCCCGCACCGAGGCCGTCCACCTGCGCGGCGGCAAGGTGGCCAGGGGCGGCATCCGCTGGTCGGACCGGCGCGAGGACTTCCGCACCGAGATCCTCGGCCTGATGAAGGCGCAGATGGTCAAGAACGCGGTGATCGTGCCGGTGGGGGCCAAGGGCGGCTTCGTGGTCAAGCAGCCACCGGCCGAAGGGGGCCGCGAGGCACTGATGGACGAGGTGGTCGCCTGCTACTCGACCATGATGCGGGGGCTGCTCGACATCACCGACAACCGGGTCGGCGGCAAGGTTGTCCCACCGGCCGACGTGGTCCGCTACGACGAGGACGACCCGTACCTGGTGGTGGCGGCCGACAAGGGCACGGCCACCTTCTCCGACCTGGCCAACTCGATCGCCCAGGAGTACGGCTACTGGCTGGACGACGCCTTCGCCTCCGGCGGGTCGGCCGGCTACGACCACAAGAAGATGGGGATCACCGCCCGGGGCGCCTGGGAGTCGGTCAAGCAGCTGTTCCGCGAGACCGGCGTCGACACCCAGTCGACCGACTTCACCGTGGTCGGCATCGGCGACATGTCCGGCGACGTGTTCGGCAACGGCATGCTCCTCAGCCGCCACATCCGGCTGGTCGGGGCGTTCAACCACCTGCACGTGTTCCTCGATCCCGACCCCGACCCGGAGGTGGGCTTCGCCGAGCGGGAGCGGCTGTTCGCCCTCCCCCGCTCCTCCTGGTCCGACTACGACACGGCCAAGATCTCCGAGGGCGGCGGGGTCTGGCCGCGCTCGGCCAAGTCGATCCCGCTGTCGGTGCCGGTCCGCCGGGCCCTGGACGTCCAGGCCGAGGCGCTCCCCCCCAACGAGCTGATCAGCGCCATGCTCAGGGCCCCGGTCGACCTGCTCTGGAACGGCGGCATCGGCACCTACGTGAAGGCGGCCCGCGAGACCCACGCCGACGTCGGCGACCGGGCCAGCGACGCCGTCCGCGTGAACGGGGGCGAGCTGCAGGCCAGGGTCGTCGGCGAGGGCGGCAACCTCGGCTTCACCCAGCTCGGGCGGATCGAGTACGCCCTGCACGGCGGCCGGATCAACACCGACTTCATCGACAACTCGGGCGGGGTCGACTGCTCCGACCACGAGGTCAACATCAAGATCCTGCTCAACCAGGTGGTCGGCGACGGCGACATGACCCGCAAGCAGCGCGACAAGCTGCTGGCCGACATGACCGACGACGTCGCCGCGTCGGTCCTGCAGGACAACTACCGCCAGGTGCAGGCGATCAGCGTCACCGAGGCCCAGGCGCCGCAGCTGCTGGACGAGCACGCCCGGCTGATGCGGCACCTCGAGCGGGCCGGCCGGCTGGACCGGCGGCTCGAGTTCCTGCCCAACAACGAGGAGCTGGCCGAGCGCCGCGCCACCGGCAGGGGCCTCACCCGCCCCGAGCTGGCGGTGCTGCTGGCCTACGCCAAGATCGTCCTCCAGGACGAGCTGGTCGGCTCGGACGTGCCCGAGGACGAGTACCTGGCCGACGACCTGGAGCGCTACATGCCGCCCAAGCTGCGGGAGAAGTTCCGCAAGCAGCTCCGCCGGCACCCCCTGCGCCGCGACATCATCGCCACCTACGTCACCAACAGCATGGTCAACCGGGCCGGGAGCACCTTCGCCAACCGGCTCCGGGACGAGACCGGGGCCCGGCCGACGGACGTCGCCCGGGCCTACACGGTGGCCCGCGAGGTGTTCGACATCCGCCGGCTCTGGAAGGACCTGGCCACCCTGGACACCGTGGTCCCGGCCGAGGTGCAGCTCGAGCTCCAGGCCGAGGGGCGCAAGATGATCGAGCGGTCGGCGCTGTGGTTCCTGCGCAACCGGCGCCAGCCGATGGACATCGCGGCCACCGTCTCCCACTTCGCCCCCGGGATCGCGTCGCTGGCCCAGGAGCTGCCCAAGCTGCTGGCCCCGGCCGACTCCGAGTCGCTGGACCAGATGGCCGAGCGGTTCACCGGCGCCGGCGTCCCGCCCGAGCTGGCAACCAGGGTGGCCAGCCTGGACGCGCTGTTCTCGGGCCTGAACGTGATCGAGGTGGCCACCGCCTGCGGCGAGACCGTCGAGACGGTCGCGGCCGTCTACTTCGCCCTCGGCTACAAGCTGGACCTGCACTGGCTGCGCGACCAGATCGCCAAGCTGCCGGCCGAGACCCACTGGCAGACCCTGGCCCAGGGGGCGCTGCGCGACGACCTCTACTCCGAGCAGCGGGAGCTGACCATCGAGGTGCTCAAGCCGGGCACCGAGGACGGCACCGAGGACAAGGGCGCCGAGACGCTGATCGACACCTGGATGGAGGAGAACCGCTCCGCGGTCGAGCGGACCAACGCCATCCTCTCCGACCTCAAGGAGGCGGACACCCTCGACATCGCCATGATCTCGGTCGCCCTGCGCGAGATCCGCAACCTGAGCGAGACCGGCGCGGTCACCACCAGCGCCTCCGCGGCCAGATGACCGAGGTGCTGGCCCACGAGGTCGCCGGGTCGGGGCCGCCCAGGACGCCCGGGTGGGGGCCGGCGCTGCTGCTGGTCCACGCCGGCATCGCCGACCGGCGGATGTGGGACGACCAGATGGGGCCGTTCGCCGACGCCGGCTGGACAGTGATCCGGGCCGACCTGCCCGGGTTCGGGGAGACCCCGGCGCCGACCGGGCCCGTCGCCCTGTGGGCGACCCTGCGCGACCTGCTCGACCACCTGGGCGTGGAGCGGGCGGTGGTCGCCGGCGCCTCGCTGGGGGGCCGGGCCGCGGTCGACCTCGCCCTGGCCGCCCCCGAGCGGGTCCGGGCCCTGGTCCTGGTCGGGTCGGGGCTGGCCGGCCACCGGTTCCAGGAGCCGGCCCTGCTCGAGCTGTGGGACCAGAGCGAGGGCGCGCTCGACCGTGGCGACCACAGGGAGGCGGCCCGGCTGGAGATCGACACCTGGGTCGTCGGCATGGGCCGGGACCCGTCGGTGGTCGACCCCGAGGTCCGCCGGCGGGTGCGGGACATGCTGCTGGTCGCCTACGAGCACGGCCCGGCCGACCTGGAGGAGCCCGACCCACCGGCCGCTGACCGCCTCGGCGAGGTCGCCGCCCCGGCCCTGGTCGTGGTCGGCGAGCACGACCGCCCCGACATCCACGCCATGGCCGGCGCCCTGGCCAGCGGCATCCCCGGGGCCGAGCGGGTGCTGCTCCCCGGCACCGCCCACCTGCCCAACATGGAGCAGCCGCAGGAGTTCAACCGGGTCGTGCTGGAGTTCCTGGCCAAGGTCGGCCTGTCGGCCTGACGGCCTGGGCGTCGCCGACCTGGGGTGGGCCTACCCGGTGGCGGCCCGCTCGGCGGCGCTGCGCTCGATGCAGAGCTCGTTGCCTTCCGGGTCGGCCAGCACCACCCACCCCGCCCCGTCCGGGCGCCGCTGGTCGGCGACCAGGGTCGCCCCGATCCCCAGCAGCCGCTCCACCTCCTCGTCCCGGGTCCTGTCGGCCGGGACCAGGTCGAGATGGACCCGGTTCTTGACCGTCTTGGGCTCCGGCACCTTGATGAACAGCAGCCCGGGCTGGTCGCCGGGCCCGGCCAGGTAGCCCTCCGGGTCGTCGGGCTCGTTCGGGTTCTCGGGGTCCTCCCGGTAGCCGGTGACCTGGCTCCAGAAGCCGGCCAGCAGATAGGGGTCGGCACAGTCGAAGGTGATGTTGCGCGGCAGCGCGGTCATCTGGGCTCCTTCAGCTCGGTGGCGGCCTGCCGCTCCGCCTCGGCCAGGTCGAGGACCTGGTCCCGCAGGCCGGCCAGCAGGGCGGTGAGGGTGTCGGGGTCGAGGGGCTGGGGGCCGGCGGCGTCACGGGCCGTCTCGGCCAGGGTGGTCCAGGCGGTGGCCAGCTCCCGGTAGGAGCCGGCCAGGGTGGTCAGGCCGGGGCGGCCGAGGGGGCCGGCGGCCTCCTCGAGGAACTCGGCGTACATGGACCGGAAGAAGCCGCCTCCGGTGCCGGCCGTCTCGACCCAGTCGTAGAGCCAGGTGAGGAGCTGGAGCTGGCGCCCGGGGGCGGCCAGCAGCCGGGGCCAGCCCTTGGGGTCGCGGGGGGCGGTCAGGAGGTCGGCCCACTTGGCCAGGCCGGGGACGCCGAAGTTGCGCATCGGCGGGTCCAGCATGCCCGTCCAGGTGTCGGCGATCCCGGCGGCGGCCGCGCCGGGCAGGTCGACCTCGCTAGTCGAGCTGCCGACGCCGTCGCCGAAATCGGCCGGGGCGTCGGCGACGACCAGCCGGTGCCTGGCCGAGCGGACCCCGGCCCGGGCCTCGGCCAGCTCGGCCCAGGTCACCGGGACCGGCACCGGGGCCAGGTCCCACAGCACCGGCTCGCCGTCGCGCAGCTCGACCAGCACGTCCTGGGGCGTCATCCCGGGCAGCTGGGGCGGGACGGCCCGGGAGGGCAGCCGGGCCCCGTCCACCGTGGCGACCACCGGCCGGCCCTGGTCGAGGGCGGTCCGCAGGTGCCGCTCGGCAGCCGCCGGGCCGCTGGTCCGCCGCACCTGGAACGGGACCCCGAGCCGGGTCAGGGCGGCCTCGGCGGCGTCCCGCTTGTGGATGTACGGGTTGATCCTGCCCCCGAGGTAGAGGGTGGTCAGGTCCTCGTACTCGAACACGAAGTAGGCGAACCCGATGCCGCCGGCGATGCCCAGGACCATCGCCTCGCTCAGCGGCCGGCCGCCGGCCGGGTCGGTCACGCCGAGGGCGGCCAGCAGCCGGGTGAGCGCGGCCGTGTCGGGGTGGCGGCCCCGGAACCGGTCCGGCCGGCCAGGGTCGCCGTCGGGGCGCAGGTGGGATCGGGCGGTCGTGTACGACTCGCCGGTCCGGCCCATGCGGGCGCGGACCAGCCGCTTGAAGTCCTTGTCAGCAGGCATGACCCAGTCCTCCGTCGGGTCGCGTGGCCGGCTCCCCAGCAGCCACGGCCGCGCGACCGGAGGGCACCGGGCGACCCGCGATCCGGGAGTGTGCCCCCCTTTGCCTCTCCACGGGCCCCGCTGGGGTGGGCCATCAGAGGTTGGGCGCTGGATCACCGCCATCCCGAGCTTCCCCCGGTCCCGGCGGCGGGTCAAGAGGCGGGCTAGGCGCGGACCGGGAGGCCGGCGGCGGCCAGGGCGTGCTTGACCTCGGCGATGGAGAGCTGGCCGAAGTGGAAGACGCTGGCCGCCAGGACGGCGTCGGCGCCCGCCTGGGCGGCGGCGGTGAAGTGGCCGACCTCGCCGGCGCCGCCGCTGGCGATCACGGGAACGTCGACCGTTGTCGTCACGGCGGCGACCAGGTCGAGGTCGTAGCCGGTCTTCTGGCCGTCGGCGTCCATGCTGGTGACGAGCAGCTCGCCGGCGCCGCGCGCTGCCCCCTCCTCGGCCCAGGCGAGGGCGTCGAGGCCGGTGGGGGTGCGGCCGCCGTCGACCACCACCTCCCAGCCGGTGCCGTCGCGACGGCGCCGGGCGTCGATGGCCAGCACCATGCACTGGACCCCGTAGGTCCCGGCCCCGGCCGACAGCAGCTCCGGGTCGCGGACGGCGGCCGAGTTGACCGACACCTTGTCGGCGCCGGCCCGGAGCAGCCGCTGGACGTCCTCGACGGTCCGGACCCCGCCGCCGACGGTGAGCGGGATGAACACCTGCTCGGCCGTCCGGGCCACGGCCTCGAACAGGGTCGCGCGCGCCTCCACGGTGGCGGTGATGTCCAGGAACACGAGCTCGTCGGCGCCCTCGGCGTCGTAGATGCCGGCAAGCTCGGCCGGGTCGCCGGCGTCGACCAGGTTCACGAACGACACTCCCTTGACCACCCGCCCGGCGGCCACGTCCAGGCACGGGATCACCCGCCTGGCCAGGGTCACGGCCGCCGCCCGATGCCTCGAGCGGGCTCGGCCAGGGCGGCGAGGGCGTCGGTGACGGTGAAGCGGCCGGCGTAGAGGGCCTTGCCGACGATGGCGCCCTCGAGGCCGTCGGGTTCGAGGGCGGCCAGGGCACGGAGGTCGTCAAGGGTGGCGACACCGCCGGAGGCGATCACCGGGCGGGTGGTGGCGGCCAGGACCTCGCTGAGGCGGTCGGTGGCGGGGCCGGTGAGCATGCCGTCGCGGGCGACCTCGGTGTGGACGAAGCGGCGGCAGCCGGCCGCCTCCAGGCGCTGGAGGACCTCGAACAGGTCGCCCCCGCTGGCCGTCCAGCCGCGGGCCTGGAGGGTGCGGCCGCGGGCGTCGAGGCCGACGGCGACCGCCTCGCCGTGGCCGGCGCAGGCCTCGGCGACCCACTCGGGGTCCTCGAGGGCGGCGGTGCCGATCACCACCCGGGCCGCGCCCAGCTCCAGCAGGGCGTCGAGGTCGGCGGCGGTGCGCACCCCGCCGGAGGCCTCGACCCGGACAGGGGCCACGGCGGCGACGATGCGGCCCAGGTGCTGGCGGTTGCGGGGGCCGCGGCCGAAGGCGGCGTCGAGGTCGACCACGTGCAGCCAGTTCGCGCCCTGGGCGGCGAAGCTCCTGGCGGCCTCGACCGGGTCGCCGTAGCCGGTCGCGGTGCCGGCGACGCCCTGGACGAGGCGGGCCGCCTGCCCGTCGAGCAGGTCGACCGCCGGGAGCAGCTCCAGGGTCATGCCGCACGGACCTCGTTGACGAAGTTGGCCAGCACGGTGAGGCCGGCCTCGCCCGACTTCTCGGGGTGGAACTGGGTGCCGAACAGGTTGCCGTGCTCGACCGCGGCGGCGAAGCGGCCGCCGTAGTCGCAGACGGCGGCGACCGCGTCGCCGTCGGGCTCGGGGGCGTAGGAGTGGACGAAGTAGAAGCGGGTCCCGTCGCCGAGGCCGGCGAGCAGGCGGCTGCCCGGACGGATGGCGACCTCGTCCCAGCCGATGTGGGGGATCTTGACCGGGCCAGTCAGGCGGCGGATCTTGCCCGCGATGACGCCGACGCCGTCGCTGACCGGGCCTTCCTCGCTGGCCTCGAACAGCAGCTGCATCCCGACGCAGATGCCGAGCAGGGGCCGGCCGCTCTCCAGCCACCCGGCCACCGCGGCCGGCCCGCCGGCCGAGCCGAGGCCGCGCAGGCAGGCCCCGAACGCCCCCACCCCCGGCACGACCAGCCCGCCCGCCCCGGCGGCCTCGGCCACCGTCGGCACCACCCGGACCTCCGCCCCGGCCCGGTCCAGCGCCTTGGCCGCCGAGTGGAGGTTCCCGACCCCGTAGTCGAGCACGGCGACCGGCGGCCTGATCATGGCCGTCCCCAATACAGGTTCCCGACCCCGTAGTCGAGCACGGCGACCGGCGGCCGGGTCATCCCAGCACCCCTTTGGTGCTGCCGGTGCCGGCCCGCGGGTCGGGGGCGCAGGCGTCGCCGAAGGCCCGGGCCAGGGCCTTGAAGCAGGCTTCGAGGCAGTGGTGGGGCAGGTCGCCGGCCTCCAGCTGGACGTGGACGGTGCAGCGGGCGTTGCTGACCAGGGCCTCCAGGAAGTGGCGGGCCTGGCGCGGGTCGAAGCTGCCGAGCTCGCCCGGGGCGGCGTCGACCTGGACGTCCCAGACCAGGTAGGGGCGGCCCGACAGGTCGACCGCGGCCCGGGCCCTGGCCTCGTCGAGGGGGACGACGGCGTCGCCGAAGCGGCGCACGCCCGACTTGTCGCCCAGGGCCTCGGCCAGGGCCTGGCCGAGCGCGATACCGGTGTCCTCGACGGTGTGGTGGGCGTCGATCTCCAGGTCGCCCTTGGCCTCGACCCACAGGTCGAAGCGGGCGTGCCGGCCCAGCTGGGCGACCATGTGGTCCAGGAACGGCACCCCGGTGTCGGACCCGCCGTCGCCGGTGCCGTCCAGGTCGAGCTGGACGGTGACCTGGACCTCGGCGGTGCGCCGCTCGACCCGGGCGGTCCGCGGCGCGGCTCCTGGAACGGTCGCGCTCATGGGCGCAGCTCCTCGGTGAGGGCGGTCAGGAAGGCGTCGTCCTCGGCCGGCGTGCCGACGGTGACTCTGAGGTGGCGCTCCAGGGTCGGGTAGCGGGACACGTCGCGGACCAGGACCCCCCGGTCGAGCAGGCCCTGCCACAGCCGGCGCGGGTCCTGCGGGGTCTCGAAGCAGAGGAAGTTGGCGTCGCTGGGCAGGACCCGGACCCCGGGCAGGCGGCCCAGGGCGGCCGCCACCCGCTCCCGCTCCCGTTCGGTGGCGACCACGTGCGACATCAGCACGCCCTTGTGGTGCAGGGCCCGCAGGCCGACCGCCTGGGTGAGGGCGGACAGGTGGTAGGGCAGCCGGACCAGGCGGATCCCGTCGACCACCGCCGGGTCGGCGAGCAGGTAGCCGAGCCGGAGCCCGGCCATCCGGAACGCCTTGGAGAAGGTGCGGGTGACGACCAGGTTGGGGTGGCGCGACAGCAGCGCGGCGGCGTGCGAGGTGCCGAACTCGCCGTAGGCCTCGTCGACCACGACCAGGCCGGGGGCGGCGGCGCAGACGGCGGCGAGCACGTCGGGGCTGGTCGCCTCGCCGGTCGGGTTGTTGGGCGAGCACCAGAAGGTCAGGTCGGCGGCCGCCTCGGCGACCAGGCCGGCGGCGGCCGACGGGTCGAGCAGCTGGTCGCGGGGCTGGACCCTGGTCTCCAGAGCGGTGCCGGTGGCCCTGGCCAGCAGGGCGTGCATGGCGTAGGTCGGCTCGACGACCAGCGCCGAGCGGCCGGGGCCGGCGAAGGCCAGCAGCAGCTGCTGGAGGACCTCGTTGGAGCCGTTGGCGGCCCAGGTGCCCTCGAACCCGTGCCCGGCGTGCAGGGCCAGGGCCTCGCGCAGCCCGGTCGCCTCCCGGTCCGGGTAGCGGTGCAGCTCCAGGCCCCTGACCGTCTCGGCCAGGTCGTCGAGGACCTCGGCGGGCACGCCATAGGGGGTCTCGTTGGTGTTCAGCCGCACCGGCACGTCCAGCTGGGGCGCCCCGTAGGGGGTCAGCCCGGCCAGGTCGTCCCTGACCCGCACCCGCCCGGCCGTCCCGGGCAGCGCGCCGCTCACGACCCCTCCTCGCTCGGGCCGGCCAGGCGGGCCGCGACCGCCCGGCCGTGGGCCGGGAGGTCCTCGGCGGCGCTCAGGGCGGCCACCGTCGGGGCGGCCGCGGCCAGGGCGTCGCGGTCGAAGGTGGCCACCTGCATGGTCCGCAGGAAGTCGAGGGTGGACAGGCCGGAGGCGAACCGGGCCGTGCCGGCGGTCGGCAGGACGTGGTTGGTGCCGGCGGCGTAGTCGCCGAGGGCGACCGGGGTCCAGGGGCCGATGAACACGGCGCCGGCGTTGCGGACCTGGGCGGCCAGCTCGCCCGGGTCGGCGACCAGCAGCTCCAGGTGCTCGGGGGCGAACGCCTCGGCCACCCGGAGCATGGCCGGCCGGTCGTCGCAGAGCACGACCGCGGACTGGCCGGCGAAGGCGGCCTCGACCCGGTCGCGGTGGGCGGCGGCCGCCACCTCCTGGGCGAGCAGGGGCTCGACCGCCTTCCACACGTCGGCGTCGTCGGTGACCAGCAGGCAGGCGGCCAGCGGGTCGTGCTCGGCCTGGGCGACCAGGTCGACGGCGACCAGCAGCGGGTCGGCGGTGGCGTCGGCGAGCACGGCCACCTCGGTCGGCCCGGCGAACCCGTCGATCCGGACCCGCCCGGCCACCTCCCGCTTGGCCAGGGCGACATAGAGGTTGCCGGGCCCGGTCACCGAGTCGACCGCCGGGAGGGTCGCGGTGCCACAGGCCAGGGCGGCGACCGCCTGGGTCCCGCCCAGCAGCCACACCTCGTCCACACCGAGCAGGGCGGCCGCCCCGAGGATGGCGGGGTGGCCGCGGCCGCCGGGGCCGGGCGGGGTGGCCAGGGCCACTTCGGACACCCCGGCCGCCTGGGCCGGGACGACGTTCATGACCACACTGGAGGGGTAGGCCCCGAGCCCGCCGGGGGCGTACACCCCGGCCCGGCGCAGCGGCACGAACCGCTGGACCAGGCGGACCCCGGGCCGCCGCGACCAGACCAGGTCGGCCGGCCGCTGCGCCTGGTGGAAGGCCCGGGCCCGCTCGATGGCGTCAACCAGGGCGGCACGCAGGTCCGGCCCGAGGGCCGCCTCGGCGGCGGCCAGCTCGTCGGTGGTGACCCGCCAGGCGGACGGAGGGGCGTCGACACCGTCGAAGCGGTGGGCCGCCTCGGCCACGGCGACGTCACCGCGGGCCGCGATGTCGTCGACCACCCGCCGCACCCCGGCCCGAGCCGCCTGGACCGCGTCCGCGGGGGCACGAGGCAGCACCCCGGCCGGGTCACGGTCAGAGCCACGAAGGTCGACAACAGGCAGCACGGGCAGGCACTCCACAGCACACCAGCAAACCGGCGGGAACGGGATTCACCCTACCGCAGCCCCCGGGGCCAATGCCGTTCCACCGATGGCGCCTTACCATAGGGGCGTCCGATCCGAGCGATGAGGGTGGCCCCGGTGGAGCTGCCGCTGTTCCCGTTGCAGACCGTGCTGTACCCGGGTCTGCCGATCCCGCTGCACGTGTTCGAGGACCGGTACCGGCGGATGTTCAAGCGGGTCCTGGACGGGGACCGGCGGTTCGGGGTGGTGGCGATCGTCAAGGGACGGGACGTGGACGCCGGGGCGACCTACCACCCGGTCGGGTGCGTGGCCGAGGTGGCCGAGGTCGACCGGCACGCCGACGGGCGGCTGGACGTGGTCGCCCGGGGGCGGAGCCGGTTCGAGATCGACGGTGTCGCCCAGGCCGCCCCGTACATCGTCGCCGAGGTGCGCGAGCTGCCCGAGGCGACCGGGGAGGGGGCCGAGCAGCGCACCGTCAAGGCCGGCCGGCTGTTCGCCAGGTACGTGACCACCCTGCTGCGGATGGCCAACGAGCCGGTGGAGCCGATCGACGTCCCCGAGGACCCGGTCGCCGCCTCGTACCTGATCGCCGCCGGGCTCCAGGTCGACCTGGCCGACAAGCAGCGGCTGCTGACGATCCCGTCGGCGTCCGAGCGGCTGGCCGCCGAGGCGGCCCTGCTCCGCCGCGAGCTCGTCCTGCTGGAGCATTTCCGGGTCGCCGGCCCGGCGCCCACCGCCACCCCGTTCAGCGTCAACTAGCGTGCCCCGCGAGCAGCGGCCGGACGGGGACGTGGCCGTTGTGCCCGTGGGCGGGCCGGTCGACCTGGCCGGGAGCCTGGAGGTGTTCCGGCGCTCCGGCGACGACCTGCTCGACCGGTGGGACGGCCGGCTGTGGCTGCGCGCGCTGGCGGTGGACGGCCGAACGGTCGCGACGGCCGCCCGGCCGGCGGGGACGGTCGCCGACCCGGCGCTGCTGGTCGCGGCCGAGGCCGGCGCCGACGCCGAGGCGGCCGGGCGCGTGCTGGCCGGCGCGTTCCTGACCGCCCCGGACGCGCTGGCCGAGCTGGCCGCGACCGACCCGGTGGTGGCCCGGATCGCCGCCCGCTTCCCGGGGATCGGCCCCGTGCTCCAGCCCGACCTCC
>Ga0207675_100001122_pt1 | contig 26544 bp, 20 predicted proteins | sample KBSSwiS42_FD_184305 | JGI IMG/M metagenome (GOLD analysis project Ga0207675, IMG submission 184305) | Switchgrass rhizosphere microbial communities from Kellogg Biological Station, Michigan, USA - KBS Switchgrass S4-2 (SPAdes) (version 2) | ecosystem: Host-associated > Plants > Roots >...
TCATCAATGCCGAGCGATCAGGATATCGACGCTCGGCAGGACCGTGTCCAGCGTGGCGATCTCCGCATCCGCGCTCGGCGCCACGGTCGCCCGCACGTTGACCGTCGTCACACGGCCTGCGGCGATGATCACGGGCACAACACCGACACTGGCCCCCTCGCGCTCACGAGCGGCGACGTCGTCTGCGGATTCGAACGAGAGCGCTGGCTGCCACTCGAGCAAGTAGCTGCCTTCCCGAAGCGCGACGCTGAGCGTCTCGTACAGGCTCACGACCGCCAGCCGATCGACGGTGCGGCCGTCCTGATCGTGGAGCACGAAGCTGCCCTGTGCGGGTCGGCTGCTCGCCGCGCCGCTGTCGGGTCGGATCATCAGGTCGAGCCGGCCTTCATCGCTGGATGCCATCTCGACGCGGCAGCCGACGCTGCTGGCGATCAGAAGGGAAACAGAGACGAATCTCGAGATGAACGACATGGCATACCTCCAGGGGCTCGAGGATCCGCCCGCAGCGAGCCATTTCAGCTAGCCGCGAAGATTCCCCGTGCTTCTGCTAGAGGATGCCCGCCGCCTCGTCTGGTCGCGTCGAGGAGGCAAAACGGTTTGGCGCCGCGAGCAGCCAGCTCCGGACCTGACTGGGCAGCCCGACCAACGCAGCTTGCCCGAGATCGAGATCGCTGGGAAAACCGACGTGGCCGCCTCGCTCGCACCAGCGCACATCGAGCAGAGGCGGCGCGTTGGCGAGCGCCGGGCGTATGGTTTCCGCCGGCACCATCGGGTCGTGCGCGGCCTGCACGAGCAATGCGGGGACGCGCAGGGCGTGCAAGCGAGGCGCGACGCTGGCCTGCCGGTAGTACTGGCGGGCGCTGGCAAAGCCGAAGCGCGGCACCACCGTGAGCTCGTCCCATTGTCGGATGGTAGTGACGCGCAACACCTGTGCGACCGGGGTCGGCAGGGGCCGTCGCCGCGCGGTGGCGGCGTAGCTCTGCTTCAAGCGACGCAGCACATACTGCCGGTAGAGCACGCGCCGCGGCTCGTCGAGCGCCATCTGGGAGCGCTCGAGATCGAGCGGCGAGCAGATCGCCGCAACGGAGAGCAGACGTGCGTCGTGGGGCTCGGTCGCGCAGCGCAGGGCGAGGTGACCACCGAGTGAAAACCCGAGCACGTGCAGGGCGCTGAAGCGCCGGAGCTCCGGGCTGGCCAGCGCCGCATGCAGATCTGAGCTCAACGCCGCATGGTAAAAGTCTTCCCCGCTGCCATCGGCGCCGCGCAGATTGAGGCACAGGCACGCGAGCCCCGAGGCGTGGGCATCGAGCACGGCCGCCCGCAGATAGCTACTCTCCGCGCTGCCCCCGAGCCCGTGAATCGCCAAGAGCAGCCGCTCCGCACCTGCGCGCGAGACACCGCTGGGAGCAGCCTCGGGAGAAAACAGCCGCCCGGTGAGGCGGACGCTGCCGAGCTGCGGGTCGGCCAGCTCGAGTGACCAGGGCTCCGAGCGCAGAGCCGAGAGCGCGCGCGCCGACTTCGGGAACCGACCGGCCAAGAACGGCCGGAGCGTCCAGTAGTGGCCCGAGAGCGAGCTGGACAGTGGCCTCATGCGCACGAATTCAACCACCCAACGTGTTTCGAGCAAGGCTAGAGTGCAGCTGCGTGATGGAAACCTGGAGAGGCACGGCGCTCTGCGGTCTGCTGCTCTGCCTGTGGGCCTGCCCGCGCAACCCGCAGGGCTCCAGCAGTGGTGGCGGCACGGCTGGCAGCAACGGCACGGGTGGTAGCGGGGATTCGGCCTCCGATCTCGACTCGGACGAGCGCCTCGACCAGCTGAGCCGCTCCGAGCTGCAGAGCCTGTGTCAGGACCTGAACGAAGAGCTCAGTACCCGCTTCGACAATCGGCGCCTGGCCGCCTACGCCTGCACCCGCATCTACATCCAAAATGGCGACAGCCTGAGCTGCAACCAAGGCATGAACGACTGCCTGCGCAGCTCGCCCCAGGCCTCGCTCGCGGCGCCCCGCCCAGCAGATTTTCAGATCAACAATGACGAATGCGCGGGGATCGGTACGTGCCGGCTCAGCGTCGGCGTGTTCGATGAGTGCATCGGCGACCGCTTCGACCAGAGCGAGCAGCTGATCGCGCGCGTCAATTGCAGCCTCGCGAACAACCCTGCCGCCGTCGAGGACCTGCTGCGGCAGATCGACTCGCCGCGCCCGCTGCCGCAGAGTTGCGCCTCCGTCGCCGCCAATTGTCCCGGACTGCTCTGAGTCACAATCGCTCGCGCCCGGTCCAGGCGCAACACGCAGGCGCCGCAGGCGCCGCAGGAAATCAGGCACCGCTGCTCTACTTCCAGAGTGCCCAGACCTCCGGACAGTAGCCCAGGGTTGCGAGCGCGCCGCGGCGCACGATGGGGGTCTTGAGTAGCAGCGAATCCTCGAGCAAAAGCGCTTCGATACGTCCTAGCGTGGGAGCGGAGTGTCGGAGTCCCTTCTGGGCGTAGTGCGACCCGTCGCGATCGATCAGGGCTGCCATTCCGCCGACGTGTGCGGCCACGCTCTTCAGCTCCCCTGCAGAAAGGCCCTTCTCGCGCACGTCGACCAGCTGGATCTTCTGACGCCGCTCCTTGAACCAGCGCTCGGCCTTGCGTGTGTCGGCGCATTTCTTGTGGCCAAAAATCTGTACGATAGGCGAGCTCATGACCCACCTCAGTGTAGCCCACTTCGGGCCTCAACGCTGCCTGCCGTAGCTGCCCATGTCGCAAGCCATTCGAGCACTGTTCTTCGATGTGTTCGGCACCCTGGTGGACTGGCGCAGCAGTATCGCGCGCGAGGCCGAAGCCGTCTTGCGCCCACTCGGATATGCGCTGGACGGCTTGGCCTTCGCCGATGCGTGGCGTGCCGAGTATCAGCCGGCGCTGGAGCAGGTGCGCCAGGGGCGAGCGCCGTTCCGCAAGCTCGACGTGCTGCATCGACAGAACCTCGAGCGCATCCTGCCACGCTTCGGCGTCGCTCTGCTCGAGCCGGCCATGGCCGAGCAGCTCACGCTCGCCTGGCACCGGCTCGACGCATGGCCCGACAGCTCGCCGGGGCTGCAGCGACTCAAACAGCGGTTTTTGATTGCCTCGGTCTCGAACGGCAACATCTCGCTCATGGTCGCGCTGGCACGCCGCAACGGCTTTCCCTGGGACGCGGTGCTCGGCGCAGAGGTCGCGGCTGACTTCAAGCCCAAACCGCGCGTCTATCTGTCGGCCTGCGCGGCGCTCGACTTACGTCCCGAGCAATGCCTGATGGTGGCGGCTCACGCGAGTGATCTCAGCGCAGCCGCGGCGTGCGGCTTACGCACCGCCTTCATCAGCCGGCCGCACGAGTACGGCCCGAGTCAGGGCTCGCCCGCGCCGCACGGCGCAGTCGACTTCAGCGTGACGAGTCTCGAGCAGCTGGCGCTCGAGCTGGGGGTCTGAGGGCGTCCCGGCCAGCACCATGCGCGTCGAGCAGCGAACGTGCGGCCTTGACGATGCTGTTCACGGGGCCGTTGCTGGCGAAGACCAGGCGCGTGTAGTAGCCGCCCTCGAGCAGCAACATCAGCGCGTCTCCGAGCACCTCGGGCTCACGTGCGCCCATCTCGCGCGCTAACCTGCGCAGGCGCCGCCGGATCTCCGCCTTGTACTCGTGCACGATGGCGCTCAACATCTCGTCGCCTTCCGGGATCTCGACGGCGGCATTGCCCAGCGCACAGCCGCGGCCCGTCTTGCAGGTGTCGTCGCCCGATTTCGACTTGCTCCGCGTCAAGAAGGCCTCGAACAGGGCCTCGAGCTGGCGGCGCGGGTCGCCGGTGTGGGGCGCCACCGTCTCATCCCAGAACTGCCAGTACTCGCGCTCCTGCTCGCGCAGGTACTCCGCGACCAGCTCCTCCTTGGAGGCGAAGTTGCGATACAGGCTCATCTTGTTGGTACCCGCCTCGCTCGCGATCGCGTCCACGCCCACGGCCTGGATGCCGTGCTTGTAGAACAGCTCACACGCCGTTCCGAGAATCCGATCTCGCACGCGGGGCTTGTCCTGATTCGCGCTCGCCTTGGTCTTCACTGCGTTCCTTACCCGGGGGGCTTGGGGGCGCCGTGCTCGTGAGCTCGGTCGCCGCCGCTGTGCTTGCCCGAATGTTACCGGTCGGTACCCAGATAGTGTCACTTTGACGACACCTCGCTCTGTCGTCAAGGTCGCGCGGGCTTGTTTCGTCAGCCCGATTCTTCAGCCCAGCGCTTGACAGGGCGTGGGCGAGTCCTATTCCAGTCCCTGCAATGTTACTGACCGGTAACTCACATCAACCGCTGGACCGGTACGCCCGTCGACCGGGCGAGAGGAGCGTCATGCCAAGCGCGAACCCCATCGAAGCATCAAAGGCCAGCGCGGGCCGTCCCGGCAGGAGCCGCGCCCGGCCCGTCTGGTCCTTGCTGCCCTTGCTGCCCTTGCTGCTCTTCGGCTGCGCGCGGGCCGGGGCCGAAACGAACGCCGCCCCGGCGCCTCCCGCGGTGAGCGTGGCGCCCGTCATCTCGCAAGAGCTGCGCGACTTTCACGAGTTCAGCGGGCGTCTCGAGGCCTCCGCGACGGTCGAGATCAGAGCGCGCGTGAGCGGCTACATCGACTCGGCGCACTTCGCCGAAGGCGCGCGCGTCGACAAGGGCCAGCTGCTCTTCCGCATCGATCCGCGACCGTTCCAGGCGGAGGTGAAGCGGCTCGAGGCGGAGCTCGCGCGGACTCGCTCGGAGCTCGAGCTCGCGAACCTGAACAACGCTCGTGCCACGCGCTTGCTCCAGGAACGCGTGATCCCGGAACAAGAAGCCGATCGCCTGCGCAGCGGGGCGAGCACGGCCCAGGGCAGCCTTGCCGCCGCAGCAGCAGCGCTCGAGCTGGCGCGGCTGGATCTGGAGTTCACCCGCGTGCGATCGCCGATCGCCGGCCGTGTGTCGCGCGTCCTCATCCAGCCCGGCAACCTGGTATCGAGCGCCAACCTGCTCACCACGGTGGTCGCCGATGATCCGATCTATGCCTACTTCGACGCCGACGAGCAGAGCTTCCTCGATTTCAGCCGGCAGCACGCACGCCGCGACGACGGCCGCCTGACGTCCAGCCCCGTGTTCATGGGGCTGATCCACGAGCAGAACTATCCGCACGCAGGGCGGCTCGACTTCGTCGACAACCGGGTAGACGGGCGCGCCGGCACCATCCGTGCGCGCGCGGTGTTCCAGAACCCGGATGGGCGCTTCACGCCCGGGCTGTTCGCGCGGCTCAGGCTCGTCGGACAGCAGGCCAAGCCCACGCTTCTGATCAGCGAGCGAGCGGTCGGCACCGATCTGGGCAAGAAGTTCGTGCTCGCGCTCAAGCCCGATCAGACGCTGGACTATCGCGAGGTCTCGCTCGGTGCCAGCGTCGAGAGCTTGCGCGTCGTCAACGCCGGCCTGTCACCGGACGACGTGATCGTCGTGAATGGGCTCTCGCACGTACGCGCGGGCATGAAGGTTGCGCCGACCGTGGTGGCGATGTCGCCGAGCCGCGGTCTCACGCAGCTGGCCGTGGTATCGCCGAGCGACACGGCGGCCGCGGAGGCGACCCGCCTCGGAGGGGCACAGCCGTGAGCCTGTCGAGCCACTTCATCTCGCGGCCGATCTTCGCGACGATGCTGTCGGGCCTGATCTTGCTCGCCGGATTGATCGCGCTGCCGCGCATGCCGATCAGCGAGTATCCGGGCGTGGTGCCGCCCACGGTCGTCGTGCGCGCCAACTACCCGGGAGCGAGCCCACAGGTCATCGCGGAGACGGTGGCATCACCGCTCGAGCAGGCGATCACGGGCGTCGACGGCATGTTGTATCAGTCATCGCAAGCCACCGCGACCGGCACGCTGACGCTCACCGTGACCTTTGCGCTCGGCACCGATGTCGACAAGGCGCAGGTGCAGGTGCAAAACCGCGTCTCGCAGGCGACACCCAAGCTGCCGCAGGAGGTGCAGCGCTTCGGCGTCACGACCGAGAAGGAGCAGCCCGACCTGACCATGGTGGTACACCTGGTCTCGCCGAACCAGCGCTACGACACGCTGTACCTCTCGAACTACGCCAGCCTGCGCGTGAAAGACGAGCTCGCGCGCATCGCCGGCGTCGGCAACGTCCAGGTCTTCGGTGGCGGTAACTACTCGCTCCGGGTCTGGCTCGATCCGGACAAGGTGGCTTCGCACGGCCTGACAGCGGGGGACGTGGTGCGCTCGATCCGCGAGCAGAACGTGCAGGTGGCCGCGGGGCAGCTGGGCGCGCCGCCGGCGCCGGGAGACGCCGACTTTCAGCTCTCGATCGACACCAAGGGCCGCCTGCTCAGCGAGAGCGACTTTGAGAACATCATCCTCAGAAGCGGCGACTTGGGCGAGATCACCCGCCTGCGCGACGTCGCGCGCGTGGAGCTCGGAGCCGACACGTACGCGCTGCGCGCGCTGCTCAACAACCAGCCCGCGGCGGCCATCGGCATCTTCCAGCGGCCCGACGCCAACGCCATCGACGTCTCCGATCAGGTGCGGGCGCGCATGGCGGAGCTGAAGCGGCAGTTTCCCGAGGGTCTCGACTACAGCATCGTCTACGACCCGACCGTGTTCGTGCGCGGCTCGATCGACGCGGTGGTGCACACGCTGTTCGAGGCCATCGGCTTGGTGGTGCTGGTGGTGATCCTGTTCTTGCAGACCTGGCGCGCCTCCGTCATCCCGCTGATCGCCGTGCCGGTCTCGCTGATCGGCACCTTCGCGGTGATGCACCTGTTCGGCTTCTCGCTGAATGCCCTGTCATTGTTCGGGCTGGTGCTGGCGATCGGTATCGTGGTGGACGACGCGATCGTCGTGGTCGAGAACGTGGAGCGCAACATCGAGCTCGGCCACCCGCCGCTCGAGGCGACGCGGCGCGCGATGCGCGAGGTCACGAGCCCGATCGTGGCCACGGCGCTCGTGCTGTGCGCGGTGTTCATTCCGACGGCCTTCATCAGCGGCCTCACCGGTCAGTTCTATCGCCAGTTCGCGCTCACCATCGCCATCAGCACCGTGATCTCGGCGTTCAACTCGCTGACGCTGTCGCCGGCCCTGTCGGCGTTGCTCTTGCGCGAGCAGGGAGCACCGAAGGACGCGCTCACGCGCCTGCTCGACCGCGCCTTCGGCTGGCTGTTTCGGCCCTTCAATCACTTCTTCGAGAAGAGCTCGCGCGGCTATGTACGCGGGGTCGGGCACGTGCTCGGCAAGAGCTCAGCGGCGCTCGTGCTGTACGCCGGTCTGGCGGCTCTGACCTACATCGGCTTCCTGCGCACGCCCACGGGCTTCGTGCCCCAGCAGGACAAGCAGTACCTGGTCGCGTTTGCGCAACTGCCCGACGCCGCCTCGCTCGACCGAACGGAGGAGGTGATTCGCCGCATGGGTGAGATCGCGCTCGCCGAGCCGGGGGTCGAGAGCGCCGTGCAGTTCCCCGGGCTGTCGATCAACGGCCTCACCAACGCCTCGAATGCGGGCATCGTGTTCACCACGCTGAAGCCGTTTCCGGAGCGAAAGAGCGCTGCGCTGTCGGCGAGCGCGATTGCGGGCTCACTGCAAGGCAAGTTCAACCAGATCCAGGAGGGCTTCGTCGCGGTCTTTCCGCCGCCCCCCGTGCAAGGGCTCGGCACCATCGGCGGTTTCAAGCTGCAGATCGAGGACCGTGCCGGTCTCGGCTTCGAGGAGCTGTACAACCAGACGCAGAACCTGATCGCCAAGGGCAACCAGACGCCGGGCCTCGCGCGACTCTTCTCGAGCTTCCAGGTCAGCGTGCCGCAGATCTCGGCAGAGGTAGACCGAGACAAGGCCAAGGCCCAGGGGGTCGCACTCGGAGACTTGTTCGAGACGCTGCAAGTCTATCTGGGCTCGCTGTACGTGAACGACTTCAACCGCTTCGGTCGCACGTACCCGGTGAACGTCCAGGCCGAGCCGCGTTTCCGCCTCAGGCCGGAGAGCATCGTGCAGCTGAAGACCCGAAACGCCGACGGCAGCATGATCCCGCTGGGATCGTTCGTCAGCGTGAACGAGGCGGCGGGTCCGGACCGGGTGATGCACTACAACGCGCAGGTCAGCGCCGAAATCAACGGCGGCCCCGCGCCGGGCTACAGCTCGGGGCAAGCACAGGCTCTGATGACGGAGCTCGCCCAGCGTGAGCTGCCGAGTGGCATGAGCTTCGAGTGGACGGAGCTCACCTATCAGCAGATCCTGGCGGGCAACACCGCCATCCTGATCTTCCCTCTGTGCATCTTCCTGGTCTTTGTCGTGCTGTCCGCGCAGTACGAGAGCCTGAGCCTGCCACTGGTCGTGATCCTGATCGTGCCGATGTGCCTGTTCAGCGCGCTCGTCGGCGTGAACATCGCCGGCGGCGACAACAACGTCTTCACTCAAATCGGGCTGATCGTGCTGGTCGGTCTCGCGTGCAAGAACGCGATCCTGATCGTCGAGTTTGCGCGCGACCGTCAGGCACAGGGCGAATCGGTGCGCACGGCGCTGCTCGAGGCGTGCCGGCTGCGGCTGCGCCCGATCTTGATGACGTCGCTCGCGTTCATCATGGGTACGGTGCCGCTCCTGACGTCTTCGGGTGCAGGCTCCGAGATGCGCCGGGCCATGGGCGTCGCGGTGTTCTCGGGCATGCTGGGCGTGACTCTGTTCGGCCTCTTCCTCACGCCGGTGTTCTACTGGGTGATCCGCAGCGTCTTGCCGTCGCGCCTACGGCGAGCACCCGTCCCGAGCGTCGCGCCCAGCGGCGCGGAGTGAGACCAGGTTGGCGCATCCTGGAGACGCGCGGCTCGGATCAGCGGCGAGCCCGCCCTCGAGGCGCCGGCCGAGAACACAACTCCCGCCCCCCACGCTGGACCGCCCTCCGCCGAAGCTGAACAAATGGACCCGAGCGAGCACAGCTCGCTGGCCCTTCGCTCGGTCCGCGCACGGCGGCGGAGAGGCGAGCTGGCATGGCGCGCTGCGACGCGGGCACTGACTTTCAGCGCTGCGCTCAATCTCGTGCCAGCGGTTCACGTTTCGCGTTATGTAGGCGGAAGAGTTACCCTGTTTCAACCGAGCCCCCTGAGCTCGACCACTCTCGAGGAGCTGGCGCGTGGCGATCACATCTCGACTCCATTTCCTTTCCTGGTTGCTCGCGACGTCGTGCGGCCTGGCGTTGGCCTCGGACAACGTGGAAGAGCTCGAGAAAAACCTCGCCGAGATGAAGAAGTGACATCCGGCCCGGCGTCGGCGCCGCTGCTGTCGATGCGTGACGTCACCAAACGCTTCCTGGGAGTGGTGGCGATCGAGAACGTGTCGCTGCGGCTGGAGGCGGGCGAGGTGCTGGCGCTGATGGGGGAGAACGGCGCCGGCAAGAGCACGCTGATGAAAGTGCTCAGCGGCGTGCACACGCCTGACGCCGGGCAGATCGAGATCGACGGGAAACCCGTCCAGATCGCCAGCGTCCGGGACGCCAAGCGCCTCGGCATCGCGCTCATCCATCAAGAGCTCCTGCTCGCGCCCAACCTGGACATCGCCGCCAATCTCTTTCTCGGTAGCGAGCTGCCCGACGACGGCGCGGCGCGCGGTCGCTGGCTCTGGCCCGTGCCGCGCGCTCGCCTGCACGAGCTCTCGGCAGCCTTGCTCGAGCGTGTCGGGCTGCGCTTGCCGCCCTCGACGCCGGTGTCTCGGCTGACGGCCGGGCAGATGCAGCTCTGCGAGATCGCCAAGGCGCTCGGCCAGAGCGCACGTATCTTGGTGATGGACGAGCCGACGTCGTCGCTGACCGCGGGCGAGTCCGAGCAGCTCTTTGGCATCATCCGGCAGCTGAAGAGCGAGGGCATCGGCATCATCTACATTTCCCACCGCCTGGATGAGGTCCTGGACCTCGCCGATCGCATCAGCGTGCTGCGCGATGGCCGTTACATCGGCGATCTGCTGCGAGGCAACGCGAGCCATGACGAGATCGTGCGCATGATGGTGGGCCGCCAGCTGAGCGGGCAGTATTTTCCGGTGCGCAGCGCGGTGCGTGGCGAGCTGGCTCTCGAGGTGCGCGATCTGTGGGTGGAGGGGGCGCCAGCGGGCGTGTCGTTTGACGCTCACCGCGGAGAAATTCTCGGCTTTGCCGGCCTCGTGGGCTCGGGGCGCACCGAGCTCATGCAGGCGATCTTTGGCGCCACGCCCGCGCTCGGCGGCACCTTGCGGCTCGCCGGGCAGGCATTTCGCCCCGGGGCCCCGCGGGCGGCGATCGAGCGCGGCGTGTACCTCGCGCCCGAGGATCGCAAGCGGCACGGCCTGGTGTTGCCGATGTCGATCGCCCATAACGTGACGCTGCCGAACGTCGGTCGGCACGCCCGCTTCGGCTGGCTCGACCGTCGCGAGGAGCAGCGGGTGGCGGCGCTGGAGATGAAGCGTCTGAATGTCAAGGCCAAGAGCCAGAACCAGAGGACCGCGAGCCTGTCGGGTGGCAACCAGCAGAAGGTGGTGCTCGGGAAATGGCTGGCAATGTCGCCGAGGGTGCTCATCCTCGATGAGCCGACGCGCGGTATCGACGTCGGCGCCAAGGCAGAGATCTACCGGCACATGGCGGCGCTCGCCGAGCAGGGCGTCAGCATCATCATGGTGAGCTCGGACATGGAAGAGGTTCTGGGAATGAGTGATCGGGTGATCGTGATGCACGAGCGGCGCATCCAGGGCGAGCTCGAGCGAAGCGAGCTGAACCAGCACCGACTGGCGCGCCTGATGACGGGCCAGAGCGCAAACGAGGGAGCGGCCGCATGAGGCGCGAGCTCGGCATCGGCGTGGCGCTGCTCGCGCTCTGCTTCGGCCTCTGGCTATCCAACTCGGATTTCCTCGGTCAGTCGAACGCCATCAACACGCTGCGCCAGATCTCCATGCTCGGCATCTTTGCCATCGGCATGGGCTTCGTCATCATCTCGGGTGGCATCGACCTGTCGATTGGCTCGGTGATCGGGCTCACGGGTGTGCTCGTGGCCAAGGTGTCGTCGACGAATACGCCCGGTCTCGGCTACCCGCTCTGGCTGGGCATCCTGGTGGGATTGACTGCGGCGCTGACCGTCGGCGTCGTGCAGGGGCTCTTGATCACTCGCCTGCGGCTGCAGCCGTTCATCGTCACGCTCAGCGGCATGCTGCTCTTGCGCGGGGTCTCACAGACCATCGTCGAGGGTGGCACATTGAGCTTTGGCGGCTCGTCGCTGCTCCGGCTGGCCAACGGTGGCGTGTTCGACATCGACGGCGAACCCCTCCTGCCCTATCCCTTGCTGATCTTCCTGCTGGTGATCGCCGTCGCTACCTACGTCCTGCATTTCACGGTGTTCGGGCGCTACCTGTATGCGATTGGTGGCAACCGCGAGGCCGCGGAGTACTCGGGCATCGCAGTGAAGCGGGTGGAGGCTTCGAGCTACGTGATCTCGTCCGGGCTCGGCGGCGTCGCCGGCGTGTGTTATGCGGCGTACATCGGGCAGATGTCCCAGCAGGTCGGCATCGCTTACGAAATGTATGCCATTGCCGCGGCCGTGATCGGCGGCTGCTCGCTACGCGGTGGTGAAGGCACCATCCTCGGCATCGTGATCGGCTCCGGCATGATGCGCGTGATCGACAACGGCATCAACATGTTCCAGCTGCGCTACCAGGACCAAGACGGCATCCCCCGCATCTGGCGGCTCAATTCCAACTGGACCTTTGTCATCATCGGCGCCGTGATCCTGCTCGCCGTCGTGCTCGACCAGGTGGCGCACATGCTGGGAGACAAGCGGCGCTTGCGCCGCAGCGCCAGCGCGGCTGCGCAGAGTGTGCAGCCGCGGGAAGCGGAGGGTGCCGGCGCCCGCTGACGCGCGGCTGGCTGGTGCCAGCCGAGCAGCAGGGCGACGCCGCGCCCGGGTACCAGAGCGTCGGGGCTAGCGAAGAGCTACCAGGTGGTTTCCGCTTGCAAGCCGAAATTGGCGCCGCTCAGCAGGTCGGTGGTGGTGTACACCCTGCCCGAATCGATGGTGGCGGTCCGAGCCGCCTCGTTCCACACCGCCCAGGTGTAGAAGAGGCGCAGCTCCGGGCGCATCCAGAAGCCCTCGCCTGCGGTGAGCGCGGGGGCAATGGTGAACTTGGCCAGCCACTGCGGGTCTGAACCGTTGCTCTTCTTCACGAGATCGTAGCCGGCCTCGCCGAGCAGCTTGGCGTGCTTCGTGAACGCATACGCCAGGCGTGTGCCGGCGGAGTACCAGTTCGTTTTCTGCCCGGAATTGCCCTGGTCGTCATGCTGGTAAACGAAGTTCAGCTGAGCGCCCAGCGCCGCCATGGGCTGAATGGTGAGCACATCGACGAAGCGCGTCCGGTTGTAAGCGCTGGGATCGAAGTACAGCGAGAAATCCGGGTAGTAGAAACGCGAGACCGTTCCAAAGCCCGTTCCGCCGCCTCTGCCATACTGGAAAGCCAGCTTGTTCTCGCCGCCGAGCAGCTGCTGCACGTGCTGGACGGTGAGGCCCCAGCCGCTATGGGTGACCGCATCGCCGTTGGCGTCGTGGTTGTTGCTGTAGTCCGCGATGTACTGAAATCCGATCTGAAACTCGCCGCCCGCGTAGGGCCGGATCCCTCGAAGCTGCAGATCATTGCGAAAGCCGAAGTCGACTTGCATCGGCAACGGGGGCGAGGAGGTGTCAGCCGACTTGGGTTCTCCATCGACGGCGAAAACCGCATAACTGAGCCGCAGGTCACGACCGAGGTGGATGTCCTCGACGCCCCCACCCACGCCGGAGGGGTTCCAGTAGAAGAAGTCACTGATGTAGACGGATTCGCGCTTGTAGTAGCGGGTCCCCAGCCAAGCTGTCCCTCCGCCGAGCCAAGGAACTCCCGCGACGTCGACGTAGAGGGTGGGGAAAGACACCGTCGCGCCGGTCGAGGTCGTATACTGCGCCGGCGAAGAGGTGGTCGCGGCCGGAGGATAACCGATATACGTCGTCGGGATGTAGACCGTCGGCATGATGTGCACGGTGGCGACCGAACCATCATCGCCGGCGTACGCCACGATGTTGAACTGCGTCTCGGACCAGACCTCACACTCGTTGCCGAGCCGGTACTTGGACGCCAACCCGCCGGGGAGGGCGAGCGCGAAGCAGGTCATGCGGCCCTTCTGGTTGCTCGCCCCGAACCCGCCACGGAGATATCCGCTCACGGAGATGTCGCCGATTTTCGCCTTGCCGGCTGGCTCAGCGACGGAAGCAGCGGGCTCCGCACCTGCGCTGGCTGGCGCAGCGGCTGCCTGCTCCGCTTCTGTTGGTTCTCGAGTGGGTATCGGGATGTCGGTGTCTGCGGGTTCCACGGCGAAGGCGTGAGTCGCCCAGAAGCCCGTCAGTAGTATTCCAGATAGCCCCGGTAGCTGTAGTGCTCGTCGCATGCTCGAGACCGCGCGCGCGTTACTGCTGCCCATAGACAGAGGCGATGTTGGCTTGCACGGCGTCGTCCGCAGCGCTGGATGCGTAGGCGGCGGTCATCAGCCCTTCGAAGAAGTTGCCCTGAGCGCCGTTGCTGTTGTCCCCACCCGTGCCCAGGCCGATGGCGCCCTGCTTCCTCATTGGATTGTATCTCGCGCTCGGACGCGGACCGTCGAACGGGGTTGTAAAACCACCGGCCTGCGCATTGGCGACCTTGATCGTCCAGTGGTTCTTGCCGGCGTCGTCACCCTTCACCATGCCCGTGATGTAGTCGTAGGCGAGCGGGGTGTTGTTTTCGTACGGGCTGACATTCCCCGCCCAGAGCCCGTTTTCCAGATCACCCATCACCCACGGACCGCTGCCTGCCCCCTTGCCCCAGATGGTGCAAGTTCCAAAGTAGACCGCTTCCATCGTGCCCTCGCCGTCGTCCCTGCTGCTGGTCTCCATGTTGCCGTAGTCGAAGCAACACCCGCCATTGTAAAGGGAACCGCCGACGACCATGTACTCTGTCTCCGCGCTGTCGCCGGTTGCGGTGCCACAGGGTGTGTTGTTCCGATAGCCCACGCCAGGAACGATGTGGATGCCGTAGACCGTCTGGCCACCGAGCGTGATCGCGATACTTTTTGCGTTTGCTTCGTTGCCGGGCGTCGTCTTTGCACCGCCCGGAGGCGCCTTGGTCAGATGGTTACCTTTGCCGGACTGGTCATAGATGATCGAGATGGTGCAGGCAGCGGTGCCGCAGAACGCGTCCTGATCAGCCGAGTTGGCGAGGCCACCCTTGGCCAGGACCCCGATGTCCTTGGTCGAGCCATCCATCGTCTTCCTGACCTGGTAGAGGGGCCCGCTGTACTCGGCGTAGAGAGCCCGAACGGTGCTGTGGGCTGCCACACAGGGGCCACCGTCTTCAGCATAGATGTCGCAAGGTCCTTTGCTGCTCCCTGTCGGCGCGGGGGGCGGTGGTGTCTCCGCAGAACAACCCATGGTGGTGGTAGTGCTCGCCACCATCGCTCCAGTCGAGCCTGAAGCACCTGCGGAATCTGGATCTGGCTCACCGCTCGAGCTGAGTGAGCAGCCCCAGCAACAAATCCCGAAGAATTGGACGAGCGAGATGTCAGTGCAAAAGTTTCTTGTTCTCATCGAGGAATATCCTAAAGCCCTGACCGACCCAGCGGTCTGCAAGTCGAGATCGTGAGCGCCGCAGTCTACGTATGGAAGCCTCGCGGGACGTGATCACCCTCGACGGCGCCGATGGCTGCCTCGCGATCGGCGCGAGGCCTCCCCGGCCAAGGTCGAGTGCGGAATCATCGACACGCTGCACCGAAACGATGCCTCTTGCGCGATCGGCGGTGATGATCAACGCGCTGCAGACCTAGATCCCGTAGCCCTGCGCCTGGACGTTTTGCAGGACGGCGGCATCGGTTTCGTCAGACGGACGGCCCGCTGTGATGGCGCCCTCGAAGAAGGTTCCAAGCGAGTGATTGCTATTGTCACCGCCGATGCCGAGGATGATGGCACCGTTCCGTCGCAAGGTTTTGGGAGTCATTCCATCATATGCGGTCGTCAGACCGCCGGATTGCGCGTTACCGACCCTGATTGCGTAGTTCGTCGAGGTGGTCTTGAGCAGGCCGAAGGCGTAGTCCTGGTTCGACGTGGGGAGGTTGTTGTTCACCGCATTGTTGGCTCCGGAGCCTCCGGCCCAGACGCCCCCTTCGAAGTCAGCCATGAACCAGGGGCCGTTGCCCGCACCTCTGCCCCAATAGCCCGTTCCAAGGAAGAGTGCATCCATGATTCCGGTGGTGCCGTAGCAGTTGTCCTTCGAAGCATTTCCGAAATCCCAGCAGCACGCGCCGCCATAGCGCTTGCCGTCTGCGACCATGTAAACGCCCTGCGGCGCAACGTCCATCGGCATACCCGTGGGCGCATTGTTCCGATAACCCTCACCCACGTTCGTGTAGAGAGCATAGACCTTGTGACCGCCGACCATCAGCGACCGACCTTTCGCGTTTGACTCGACATCCGGTCGACTCGCGCTATCGGGATTGTTGGGGTCGTTGCCCACGTAACAGCCTGCGGGGGCCACGGTGAGATCGTTGCCTCTGCCGGACTGGTCATAGAGCCTCGAGACGGTGCAGGTATCCGCGCCGCAGAACGCGTCCTGAGCAGCGCCGTCGCCGAAGCCAGTTCCCGCGACGACGCCGATATCCAGGAGCGTGCCACCCGTGCCAGTGTTCGAGCCGCCTTTCCTGACCTGGTACAAGGGCCCGCCATACGTGCTCGAGAGCAGCCGAACCGGGCTGTACGCCGCAGCGCAAGGCGTGCCGCCGGCGGCGTAGAGATCGCAGGGTCCTGGTCCCGTACCGGTGCTGGGAGGGGTGGCAGGGGCGCCGGCTGCGCCGCCTGCGCTAGCTCCGCCCGAGCCGACGGAGCCGGGGGAGCCAGCGGCACCAACGATGCCACCCACGACCGGCGTGCCCTCCGAGCCAGCACTGCCGGAGACTGCGCCCGTGCCTGCCTTCTGCAACACGATGGTGCCCGTCGTGATCGCGCCCGTGCTCCGCGGGCTCCAGGTCATCTGGTCTCCCGAGACACAGTACGAGTACTGCGCGCTGTCGACCGTGACCACGTTGTCCGCTGTGCTGTAGTTGCCGCTCGTCTGCGGGTCCGCGGATGCCAACCCGATCCCACCCGTCTGCTGGAGGTCAGCCGCGCACGTGCAGCCGCCGCCTGCAGCGTTGGTGCAATTGATCGAGGCGTAGCCCAGGCCTGAGAGAGGTCCACCGATGCGATCACAGGTGGTGGTGGTCCCCGACACGTTCAGGCACACGGCTGGCACCGTGATCTGTTGGTTGCCCGACGTGCTCGTGTTGTCCGAGTACGTCCCGTCGGAGTTGGCGGTCCAGGTGCCGGTCACCTGGAGGCTGCCCGTGACCGGCATCGACGTGCAACCCAGACCAAACCCCGATACGTCGAGATTGCCGCTCACTGCCAGACACGACGACCCCACGGTCCAGGTTCCGATGACGTTGCCGCCGCAGGCCGCCACATCGGAGCAGGAGGCTACCACGCTGCCGGGGCCTGCAGCGGTGCCCGCCGCTCCCGCCGTGCCCGTGCCCATCAAGCTGCCCTCTGTCTCTGCTGGACTGTCTGAGCGCAGGGTGCAGGCAGCTACAATGATTCCGGATGCCACTGCCAGGGCGGCCGTTGCCAAAACGGCGGATTGGATCTTCATCGAACGGATTCCTTCCAGGAGGGGACTTCTGTCGCTGTAGTGGGAATCGGTTCCAGATTCCGCTGCATTCAGCGCGCGAGCAGCGCGTGGAACACGGCCGCAGAAGTGATTACTCCGCCAGGCGGATAGTCATCTTCATCGGTGGGCGACGAGAGTAGGCGACGATTCGCCGAGATTCAACGAGCACACACCATGACGCGCGCACGTGACGCAAACCCGACGTTGCACGCTACGCTTTCCGAATTCCAAAGACGAGTGCTCCAAATGGACGCGCTGTGCGATGCTCCGAGGGAGCTGCACGAGATCCGGCGCGCGTTCAATCTTCTCCGCTCAACTGCAGCAGCGCCGACGGCGCATGGCGACGAGGGCGCCCAGAGCGAGCAGCGCCGCGGAGTGGACCGCGTCGTCGCCGCGACCCCCGACGCGGCACGCGCAACCGCCGCCACTGGCGACGTCGTCGCTGCCAGGGCCCGCTGAGCCAGGGCAGCCCTCGGCGTCTGTGCCAGCGTCGCTGCCACCAGCCGCGGGCAAGATCGTGAGCAGCGAGATGCCGAATCGGGGCAGATCGAAGTCGGCGCACAGCGAGCCGTCCGTCGCCACCGCGACGGTCCTGTCCGGGACCAGCGACGAGGGCTCCATGGCCTGCTGCAGGGCCGCGAATTGCGCCGCCGACGGGCTCGCCGGCATGCCTTGCGACAGCCAGACGGTGTACGCGTCGCCGTGCGACTCGTCGACGCGCAAGTGCGAGACGCGCGCGCCCGATCCGAAGCTCGCCGGCACCTTGAGCGCCAGGTGCACCGGCGTGGCGGGCACGGTCACGACGTCATCGTGATAATTCCACACCAGGACCTGGATGACGTCGCCGTCCAGCGTGGCCATGCCATCGACCTCCGGCTGATCGCGCACACCGTTCGTGAGAATGTCGCTCAGCTCACGTGCGCCGCTGCTGGCCAGGGGCAAGCGGGTCCCAGACAGGCGACCCAAGAGCTGGAACGCGCTCAGCACGGGCAGGTTGATGCCGTTCGTGGCGAGCGCGCGATAGCCGTCGAAATAGGGCGTGCCCGGAAACGTGAACGCCCACGTGAGCAGGCCGCCCAGCTTGACACCTAGCTGGGCCTCGAGCTCGATGGTGTGCTTCATCATCGCGATCTCGTACGCCCCGTATGCGCTGGAGTTGCGGTACGCATCGGCGGGCATGCTGCTCACCGGGCAGGCGGCACAGCCGTCGGGATCCGCCTCGCTGATGTAGATGGGCGTCTGTTTGAATTGGGAGAACGCCGCGACCGCGTTGAAGCCGGAACGGTGGAGCCGCAGCTGGTTGCCGAGGTTCATCTGGACGTGGCCTTCGACGATGGCCACGCCGCCTTTCGCGTGGAAGCTCACGAGGTCCAGGCGCGTCCCGGTGTTGCCCGTGACGGCGTTGGTGCCAGTGGCGCAATGCTGCAGGAATTGCCGGAGGAAGCCGCCGCTCGGGCCCGCCACCGCCGGGCCACCGAGCACGGCATCCGGGAGCACCTCGTGCAGCGCCGATTCCGTGTAGTCGTACAGCTTCGCGTACTCGGCGAACGTGCCATACCAGTAACCGATGTCGGGCTCGTTCCACAGCTCCCACAGCCAGCTCGCCGCGACGTTCGGATACCTTTCATTCGCGTGCAGCGCCCACGCACGGATCAGACCCGCCCACTTCGTGTAGTCGGTCGGAGGATAGAAGCAGCCGCCATCGAGCGCGGTGCTGCTGGAGTTGCGGTAGGGGGTCGGCTGCGCCGAGAGCGCCTCCGGCATGAATCCGAGCTCGACGAACGGCAGTGCGCCGACCCCGCTGATGGTGTCCATGATGCCATCGGTCAGCGCCCAGCTGTAGACTGGGTTCCCGGCGGCGTCCTCGCGATAGACGTCGGTCGAGCCCCACTTCAGCGCTGGCGTGCCATCCCCGCTGTTCAGCAGAAAGTGGTTGCGCACGTGCACGGGTGCGCTGTGCGCGGCGGCGATGGTGGCGAGCAGCGCTCTGCCTTCCGGCGCGGTCGCATAGTTGATCTCGTCGTAGCCGTGGAACGCCCACACCCGCTCGAGCGGCGTTCCCGCTGCGGTTGCGTCGACCGACACGTTCACGGTCGCGGGCGCCTGCGCTCGCGCGCGCGAGGACAGCGCGAGCAGCCCGGCCAGCAACGTGCAGCACACCCCGGGCGAGAGCCAGGCTCGACGCGACACCCGCGCCCGCTCGAGCGCGCCCGTCTCGGTAAGCAACGTCATGGCAGCTGGACTCGCTGATCTTATGCCTGGACGCCGTTCCGCCCGCTAGACTCTCCGCCCTCGCTGGCCGAAGCGTTCCGTGCGATCGCTCAGCCTCACCTTGCCCGCCAAGAGCGTCGTCATGCTTCGTCTGGATCCGCAGCAGTAGCTGGCGCGCTCGTGTCGTGAGCGCGGACGCGCGCACAGCTCGCTCGTGGGCTCGTGACGCCCGTCCCCCGGCCCACCAGGATGTGCCCATCGTCCGACGCGCCGGCGCGTCGCGGCTGGAAGAAACTAAGTAATGATAATATTTACGAAATTTTATATTAGCGATTCCGCTAAGAATTGGTTGGATAACATTGAGCGGGGACGCTAAATATTCTCATGGCTCAGAAAGGAAGAACCATGAGCGACAAGCACCAGCACAGGGCGCCCGCGAACCCGCAGGCGCCAGTCACGAACATCGTCACGTACGTCCCGAAGAAGGGCAAAGAGGCGGAGCTCCTCGAGCTCGTCAAGAAGCATGAGCCCGCGCTCCGCAAGGTTGGCCTCGTCACGAGCGAGCCTTTTCGCCTGTGGAAGGCGTACGACATTCGCAAGGGGCGCGAGCAGTTCATCGAGTACTTCGTGTGGAAGGACGGCAAGGCCAGCGATGTCGCGCACCAGACGCCGGAAATCATGGCGGTGTGGGAGCCGATGGGCCCCGTGCTGGAGGAACTGACGATCTGTGAGGTTGAGCCGCTCTGACAGAAGAACCGGGCGAGAAATTGGCGGCGCTCGACGCCGTCGTCGCCGCGCTGGCGCATCCGGCGCGGCGACAGATCCTCTTGACGGTCCACTTTCGCGGCGCGGCCACCGCCGGCGAGATCGCCGGTCGCTTTGCGCACAAATGGCCCACGACGACACGGCACTTGCGCGTGCTCGAGGAAGCCGGCTTGGTGCGACACGAGAAACGCGGCCGCACCCGCGTATATACCGTCGACAAGACTCGCCTCGCCCTCGTCAGTGAGTGGCTGGCTTGGTTCGAGTCGCCCCGCTGAACGCGGAGGCTCTTGGAGCCGACCGGGATAGGCTCTTGGCGCGGCAACCAAGGGGCCTTCGCGACGCCGCGCTGCGCCCTGGCTGCGCAGACGCTGGGCGCGCAGATGCCGGCTGCGGCATCTGCGCGCATGTCGCGAGCTCTATTGCGTGGAACAGCTCAGCGAGTAGGAGCCGACGCCGGCAGGCGCGATGTCGATGGCATAGACGACCACGTCGATCGTCCCGCCTGCAGGAACGGTGATGCCCATGCCCTGGGGCGAGTTGAGGACGTCGCCGACGTCGCCCAGATACGCTTGCGTGAGATCCGTGGGAAAGAACGTACTATAGGCCGTCAGATACCGCTGAGGCCCGGCACTGACCACCACGCCGGCATCTGCGCCCGCGTCTGTGCCTGCGTCCTGGGCGCCGGCGTCGGGGGCTGCAGCGTCGGAGCCGGCGTCCAACCCTGGGTTGACGCCGCCGTTCGCGCCATAGCTCAGCGTAAAGTTGAAGCAGACCGCTGCCGCCGACGGATTGGAGAAGCGGTAGACGTCATACAGATGCGGGTTCGACGGATCCGCTCCTAGCCCTGGATTGCCTTTCGTCATGCCACAGGCAGCGACCGGCGCGATGCGCGAGTAACGACCGGTTTGGGTGCGGTCGGAGGCGTCGAGCGAGCCGTTGATCACCGTCGGGCAGGCAACGGTGGGAGCATCGGCTGGCAGCGCGGGAGTGGGCGGGATGACCGGCGGTGCGCCGGCACCGCCGACCGTGGCACCGGCGCTGCCACCCGTACCGCCAGCACCACCACTGCCGGCGCCGCCACCACTACCGGCACTCCCACCGACCCCGGGCGACGTTCCTCCGCCGTCGTCGTCGGAGCAAGCCCATGCCGCGCCGAGCCCAACCATCGTCAAGACGAGAACCGCGTGATGTCTCATAGCGCCCGATCTTTCATGTCGAACAGCCCCCCGATGCGCGCAACTGTGCTGCGGATCTTCACGTGGCGCAAGGGAAAGCCTCCCGTCGCGAGATCGCGTTAGGTAAAGCCGGCATGTTTTTTTGAATCAAGCGAATTGCCGGAGCCGCCGCCGTTCGAGCGCGCGGAAGCGTGCAGTGAGGCCGCCATTGGCACTTGCGGTGGAGTTGAAAATGGGTGCGGTTTGCAGCTACGTACACGCCAACCGTGAGCCGCGGGCATGAGAGTGAGCGGCGGCCCCAGCATGCCGCTCGACCCGTTCGATTGCGCCGCTCGAGCGGCACCAGGAGAGACCGACGATGTTGATGGGTCCGCGCTGCCAGGCCTTGATCCTGGCGCTTTTGATCCTGGCGCTCGACCGGCGCACACTCGCCCGCGCCGTCTCGCCGGAGCCCGCGCGTCGAGCGCCGGCCGCTGCAGTCAAGCCGAGCGCGAGCTTCGAAGCTCAGCTCACGATCCGTGCCGATCAACCCGGCGCGAAGATTGACCGCAATATCTACGGTAGCTTCGCCGAACACCTCGGCCGGGGCATCTACGAGGGCATCTGGGTCGGCGAAGGCTCGGCCATTCCCAACACGCGGGGCATGCGCAACGACGTGATCGCCGCGTTGCGCAAGCTCGAGCTACCGCTGCTGCGCTGGCCCGGCGGGTGCTTTGCCGACGAATACCACTGGCGGGACGGCATCGGCCCGCGCAAGCAGCGGCCACGCCGCGCCAACACCAGCTGGGGCGGCATCGAAACGAATGCCTTCGGCCTGCACGAGTTCATGGACTTTGCCGAGCTGATCGGCGCGCAGCCCTACGTCAGCGTCAACGTCGGCAGCGGCACTCCGCAGGAGATGATGGATTGGCTCGAGTACATGACGTCGGACTCGGACTCCGAGCTCGCTCAGCTGCGGCGCAAGAACGGACGGCAGAAACCCTGGAAGGTGAAGTACATCGGGGTGGGCAACGAGAACTGGGGCTGCGGCGGCAACATGCGGCCCGAGTTCTACGCGGACACCTACAAGCAGTTCGTCGCCTTCATCAAGAGGTACTCGGACAGTAAATTCGAGAAGCTCGCCTGCGGTGCCTCGGGGGACGACTACGCCTGGACAGAGGTCTTGATGGCGCAGGCCGGCAAACACATCGACGGGCTATCGCTCCACTATTACACGCTGCCGACCAACGACTGGAAAGCCAAGGGCTCGGCCACGCAGTTTGGTGAAGCCGAGTGGCACGCCACCTTGATGCGCACGCTGCGCATGAGCCCCTTGCTCGATAAACACAGCGCGATCATGGATCGGTATGATGCGAAAAAGCGCGTCGCCCTGGTCGTGGACGAGTGGGGCACCTGGTACGATCCCGAGCCAGGAACCAAGCCGAGCCCGCTGTATCAGCAGAACACGCTGCGTGATGCCGTCGTTGCCGGCATCAACCTGAATCTCTTCAACCAGCACGCCGATCGGGTTCGCATGGCCGCCTCCGCGCAGGCCATCAACGTGTTGCAATCGCTGATCTTGACCAAGGACGCTCAGCTGGTCCTGACGCCGACCTACCACGTCTTCGAAATGTACAAGGTCCATCGCGATGCAACGGCGCTGGTCGTCGAGCTCAGCGCGCCACGGTATACCCTGGGCAAGGGCAGCCTGCCGACGCTCCACGCCTCGGCCTCGCGCGACGCGCGAGGCGCCGTGCACCTGTCGGTCGTCAACCTCGAACCGAATCGCGGAGCCGAGCTGCGGCTGAAGGTCACTGGCGCAGCAGCCCAGAAGATCACCGGTCGCACCTTGACGGCCCCGGCCATGACGGCGTTGAACGACTTCGGCGCGGCGCCGGATGTCAAGCCCGCGCCCTTCAATGGCGTCCGAATGCAAGGCGATCAAATCACGCTGAGCTTGCCAGCGAAATCGGTGACGGTTCTGGACATCGAGTGAGAGTCAGAGCGTGCTGCGCTGCGCCGCAACGCATTTGATAGTGAGACTCGAGCATATTGCCAGCTCGCCGGTGCAACGGGCGTGCAACTGCGCTCATCCTGCGGGCCTGGGCGAGCGAGCGTGCCGCGGCTAGAGTCGCGCGCATGGTTCGACGAGCGATGAGGGTCTGGGGTCTGTCCGCGGTAGCCCTGCTGAGCCTTGGTGCCTGCAGCGGCACCGACGCGACGGGGCTCGAGGTGAAGGTGCAAGGGCAGTCGCAGGAGGCGTACACGAGCGGGCGTGGGCGGCAGGACCCCCTGGCGGTGCTAGGCGAGCAGATCTTCAACGACACCTCGCTCTCGACGCCAGCGGGGCAAGCGTGCGGCAGCTGTCACGCGGCAGAGCTGGCGTTCGTCGATCCCGATGTCGCCGTGCCCACGTCCGAGGGGGTGTTGCCCGGACGGTTTGGCTTTCGCAACTCACCCACCGCCACGTACGCCGCGTTCGTGCCAGCGTTGCACTTCGATCCGGAAGAGGGCTTGTTCATCGGCGGCCTGTTTCTCGATGGTCGGGTCGACTCGCTGGAAGAGCAGGCCGCGCTGCCGTTTCTCAATCCACTGGAGATGAACGCGGCGAGCAAGGCCGAGGTCGTGAGCAAGCTGCGCCGCGCACCGTATCGGGGCCTGTTCGAGCGGCTCTTCGGGCGGCATATCTTCTCCGATGTGGAGGCAGCCTACGACGACATGACGAAGGCCATCGCCAGCTACGAACGCACGCGCGCCTTCCAGCCCTTCTCCTCCAAGTATGATGCCTACCTGGCTGGTAGGGTGCGCTTGAACCGGCAAGAGCGTCTGGGTCTGCGCCTGTTCAACGACCCCGCAAAGGGAAACTGTGCAGCGTGCCACCCGTCTGCCGTTTCGGAAGACGGCTCGCCGCCGCTGTTCACCGACTTCACGTATGACAACATCGGTGTGCCGCGCAACCTCGACAATCCGTTCTACACGCTGCCGGCCGAGCTCAATCCCGAGGGTGCCGCGTTTGTCGATCGCGGGCTGGGTAACACGGTGGCTGACCCGGCCGAGGACGGTAAATTTCGCGTGACCAGCCTGAGAAACGTCGCCCTCACGGCGCCCTACGCGCACAACGGCTTTTTCACGGATCTGCGCTCGCTCGTTGCGTTCTACAACACGCGCGATGTCGCCGACTGGCCCGCCGCGGAGCTCCCGGACACGATGAACCGCGACGAGCTCGGGAACCTGGGCCTCAGCGAGGAAGAAGTGGACGCCATCGTGGCCTTCCTGGGCACGCTGAGCGACGGCTTTCAGGACTGAAAGCCAGGCGAGCCGAGCGCGCGAGCGAAACCGCGAGGGATCAAACCTGCGGCGGGTTGCTGGCGACGGCAAGGCGCTCGGTCATACTGAGCGAGGTGTCGAGAGCCCAGATTGGTACAAGCCTCGCTGCGCCGCGTGCCCGACCCGGTACACGGCGAGCGCCCCAGGCCCTGACCGCTCTGCCCCGGGCGCTGTTCGCCCTCGCGCTCCTGGCTGCGGGCCAGAGCGGGGCGGCTGAGCTCTCCTGGGTCGCTCCGGTGGCATGCCCTGAGCCGTCTGCTGCGCTCGTGGCCGAGCCGGAAAGCGGCGTTGGAGCTCCAGGTCCGGAGCTCGGCGCGCGCGTGACGGTACACATTCGCGAACGGTCCGGGCGCTGGCTCGGCCACATCGACGCAGACTACCCAGATGGCCACCGCGGCTCGCGCGAGCTCGGTGCCAGCTCCTGCGCGGAGCTCACGCGAGCCATCGCCGTCACGCTCTCGCTGTTGCAGGGAGAAACAGTCGCTGCTCGAGCCGCCGGCTTTGAGCGAGCAGACGCGCTCCCGGAACGCGCGCCCGACCCCAGCCGTTCCGCCGCCGCGCAGCCTGCCGGCGCAGCGCCGCCCGCCACGGAAACGGCGGCGCTCAGCCGCGAACCGGCGCGCCCGAGCGCGGATCTCGGAAGCGCGCCAGCCGAGCCCGAGCCTGCAGCAGCAGAGCCGCCGGTGCCGCTGCTCGTGGCGGCTGCGCAGGTCAGAATGAACGGCCCGTCCGAGGCCGCGCTGGCAGCTCCCGCCTCCGCCGAGGCTGCGCGCGGAGTGACGCTGAATTTGTCCTCCTTGGTCGCGGCCGAGGGCACGAGCTTCGTCGAGCTCGGTGGCGCGCTGGCCGCCGCGCTGTGGCTGGGTAGCTGGGGCGCTCGGCTGCAAGGCACGGGGCGTTGGCCGGTCGCCAGTGTCGCGGCCCAACACCAGATCGATGTTCGCTTCCAGCGGCTGAGCGCCGCACTCGAAGGCTGCCATCGGCTAGAGGCACCCCGGCTCGGGCTGTGCGCGGGCTTTCGCCTCGAGCAGCTCCAGGCGCACGCCCCTGCGCTGCGAGATCCCTCGGGAAAGGCGCTCTGGTTGCCCGCGCTCGGAGGCGGAGCCTCGTTCGCCCTGCCTGCCGGACATGGGGTTGCCTACTCGGCGGAGCTGCAGAGCCATTTTCGGCTGCAGCCGGCCACGCTGAGCGCCGAGCCGTGGGGCGTGGTGTACACCCTGCCCGGCTGGGACGTGCTGCTCGCGATCGGTGCAGATTGGTCGCCCTGAACCGGCGAGACGCCTGGGCCGATGTTTAGCAGCTGAAGAGAATTGATTTTGGTGTGCCGCGCGGCAGCGACCCGGCCACACACGTTCGAGGACCTGCCTGAGCACCCTGTCGACCCCTCTATCCGCGAGCTTGCCCGAGTTTGTCGACTCGAGCGAGGCGGCCGGAGACTTGCAAACACTGGAGCGGCGCTACGCGGTAGCCATGGAGATCGCTTGGCGTGCGTTTCGCCGCCTCGGCGTGCGCGAGAGCGCGCTCGCCGACGCCGTCCAGGACACGCTGCTCGTCGTGCATCGACGGCAAGCCGACTTTCGCGGGGAGTCCAGCTTCCGCACCTGGGTCTACGGCATCGTGCTGCGGGTCGCGAGCAGCCATCGCCGGCGCGAGCGGCGCGCCAAGACGGTGTTCGCGATCGAGAACACGGCGTCCCTGGAGCAGCCCGTGAGCGGTGAGCCGAGCCCGTTCGAGTGCCTGGAGCAGAAAGTAGCGACCGAGCTGCTGCACTCGCTGTTGGATGAGTTACCGCCCGATCTGCGCGAGGTGTTCGTGCTGGTCGAGCTCGAAGAGTTGTCATTGGAGAGCGCAGCGGCAGCGTTGGGCGTACGGGTGACGACGTGCAAGAGCCGCTTGCGCTCCGCGCGCCGGGACTTCGAGAGCCGCGTGGCGCGCACCCGCGCGCGTCTGTTGCACGGCAACGATCGTCCGGGCAATGACCGGAGCTGTGAGGGCTCGTCGCGATGAGCCGTATCATGAAAAACCGCGAGCTGAGCGACGACGCACGCGCGCTGCTACGAGCGGCAGAAGGCGGCGATGCGCTCGGCGAGCGAGACCGCATGCGCATGCTGGAGAGCTTGCGACGTCGGCTCGGCGAGCCGACGAGCTCTGCTCGCAGCCGTGCCGTCGAGAGCGGCGGCCTCGACAGCAAGCTCCTCGGAGCCGCAGCGTCGTTCGGCGCCAGAGTGTTCGGGTCGCGCGGGCGGGTGCGATCGAAGCCAGTGGTATGGGCGCTGGCGGCGCTGCTGGTCACGGGTAGCGTGGCGGCGTTTGGCGGCTGGTCCGGCGTGCTGCGCAGCCTCCAGCCACTGCTGGCGCCAGCGCTCGCCGAAAGCGCGCGTGCCG
>Ga0207675_100001123_pt1 | contig 26537 bp, 21 predicted proteins | sample KBSSwiS42_FD_184305 | JGI IMG/M metagenome (GOLD analysis project Ga0207675, IMG submission 184305) | Switchgrass rhizosphere microbial communities from Kellogg Biological Station, Michigan, USA - KBS Switchgrass S4-2 (SPAdes) (version 2) | ecosystem: Host-associated > Plants > Roots >...
ACCTTCAGCGCGCCGACGTCGTCGAGCCAGGCGATCGAGCCGCCGCCCGCGCCGACCTCGACCACGTCGATCATCGGCAGCATCACCGGATGGCCGCTGGCATAGCCGCCGACATAGTAGCCCGGAGCCATGGTCGGCTCGCCGTCGCGCACCAGGCTCGCCTTGGCGGTGGTGCCGCCCATGTCGAAGGAAATGACGTTGGCGGAGCCGAGCGCCTGTCCGACCTGCGCCGAGGCGATGATGCCGCCGACCGGCCCGGACTCCATCATCGCGGCGGGCCGCTCGGTCGCGATCTCCGGCGTCATCACGCCGCCGTTCGATCGCATGATCGAGAGCGCGCCGCGAAACCCGATATTGCCCAAGCTCGCGTTCAGGCCCTTCACATAGCCGCCCACCTTCGGGCCGATATAGGCGTTCACCACTGTGGTCGACATCCGTTCGAACTCGCGATATTCGCGCAGGATCTCGTGCGACAGCGACAGATAGGCGTCGGGCATGGCGGCGCGGATCATCTCGCCGGCGATGCGCTCGTGCGCGGGATTGACGTAGGAGTGCAGGAAACAGACCGCGACCGCCTCGACGCCCTCGGCGGCGAGGGCGCGGCAGGCCTGCGCAATGCCTTCGCGATTGAGCGGGACGTGCACCTCGCCCGAGCTCAGCAGCCGCTCGTCGACTTCGCGCGTGAGATGCCGCGGCACCAGCGGCCGGTGGCGGTGAAACAGCAGGTTATACGCCTCCGGCCGGTTGCCGCGGCCGATGATGTACACGTCGCGCGTGCCGCGGGTGACGACCAGCCCGGTCTTGGCACCCTTGCGTTCGATCAGCGTATTGATGGCGATGGTCGAGCCGTGGATCAGCTCGTCGATCGCGGCGGCGACCAGCCCGCTCTTGCGGATGCAGTCGATGACGCCCTGCTCGAGCTGCGCGGGCGTGGTGAGGCTCTTGGCCTGCACGAACTGCCCGCTCGCTTGGTCGAACCCGATCAGATCGGTAAAGGTGCCGCCGATATCGATCGCAACAACAATCACGCTACCAAACCCCCCCGGCCTTCGGCGCCTTGCGCGCCGTTAGGACATGACGTGCAGATTGTGCGGGATTGCCGCATCGTGCCGACCATAGGCAGGCACCAGAAAATCAGCGATACTTAGCCAAAAGGCAAGGGACCTCAAGGAGACTGGCGGATGCGAACATGGCTTGCGGCTGTGGTGGTGAGTTGTCTGCCCGCGATGGCGGCCGCACAAGGGATGAGCTACCCGACCAAACCGGTGACGATCGTCGTACCGGCCGCGCCGGGCGGGGTCACCGACGCGCTCGGCCGCACGCTGGCGCAGCGCTTCACCGAAGCCTGGGGCCAGCAGGTGATCGTGGAGAACAAGCCCGGCGCCAACAACCAGATCGCGGCGGAATACGTCACCAAGGCCGCACCCGACGGCTACACGCTGCTGATCGGGCCGGAAGTGACGTTCGTGGTCAATCCCAGCCTCTACCCCAAGCTGTCCTATGATCCGGTCAAGGGATTCACCCCGATCTCGGGCCTGGTCACCATCAACCATGCGCTGATCGCCAATCCCGCGCTGCCGGTGCAGAGCGTCAAGGACCTGATCGCGCTCGCCAAGCAGAAGCCGGGCGAGATCAACTACGGGACCTTCGGCGTGGGGTCGAGCGGCCACCTCAACATGGAATTATTCCAGGCGCTTTCGGGAGCGAAGCTGCAGGCCGTCCACTACAAGGGCGCGACGCCGGCGCTGACCGACGTGGTCGCCGGGCACATCCAGATGATGTTCATCAGCGTGGGGAGCGCGGTGCCGCAATGGAAGTCGGACAAGGTCAAGCTCATCGCGGTGGGCGCCGGAAAGCGCATGGCGCTGCTGCCTGAGGCTCCCACCGTCGCGGAGAGCGGGTTGCCCGGCTACGAAGCGGTCTCCTGGTTCGGGCTGTTCGGGCCGCCGGGAATGCCGGCCGACATCGTGACCAAGATCAACGCCGAAGTGCGGAAGGTTTTCGCCGATCCCGATATCAAGAAGAACTTTCTCGAACGGCAGTATTTCGAATCGATCGCCGGCTCGCCGGAAGAGCTCACCAACTACATCAAGGCCGACGAGCCGAAGTGGCGCAAGGTGATCCAGGACGCGAAGGTCAAGGGGGAGTGACCTGAGCGGGGCTCCGTCACCAACGGTTGTGCGGGCTTGGAATCTCGGGTCAGCTTCTGCTGAATCTGACCGCCGATTTTCGCTCTGTTGATGAAGCCGCCGTCGCAGATCGGCTGGATTCGTCTCTCTTCACAGATGCGCTTGAATTAGGCGCGCATGCCCCACGTCATGCGTCGCAGGATCTGGTTACGCTTGAAGATATGATGGCGGAGCGCACCGATGACGTGAATGAGCACCACTGCCGCGAGTAGATAGGCGAGGACCATATGCGATTCCTCGATCCACTGGCGCACCGGGCGATCAACCGTCGTCACGATCGGCGGAATGTTGATCCCGAACACATCCTTGGTCATCGGGACGCGGAATGTCGTTGCGACCATCCAGCCGGTCACTGAGACGATGAACATGAGGAGGTAGAGGGAAACGTGCCCGGCATGCGCGGCCGCCCGTTCCCACGGCTTGAGATCGGCGGGCAACTCCGGCACCGGATTGAGCCATCGCCACAACAGCCGCACGATGATCAGTGCCAGCAGATCATAGCCGAGCGCTGAATGCCCCGCGTAATTGGCGAGCCGATCGGGCCGCGGCGTCAGATGCGTCATCCACCAGCCATGTCCGAGCAGCAGCAGAATGATCGCGGCGCAAACCCAGTGCAGCGTCTTGGCGGGCCAGCCCCATGTCGTCGCGGTGTTGAATGTCATGCCCCGGTCTCGCGTTCCGCTGCAGGTTTGGAACAATTCTAAGCAAGTGTTGCTCTTGCGCAAGCATCAGCCATTTTTTTTAGAGGCAACATGAGGTCACGCCTCTCGTATTGATGTATGTCAAATGCGCTTCGGTTTCCGGCACTTGCTGTTTGCGGTGATACTGCTCATCACGAGCGCGGTATCGGTGCATGCCGTGGATGAAATTCAAGTCTACAACGCCGCGATCGCCAAGGGTGGGGCAGTTGACGATTCAGCTGCATCTCAACAATGCCTTAGCTAAAGCCCCAGCAGTCGTCGCGCGTTGCCCCCGGCGATGGCGGCGATGGTCGAGGGGTCGAAATGTTCGACCGACGCGACGTGGCCGATCGGGTCGAAGTCGGCCATGTCGAATGGATAGTCCGTTCCCATGATGATGCGATCAGTGCCGAACTGGCGCACCAGCTCCGCGAGCTGGTAAGGCGTGAACACCACGGTGTCGAAATAGATCTTCTTGAGATAGCTGGTCGGCGGCTGCGGCAGGTCGCCGTGTGAATCCGAGCGCGCGCCCCAGGCATGATCGATGCGGCCGGAATAGGCCGGAAGATAGCCGCCGCCGTGCACCGCCAGTATCTTCAGCCTGGGGTGCCGCTCCAGTACGCCGTCGAAGATCAGGTAGTGCAGGGCGATGGTGGTTTCGAGCGGATTGCCGATCACGTTGTTGAAATAGAACCGCGTGAACCGTTTGGCGTCGGTGAAACCGTTGGGATGGATGACGACGAGCGCGTCGAGCTCTTCGGCCTTCTGCCAGAACGGCGCGAAATCTGGCTCCGAAAGCTCTCGGCCCGCGACATTGGTCAGGATTTCCACGCCCTTCATGCCGAGCGACTTCACGCAGCGTTCGAGCTCGTTCGCCGCTTCCCCGCCATGGATGAGCGGGACGGTGCCGAGCGCGACAAAGCGGTCGGGCTTGCGGGAGACGTATTCCGCCAGCCCATCGTTCACCAAGCGCGAGGCCTGGACCGAGATGTCGAGCGGCACGGTGTAGAAGCACTGGTTCGGCGGCGGCATCACGAGCTGAAGGTCGATGCCCATGGTGTCGAGATCGGCGAGGCGCTCGTCGTAGCCCGTGATGCGCGCGCGGATATCCTCTTCCTGCTTCTGGCTCAGCGCCTTGGTTTCGGGCGTGGCGAAATGCGCAAGCGCGATCGTCGACATGTCGAGATGCGGCTTGACGTAGGCGGCGGCCCGCGGAATGGCGACGTGGGAATGAATGTCGATGGTGGTGCTCTTCGGCCTGACCTCGCGTCCCGGTTTGCCGTGCTTGCGGGCCGCGGTCGCTTCGTACTTGTTCCATTGCGTCGCCATTTCCGCTTCGTTCCTTCTGTCGCCTCGTGGCTGGTCCGAGTGCCGCGACTGCAGTCGCGTCTCGGTCGCATGATCTCATCCGAGAACGCCTGCGACTTTCGTGATCATGCTCTCTAAAACACGCCCAGGTGCTGGGAGACAATGGCATCGTCGAGCTTGATGCCACTGGCGGGCCCGCGAAACACCACGCGGCCGGTATTGATGATGACGACATCGTCGGCGAGGTTGAGCGTCAGCTTGATATTCTGCTCCACCAGCACGATCGACTGCCCTTCGGCTTTGAGCTGCGCGATGGTGCGTCCGACCTCGGCCACCAGCTGCGGTGCAAGCCCCTCGGACGGCTCGTCCATCAGCAGCACGCGGGGGTTGCCCATGAGCGCGCGCCCGATCGCCAGCATCTGCTGCTCGCCGCCCGAGAGGGAGCCGGCGACCTGGGCGTGGCGCTCGGCGAGCCGCGGGAAGACCTGGAATACGCGATCGATCGACCATCCCGCGCCGTTGTCCTTCTTACGCGACTGCGCCGCCACCATCAGGTTCTCGCGCACGGTGAGCGTGCGGAACATGCGCCGGCCTTGCGGGACCAGGCAGATGCCCTTGCGCGCGATCACGTCGGGCGGGAGGCCGGCGACGGGTTCGCCGTACAGGCTGATCGAGCCCCGACGCGGCTTGAGAAAGCCCATGATCGTCGACATGCAGGTGCTCTTGCCGGCGCCATTGCGTCCAAGCAGGCCGAGCAACCGACCCGGCTGCAACGAGAAGGACACGCCATGCAGCACATGGCTGTCGCCGTAATAGGTGTCGAGGTCGGAGATCGTCAGAGCTTCAGTCGCCAAGATACACCTCCCGGGTGCGCGGATCGGCGACCACCTCGGCGCGCGTACCCTCGACGATGACCTCGCCGTAATGCAGCACGGTGATGCGCTCGGCAAAGCCCAGCGCGGTGTCCATGTCGTGCTCGATCATCACGATGGTCACGTCGCGCGGGATGGTGCCGAGCAAGGTGCGCACGGTCTGGCGTTCGCCCTGGGAAAGCCCGGCGAGCGGCTCGTCGAGCAGGAGCAGCTTCGGCTTCTGCGCCAGTGCCATCGCCAGTTCGAGCCGGCGGCGCTCGCCGTAGGAGGTTTCGACCACGATGCGCTCGGCGCTGTCGCCGAGTCCGACGCGCTCCAGCGCTTCGTGGGCGTTCTTGTAGAGATCGCGGTTGCCGGTCAGGATCGACCACGGGTTCCAGCGCCGCCGGTCGAGCCCGAGCAGCGCCAGCACCACGTTGTGGATGAGCCGCTCGCGCGGAAACAGCGTGAGAATCTGATAGGTGCGCGCCAAGCCGAGGTGTACGCGCCGCTGGGTCGGCATCCCCCGCAGCTCCTGGCCGAACAGCCGGATCGAACCGGCATCGGCGGCGAGATCGCCGGTGATCAGGTTGAACAGCGTGGTCTTGCCGGCGCCGTTCGGGCCGATGATCAGGCGCCGCTCGCCCGGCATGACCGACAGCGACACGTCCCTGGTGGCGGGCAGTCCGCCGAAGCGCTTCTTGAGATGCGAGACTTCGAGCGCGGGGAACGTCATGGCGCGGGCTCCGAGGCGGTGTCGCGCGCCAACGAGCCCGCTTCAGGGCGAGTGTCACCAGCGCGGTCACGCGCGTCTTCCGACGCGCCATGCGCGCGCATCGCAGCCGGGCTGCTCGCCGCCTTTGGCGTCTTGCCCCGGATTCGCAATCGCCGCCACAGCTGCGCGCAGCCGGGGACCAACCCGTAGGGCATGAACATGATCACGACCACGAAGATCAGGCCGAGCAGCGTGTTCCAACGCTCGACATAGGTCGAGATCACGTTCTTCACCAGCGTGATGATGGCGGCGCCGACGATCGGGCCGGTGAGCGTGCTGGCGCCGCCTAGGATCGCCATCAGCAGGATCTCGGCTGACTGTTGCAGCGAGATCGCATGCGGGCTGAGGAACAGATTGTAATAGACGTAGAGGACGCCCGCGATCGACGCCCAGAACCCGGCCATGACGAACGTGAGCCATTGGATCAGCCAGACATTGTAACCGAGCATGCGCATGCGCCGTGGCTGGTCGCGCGCCCCCATCAGGCTCGCGCCGAACGGGGAGCGCGAGAACCGCCAGATGCAGAACAGGGCGACGACAAAGACGGCGAGCGTGAAATAATAGAAACTGGGTGCGTCGCGGAGGTCGAAACCGAACGGCATCGGCCGTGCAGGGTAGCGGATGCCGTTGTCGCCGCCGGTGAGGTCGTTGGCCCGATAGGCGATGCCCCAGACGATCTGGCCGAGCGCGAGCGTGATCATGATGAAGCCGAGGCCGGGCGCGCGCAGCGACAGCAGCCCGAAGAATGCCGCCGCGGCGGTCGACACCGCGACCGCGAAGATCGCGGCGGTGAGGTGGTCGTAACCGGCCGTGACGGCGAGAATGCAGGCGTAGCCGGCGATGCCGAGGTAGCCGGCGTGACCGAGCGAGACCATGCCGCCGTAGCCGAGCATCATGTTGATCGACAGCGCAAACAGCGCATAGATCAGCACCTGGGTCGCCATGTTGACATAGAATTCGTTGCCGATGATCCACGGCAGGACCAAGAGCGCCAGCGCGCAGACGGCAAGCGCGACGGCGGCGCGCAGCGTCATATCTGCACCCGCCCGAACAATCCCTGCGGCAGGAACACGAGCACCAGCACCATCGGCAGGAAGAGCACGAAATAGGCGAGGTCGGGCACCAGCGCGATGCCGAAATTATAGATGAAGCCGACGATGAAGCTGCCGACGAAGGCGCCGAGCAGGCTTCCCGCGCCCCCCAGGATCACGACGATCAGCGCGAGCGGAAGCATGTCGTTGTCGAGGCCGGGATAGGCGTTGAGGATCGGCCCGCCCAGCACGCCGCCGATCCCCGCGAGCGTGGCCCCGAGCAGGAAGACGGTGGTGAACAGCCGCGACACCGGGATGCCGACGCCGCGCGCCATCTCCATGTCGTCGACCCCTGCGCGGATCATCGCCCCCAGCCGGGTGCGCTCCATCAGCAGGTAGAGCGCCAGCGCGGCGACGAGCGCGATCGCCAGCACGACCAGCCGGTAGGTCGGAAAGGCGAAGCCCCAGACGCGTAGCGGTGGGCGCAGCGCCTGCGGCGCAGCCAGCGGCATCGGATCGCCGGTCCAGACCAGCAGGCAGATGTCGGCGATGATGAAGGCGACGCCGAGCGTGACCAACACCTGGCCCTGCTCGTTGCCGGCGAGCCGGCGAAGGATGAACCGCTCCATCAGGATGCCGAGCAGCCCGACCCCAAGCCCGCCGGCGATCGCTGCCAGCCAGAAGTGCAGGTTGAGCCGCAGCAGGGTGTAGCCGAAATACGCCCCGAGCATGAAGAACGCGCCGTGCGCCAGGTTCGGTATCCGCATCAGGCCGAAGATCAGCGAGAAGCCCGACGACAACAGGAACAGCAGGCCGCCGAAGGCCACGCTGTTCAGCGTCTGGATGATCCAGAACTGCCACTGCATCGGTCAATCGCTCTCGGGAGGGGTCTCAAGGACGGTCATTGTACCGGGACGACCAGCGAATAGCGACCATCGGCCGCCGGACACGCGGCTTCCGGCAGGCCGAGTTCGCGGCGGACGATGTTGGTTCCGAGCACGAGCGCAACCATCTTGTAGAAGGCGTGGCGTCGGCTCATGCCTTCGCGACCCATTCCGCAGTCGGTGCAGATGACGAGACGCTCGGGGGGGATGAACTTCAAGGCGCGGCGGATGTGGTCGGCCACCTCTTCGGGCCGTTCGACCTGCAGGGTATGATGGTCGATGACGCCGATCGCGATCTTCTTGTCAACGATGCCTTTGCCGATGACTTCGAGATCGATGCCGCCGGAGCTGCAGGATTCGAAGGTAATCACGTCGGCTTCGCATCGGTTGAAATATTCGATCGCCGGCTTGTAGCTCTGAATCTCGGCGAACATGCGCTGCTGCGAAGGATTGCCCCAGCAGCTGTGGCACCAGACCTCGGTCTTGTCGCGCAAGCCTTTCACGGTGTTGTTGTAGACTTCCACCATGAAGTCTGGGTTGATCACCTCGTTGACGAAGCCGCGTGCCGCCAGCAAGTGGATTTGCGGCTCCTCGATCTGGATCACGGGGCAACCAGCATCCGCGAGCTCGTGCAATTCCGCACGCAGCGCGTCGCTGATGGCGAGAATGCGGCTGCGGACGTCCTTGTAGTAATGATCCGCGCACAGCAGGCCGATGATCTCCGCGGTGATCGTGCCGAACTTGACCGGCTTCGCGGTCAGCCGCTGCGCGGTGCGCCACAATGCGGCGTACTGCAGGTCGCCGCGCTCGACCGGGCCGATGATCGGGGGCAGCAGGCGTGATTCGAGATAGTCATGAAGAATGTGTCCCGCCGGAAACCAGACCAGGCTTTTGCCCGGACTCGACGGGACCGGACGGGGATTGTGGCGGTCGAATCCCTGCATGTGGGACGGCGGATAGGTCGTCCAGCTCTGGCCGCCAACGTCGGTGTCGAAGCGACAGTCACCGTCGGTCAGGATATCGAGACCGGCAAGCTGCTGCTCGAGCAGGTAGACGCCGAGCGCGTCGACGTACTGCTCGCGGTATCTGGCATTGACCATGGCCGCGAGGAAGCTCCGCGAGCCGAGGTTTTCGGTATACCAGCTCGGCCGCGGCAGCGAACCGACGATCGCGGTCGGCAGTTTGATGTCGGCAGTCGCGCGAAGCATTCTCGTTCCACCGTCCCCAGTTGGTGTCCCGGTTTCGACGTTCGTACCCCTTGCTGCACGCCCGCGTACAAAAGGTCGGAACCACAGGGACTAGCGACTCTCTGATTCTCGTTCGCGTGTGGTTGGATTTGACCCTGCTCGCAGGAATGTCGGATCCGCCCACGCGGTGTGACCGTCTCGCCCGGTCACGCGCCGGACTGCGCCGCCGTCGCCCCGCGCCGCTTGCGCCTCCCGGCGGGCGATCGGTGTTCCTTATGGCCGAAGCATGATCCTTTCAGAAACGGTATCCACGTTTCGGGATCATGCTCTATGGCTCGAGATTTCGTGCCGGCGGGTAGTCGCGTGAATAGACCGGGTTCTTGAGGAATTCGTCTTGCTTGTAAGTCCAGAACTGGCTGACATCCGGATAGGTCTTGATCACGGCGTTGACGTACTTGCCGTCCTTCTTCTCGACCTTGCGGATATAGATGTTGCCGACCACGTTCCCGAGCTCGTCGAAGCGCACCGGCCCGCGCAAGGTATTGGGCACTTTCGCCTCCCGCAGCGCCTTCATGAAGGCGTCCTTGTCCTCGACCTTGCCGTTGATCGTCTTGAGGGCGTGCTCGAGCACCTCGGCGGAGACATAGGTCTCGGCCGCGTACACACCGGGGTCGGTCTTGTAGTCCCGCCTGATGGCCTCGACGAACTTCTTGTTGATGGGGAAATCGAGCTCGGCCGAATACCAGTTGCCGGTCATAGCGCCGAGCGCATCGTCGCCCATCTGTTGCAGCAGCGACTCATCGACCGGCGTGAAGCCGCCGAGGATTTGCACCTTGTTGCCGTATTCCCTGAGCTGACGGATGAACTTGAAGCCGTTCGAGCCGGCATGTCCTGTATACACCGCATCGAGATTGGGCTTGAGCTGCGAGATGTAGCTGCCGTAGTCCGGCGCATTGAGCGGCGTAAACAACTTCTGCACCACCTTGCCGCCGTTATCCTCGAACACGCGCTGGAACCCGGCCACGTTCTCGTGGCCGAACGCGAAGTCGTCGGCGATCACCGCGGCGCGCTTGTAGCCGAGGTCCTTCGCCGCGTATTCGCCGAGCGGATGGCTCGGTTGCGCCGAGGTGCAGCTCGCGCGCACGAACCACGGATTGGGCTTGCGCTGGGTCATGTCCTCCGCGCCGGCAACCGACAGAATCGGCGTGCGCGATGAGCGGACGTAGTCATCGATCGCCAGGGCCTCGAAGGCGGCGAGCGGCCCGATCAGGACCGCGACGTTCAGGCGTTCCACCAGCTCCTGCGTCTTGGTGCGGGCCTGGGCTGGATTGCCGGCGGTGTCGGCGGTGTGCAGCTCGACCGGCCGGCCCGCCAGCATATTGTTGCGTTCCTTGAAGAACACCGTGAGGCCCTGCTCCATCTGCAGGCCGCCGGAGGCGAGCGGGCCGGTCTTGACGGTCAGGAATCCGACCCGGATCGGCGCTGCTTGCGCCGGGGCGGCGGGCACCTTGAGCACCTGCGAGGCGACGCCCGCGGCGAGCGCTCCCTTGATGACGGTACGACGATCGACAGTCATGGCATTCTCCCTCTCGAAGGATTGTTCTTGATCAGACGGCTTGGCTTGGCGCGCGGGCAAGGCGCCGCCGATCGGCTTGCGCCTCACGGCTCGATATTCTTGCTGCCCGGCCAAGTCTCGCGATTGTAGACGGGGTGCTTGAGGAATTCCTCGGGGTCGTAGGTCCAAAACTGGCTGACATCGGGATAGATCTTCGCCACGGCATTCACGTAGCGGCCGCCTTTCTTCTCGACCCGGCGGATGTAGACGTTGCCGATCACGTTGCCGTACTTGTCGAACCGCACCGGGCCGCGCGCGGTATCCCCGACCTTGTTTTCGCGCAGCGCCTTGATCAGCGCGTGCTTGTCTTCGATCCGGGCGTCGATCGTCTTGAGCGCGGCCTCCAGCACCGCGCCGTTGGTGTAGGTCGACGAGGCGTACATGCCGGGGTCGACCTTGTAATCGCGCTGCATGCCGTCAACGAACTTCTTGTTGGTCGGCGTGTCGATCTGCGCGGAATAGAAGCAGGTCGAGTAACAGCCCAGTCCGTCATCACCCATCTGCTGCAGCAGCGATTCGTCGATGGCGGTCATGCCCCCGAGGATCGGGAGCTTGCCGCCATACTCCCGATATTGCTTCAAGAACTTGAAGCCGTTCGAACCGGCGAACCCGATGAACAGGCAATCGATATTCGATTTGATCTGAGCAATGTAGCTGCCGTAGTCGGGCGCGTTGAGCGGCGGCCACAGCTTCTGTACCACCTTGCCGCCGGCGTCCTCGAAGGCGCGCTGGAAGCCGGCATTGAGCTCGTGGCCATAGGCAAGATCGTCGGCGATCATGGCGGCGCGCTTGTAGCCGAGTTCCTTCGCGGCATAGTCGCCCATCGGATAGCTGCACTGCGCCGAGGACGACGTGGCGCGGCAGAACCAGGGATTGGCCTTGCGCTGGGTCATGTCTTCGGCGGCCGCGACGCTAAGCGTGGGCACCTGCTTGTCGCGGATGTAGTCGTCGATGGCGAGCGCTTCCGCCGTCGCCAGCGGGCCGATCAGGCAGGCGATGTTCTCCTTCTCGACGAACTCCTGCATCTTGGTGCGCGCCACCGCCGGTGCGCCGCCGGAATCTCCGGTAAAGAGCTGCACCGGCCGGCCGGCCAGCACATTGTTGCGCTCCTTGAGATAAAGCGTGAGGCCCTGCTCCATCTGGATGCCGCCGGATGCGAGCGGACCGGTCTTCACGATGAGAAAACCGATCTTCATCGGTGCGCCCTGGGCGCGCAGGATCGCCGGCGCGGCAACGAGGGCGCTGGTCCCGAGCATGCCGGTCAGGACGGTTCGGCGATGGACGTTCATGCGTTGACTTCCTCCCTTGGTCCGGCCCGTGGGATGGGTTTCTCCCATCACTCTTCTGCGCATGGCCGAGCATCATCTTTGCATATCGCGCCAAACTTGTCCCGCGACTCCGGCGCCGCCGCCGTGCCGTAGGTGATTAATTTACCGTAAGAATTACCCCTTCTTCGGAGGGATGACCGGGAGCAGCAGGTAGGGCTGTTTGTCGCGGCCGAAATGCAGGCTGGTGGTCCCGGCAAACACGTCGGCGGGCCGGTCGCGCGGATCGTCGTGCAGGAACGGCCCGCAGCCCGTCAGCTCGTTCTTGAAGTTCGAGAGCTTGCCCCCGCTCGGGCCGCCGTAGACGTAATCCTTGCCGCGGATGGTCAGGCCGATGCGGCAACCCGCCGGGACCACGATCGAGGTCGGCCAGATCTCGATATCGAGCTCGACCACGTCGCCCTTCCGGAGCGGCTGCTCCTTGTCGTGGCTATGGTAGGGCCGGTAGGGGGTGGAGAGCTTCTTGTCGAGCTTGCGATGCGACGCCCGCAGCCAACCCTGGCCGATCGGGGTGTGCGGATCGATGGCGCCCTGGAACACCACCTCCTTGAGGTCGCCGGTGAACACGCGCAGCACGGCGAACAGGTCGGCATCATTCGTGGACGACGAAACGAACAGTTTGAGCGCCGACGGCCCGGTGATCTCGGTGTCCTTTTCCAGCGGCTCGGTGAGGAACGTGACACCGTCGCCCATGGCTTCGAATGTCTTCACCGCCTTTGCCGCCGCGCGTTTGCTCGTGAGTGCGCCGCTTGCGGGGTCGAGATAGAGCTTCGTCCATTTGGTGCGCTTGAGCGGCCATTCGTTCTCGGCGCGCTCCACGAATTTTTCGCCGGGATGGCGGACCTGCAGCTGGACTTTCGGCTGCTTGTCCCAGCCGTTCTTCTTGCCGTGAAGAAAATAGTCGAAGAACCGCAGCTGCAGCTCGCGCCCGTAGTCGGTGTAGAAATGCGTCCAGTGCTCGATGCCGTGCACTTCGAGCCACTTGTCCTTGGCGGCCGCCCGCACGAAGCCTTCGAAATTGCCGCGCGGATGCAAGGGCTGGCCGCCCCAGTTGGCGGTCGAGAGCAACGGCGTCTTGACCTTCGACCAGACCGGCGAGCGCGCCTGGTGGTAGTCGTCGTCGAGCGGATGGGCACGGATGTCGTCGCCGAAGGCGCTGCGATTTCTGGCGAGCTCGGCCTCGGACAGGGTTTCGGGCCCGCAGACGAGCTCACCATGGACGCGTGAACGCTTGCCGCGCTCGCCCGCGCCGTATTGCACGGTCTTGACCTGCATGTCGTACCAGTTTTCCCAGAACGTGCAGACGATGCCGCCGTGATGGGTCATGTCGCGGTACCAGTCGGCGGCCCCCTCCCAGATACACATGGCGGCAAGGTGCGGCGGCTGCAGTGTCGCCACGTGCCACTGGTTGATGCCGTAATAGGAGATGCCGTTGAGCCCCACCTTGCCGTTTGACCACGGCTGCACGCCGGCCCATTCGATGCAATCGTGGAAGTCCTTGGTCTCGCGCGGCGAGAAATGATCGATGATGCCTGGCGAGCAACCGCAGCCGCGGGAATCCACACGGACGCAGGCGTAATCGTGCGGCACCCATTTCTCCGGATCGACCACTTCCCAGCTCTGGTAGAGGTTGCTGGACCCGGCGGTGACGTCGGGGTGTTTCTCCGCCATGCGCTGCCACGCGCTCGGATAGCCGTCCTGGAAAGCGAGGCCTTTCGCGTAAGGGCCGTAGCTCAGGATCACGGGATAGCGGCCTTCCTTTACCGGCCGAAAGACATCGGCACGCAGCACGAGGCCATCGTCCATCTCGATCGGGACGTCCCAGTCGATGCGCATGCCGTCGCGCACTTCGCTGCGATGCCGATGGGTCTTGCCTGCCGGTGCCTTGGTGCGCGCATCCTCGACCGAAGTCATTGCCGTCCTCCCGTATGAACCGTCTCTTGGCTGTCATGCCCCGCCCGGGCGGGGCAACGACGCGGTTACGTTTTTTCGTGCAGCAATATAGTATGCTAGTGCGGCGGATTTGAAGTTCCTACCATTATGGCCGCAGGCACGGTCAGGAACTTCAAATCCAACGACCGCACTAGAATGATAAAATTTACCAAGGGGGGAAGCCCGTGAAACTGTTTTCGTTCTGGCGTTCGCTCGCGACCTATCGGGTACGCATCGCGCTCAACCTCAAGGGTATCGTCCCGGACGAGATCGTCGACATCGACTTGATCAAGGGTAAGCAGCGCGAGGACGCGTTCCGCTACGTCAATCCGCAGATGGTGCTGCCGGCGCTGGTCGACGGCGACGGCCCGGTGCTGTTCCAGTCGCTGGCGATCATGGAATATCTCGACGAGACCCATCCGCAGCCGCCGCTGCTGCCGAAGGAGCCGCGGGCGCGTGCTCGCGTGCGCGGCCTGGCGCAGATCGTCGCTTGCGATTCCCATCCGCTGTTGGTGCCGCGCGTGCGCGAATATCTCGAGCACGAGCTCGAGCTAGACGAGGCCGCGCGGCTGAAATGGATCCAGAACTGGATCGGCGCGGCGGTAAAGGCGCTGGAAACCAATCTCGCCGGCTCCAAGGAGACCGGCCGTTATTGCCAGGGCGACGCCATCACCATCGCCGACATCTGTCTGGCGAGCCAGGCCGCGGGCGCAAACTTCTATAAATACGATCTCACGCCGTTTCCGACCGTACGCCGCATCGTCGACGCGTGTATGCAGAACGACGCCTTCGCGCGCGCGCATCCCATGCGCCAGCCCGGCGCGCCGCAGGCGGCCTGATCGGGGCGTCGTGCCCGGCCTTGTGCCGGGCCTCCACGCCTTTATAACCCAACGCGCGCGTCACCCGGTGGCCCGCCCAAGCCGGCCACCCTCAAAGATCATTGGCAGAGCGATCTCATGAAACTTGCAACTTTCAAGGCGAACGGCCGCACCAGCTATGGCGCGGTCACCGACGGCGGCATCATCGATCTCGGCCGCAAGCTCGCGAAATATCCGACGCTGCTCGACCTGTTGCGCGCGCAGGCGATCACGGAAGCCGGCGCGGCGGCAAAGGGGCCGGCGGACTACCAAGTCAAGGACGTGGAGATGCTGCCGCCGATACCCACGCCTGACAAGAACATCTGCGTTGGCATCAACTATCCCGAGCGCAGCGCCGAGTACAAGGATGGCCGGGAGGCGCCGAAATATCCCAACCTGTTCTGCCGTTTCCCGACCTCGCTGGTGGGAGCCGACCAGCCGATCGTGCGGCCGAAGGTGTCCGACAAGTTCGATTATGAGGGCGAGATCGTGCTCGTGATCGGCAAGGAAGGCCGTCACGTCCCGCGCGAAAGCGCGCTGTCGATGATCGGCGGTTTCACGCTCGGCAACGAAGGCAGCGTGCGCGACTGGCTGCGGCACGGCACTCTGAACGTCACGCAAGGCAAGAATTTCGACAAGTCCGGCAGTGTCGGTCCGTGGATGGTCACGGCCGACGAGCTCGATCCGGCAAAGCCGCTGCGCGTGATGACGCGCGTGAACGGTGAGGTGCGGCAGGACGACACCACCGACCGCCTGACCTGGGGCTTCGCCTGGCTGATCAACTACATCAGCACGTTCGCGACGCTCAAGCCGGGCGATCTGATCTGGACCGGAACGCCGACCGGCGCCGGCGTTCACCGCAATCCGCCCGTATGGCTCAAGCCCGGCGACGTGGTCGAGGTGGAATCGCCGCAGATCGGCGTGCTGCGGAACAAGGTCGCGGACGAGACGTAAGCGCATCCATAAACAAAACGGCCGGAGCGTGGGGCGCTCCGGCCGTAAGCTTGCGGCGCGATGGCGCGCGGCTCAGTGCACCAGCTCGGTCACCTTGCCGTCCTTCGAGCGGCCCTGCGCATAGTATTGGCCGATATTGCGCATGAGCGCCGCGTCCGACACCGAGTAGATCACCGCGTCGGTCTTGCCGGTATTGATGTGGCGCCGCCATAGGAAGTTCGGCACGACGAACAGGTCGTTGTGACTCCACTCGAAGCGTTTGCCGCCGACCTCGGTCGCGCCGGTGCCTTCGATCACCACATAATACGTACCGGCGGTCTCGCGCTTGAGCTCGGTCTCCTCGCCCGGGCGCAGCAGTTGGGCGGAATAATTCAGGGTCTTGAACACCGGCTCGCCGGTGACGGGGTTGACGAAGTCGACCTTGATGCCCTCGTGCGGATCGCCTTTTTCCTTGCGCAGGCTCTGCAGCGTCTCGAGCACGTCCGCGCCGCGGTAGTGGAACAGCGGCGCAGGCGCGTGACCGACGCCGCGCTGGTGACTGACGAAGGCCGGCTTGATGCCGCCTTGGCCGTAGAGCTTGCGCGAATAGCCTTCGCTGAGGGTGACGGCCTGCACATGCGCGTTGCCCTGGGCGCCCGGCATGTCGTGATCGACCCAGGCGGCGTCGAGGAACTCCATCAGCGGCCAGTCCAGCGTGTCGATCCAGATCACCGGCTCGCTGTCATCGTTGCCGTGATCGTGCCACGTGCCGTTCGGCGTCAGGATGAGATCGCCGCGTGACGCGGAGCAGCGCTCGCCTTCGACCACCGTATAGCCGCCCTTGTCCGAGAGAATGGTGCGGCTGGCATTGGGTGAGTGCAGATGCACCGGCGCGACGTCGCCGGGATTGTAGATCGAGATCGCGCAACGGATGGTGTTGGTGACCTGCAGCCGTCCGTTCAGGCCCGGGTTGAGCAACAGGATGCTCTGCCGATCGGCGAATTCGATCGGCGAAACGTCGGCCTTGCGAGCGATCTCGGAAATCTGGTGGAGATACGGACTGAATTCCTTCCAGCGCCAGAGATAGGGAGCGGTCTTCATCTGGCCGGCGGCGACGCGGCCGGACGCGAGCTGTCCGCTGCCCTCGCCGCTGGTCTCGCTGAACCAGGGTCGCTGGGCCGGCGCATTCGCCTGCGTGCGCACCCACACATTATGCTTGCCGGCTTCGGCGTTGATCGCCTCCATCAGTTCGCGGGCCTTGCTGGAGAGTGCCGGATGGGCGGGTTTGGGCGTGGCTTTGGCTGCGGCGGCGGTCATGACGTTCTCTCCTGCGATGTCGAAGCGATCGTTCGGCGTTTTCCTCGGATGGCTGCCGGCTGGGCGGCGCCTGATCCGGAGACGGCCGTTGCCCTACCGTATAGCCCCTGGCGGAAGCTTTGCAATTGGCGCAACGGCATGCCGGGACTGCGCCGCTCTCATTTGGCGGCCAGGAATTGCTCGATGGTGCGCGTGAAACCGTCGGGCTGGTCCATGTTGGAGATATGCCCGGCGCCGGGAAATTCGACGTAGCGCGAGCCCGGCAATGCCGTGCTGAGCTTGCGCATGGCGACCGGCGTGACGCCGTCCTTCTCGCCGGCCATGAACAGGACCGGCCGCTTCACCGTTGTGACCGCCGAGGCGTAATCGTGATCGGCCAGGGCCGCGGCGCAGCCGATGAAACCGTTCACCGGCGTGTTGCGGATCATCCGGCGGACCTTGTCGAGGTGCGGCGGATTGGCCTTGAGCACGTCCGGCGGAAACCAGCGTCCGATCGTGGGCTCGACCAGCGCCTCCATGCCTTGCTTCTCGGCAACCACGATGCGCTCCTCCCATTGCTGTGCGCTCGCGGGTGTCGACTGGCACGGCGTATCGCAAACGATGACACGGTCGAGCCGGTCGGGATGCTTCTGCGCCAGGCCGAGCGCGGTCGCGCCGCCCATGGACAGGCCGGCGAAATGCGCCTTCTTGATTGCGAGCGCGTCCATCAGCGCGATCACGTCGGCCAGCAGCAGGTCGAAGCTGTAGCGCCCGGCGGTCACGTCGGTGCCGCCGTGCCCACGCTGGTCGTAGCGCAGCACGCGATACGCGCGCTTGAGCTCGCGCGCCTGGTCGTCCCACATCGTCAAATTGGTCGCGAGCGAATTGCTGAAGATGAGCCAGGGCGCGCCCTCGGGCCCGTCCACCTGGTAGTTCATCGTTATGCCGTTGGCCTTGACCTTCATTGCGTCCGATCTCCTCAGCTTGCGCGCTGCTTGGCGGTGGATGCCGCTTGCTTGCCCAGGAAGTCGCTGAGCAGCGCGAGCAGCGGACCGGCCGCCTGCGCCGGCATCATGTGCACGGCGTCGATCAGCTCGAAGCGCGCATCGGGAATCGTCTGCGCGAACTGCTCGCTGGCGGCGGGCGGGCGGACCTTGTCGAAACGGCCGGCCACCACCATGGTGGGCCGCCGGATCTCCTTGGCCAAATGCGTCACGTTGGGCCGCGCGATCGCCCGGTTCATTGAGGCGAAGCAGACCGGATCGTGCGCAAGATAGCGCCCGCGATAGGTCGCGTAGGCGGCGCGGTCGCCGATATCGGGCGGCCACGAGTTGTCGAGCGTCGTCGGAATGGCCTTGCGCAGGCCCTCGCGTTCGGCGAGACCGGCGCGCTGCTCCAGCGCGGCCACGCGGGTCGGATCGGCGCCGGTGAACGGATTGCAGAACACGAAGCTCGCCACGCGATCGGGATATTTGGTCATGTAGATGAGCGCCTGCATCGTGGCGGCGGCGACCGTAACGAAATGGTAGGGCGGCGGGAGCCCGCTTTCCTGCAGCACATCCTCGAGGTCTTCCTCCAGGATTTCCGTGGTGATCGGCTGGCGGACCTTTTCGGACAGTCCGGAGCCGCGCTGGTCGTAGCGTAGCGTGCGGAAGCGTTCGCTCAGGGCGGGAAAGATGCCGTCCCAGCTGTCGAGCGTGCCGCCCATCTCGTGCAGCAGCACGACTGAGGGCCCCTTGCCGCCAAGCTCGAAGTGAATGCTGATGCCGTTGGCGTCCATCCAGGGCACGGTTTGCCTCCTTGGCTGCGCGGCATAGAGACATGGATGCCTGCAAACTTCAACATGGCGGCCGCTACCGCCCGGCCCGGCTGTCATCGCCCGCGCCGGCGGCGATGCAGTGGTCACTGAACCAGACGTGATGCACAATCGTGCACGCAGACATGTTCCGGCAGGTTCCGGCTGCCCGGCTTCGCGGGCATGACAACCGTTGATTGGGATCTAAGATGGTATCGCCGCGCAGGATCGACGTTCATTTCCACCTCATTCCGCCATTCTACAGTGAGGCGGTCTATGCGGCGGGCAGGGGCCCCGCCATCGGCAAGTACCCGGACTGGACGCCGCAACTCGCACTGGATCTGATGGATGCCTGCGGCATCGAGGTCGCGCTCACCTCGCTGGCGCAGCCTGGTGTCGGCTTCTGCAGCGAGGCCGAGGCGCAGGCGCTGGCGCGGCGCTGCAACGACTACGCGGCCGAGCTCGCCGCGCGCTGGCCCCAGCGTCTCGGCGCATTCGCCACCGTCCCGATGGGGACCGCGCAAGGTGCCCTCGACGAGATCGCATATGCGTTCGATGTGCTGAAGCTCGACGGGGTCTCGCTGTTTGCGAGCTACGGCGAGAATTTTCTCGGCGATCCACGCTTCGATCCCGTGCTGGCAATGCTGAACGAGCGTGGCGCGGTCGTGTTCGTCCATCCCGGCCTGCACCCATCGAGCAAGGACCTCGCGCTGCCGTGGCCGGCCTTCATGATGGAATATCTGTTCGACACCACGCGCGCGGTGGTGAACCTCATCTTCTCCAGGGCGATCGAACGCTTTCCGCGCGTGCAGTTCATTCTGCCCCATGCCGGCGGGCTCGCGCCCTATTTCGCCTGGCGGCTTTCGGTCTCGCCGATGATCGACAAGCGGCTGCCGCAGCTGTCGCGCGAGCAGGTCTTCGCCGGGCTGCGGCACTTCTGGTACGACAACGCGCTCTCGCCCGGGGAGCAGACCTTCGGTTCGCTCGATCACGTCGCCGCGCCGGAGCGGGTGGTGTTCGGAACCGATTTTCCGTTCGCCAATCCGCGCGTGATCGCCGAGATGATCAAGACCCACGAATCCGGATTTCTCTCCGACGCGCGCCGCGCCGAGATCGACCGCGCCAATGCGCTCGCGCTGTTTCCGAAATATGGGTGAGACGCGCTTTACGCGGGCTTGGCCATCGACTCGACCAGCGGCGCCACGTCGCCGATCTTCTCCACCGACCACACCTGCTCCATCAGCTCCTTTGCCCGCGCCCGACCGAACACCGGTCCTACGAGATCGAGGAACTTCGCCTGCAGCCCGGTGTCGTCGAGCGGCACGATGCGCGAGCCGAGCGCCTCGTCGGCCTGACGGGTGAAGCTGCCGCGCGCGGTCGTGACCGTCACTCGCGCCGGGCGCAATTGCGGATAGAGCCGGTCGATGTCGGGCGGCGCCGTCACCGTGAGCTTGCGGGCGACCGCGGCGAAGGCAGGATCGCCCCGCATCTCTTCGGTGAAGTGCTCGACCTTGATGGCGCGGAATCGCAGCGCGAGCCCGATCAGGTAGGCGAAGCTGAGCTGCGCGCTGGCGAAATCGTCCCAGCCGGTCTCGGCGTGCTCGGCGGCGATGCGATAGGTGGCGACGTCGATGCGCTGCACCTCGTCGGTGGCGATGCCCTCATCGTTGAGCAAGCCGATCAGTGCCTCGACCGCGGGCTGGATGTGGCGGCAGCACGGATAGGGCTTGATGTAGCAGTCGGTGATGCCGAACGGCACGGCCGGCGGCAGCATGATAGCGCGCGCCTTGTCGGCGCGGCCGAAGGCGAAAGCCTGCATGAAGCCGTCGCGCGCCTCGATCACATCGGGCGGGCCTTCGACCCCTTGCTCCGCCAGCAGCGCGGCCTGCAGGCCTTCGCGCGAGGCGTGGCCGGCGTGCAGGCGCTTGATGTCGGCGCCGCCGTTGACGAACGCGAACAGTCCGGCCGCGCTCGAGGCGGCGATCCCGAGTGCGTTGGCAAGTTGCCCGGCCGAAAGCCGGCGCAGCTTGCCGGCCGCCATGACCGAGCCGAACACGCCGACCGCGGCCGCCGGATGGAATCCGCGCTGGCGCAGGTCGGGATGACACGCGCGCCCGATCGCGATCTCGGCTTCATAGCCGGCGACAACGGCCTCGATCAGCGCCGCGCCGGTGATCCGCCGGTCGTAGCCGAGCGCGAGCGCCGCCGGCACCACCACGCAGCCCGGATGCACCGAGCCTTGGCGGAAGCCGTCATCGAGCTCGATGCCATGCGCCGCGGTGCCGCCGAGGAAGGCGGCATCGATGAGGTCCGCACGCCGCGCGCGGCCGGGCACCGGGATGCGGCCGGCCGGCCGCACCGCCGACAAGACGGCCTCGGCGCGGGTCGCGACCTCGCCGCCCGCACCGGCGATCATGACGCCCACGGTGTCGAGCAAATGCCGCCGCGCGTAATGGCGCACCTCGTCGGTGAGCGCGGCATGACGGAGCTCGTCGACGAACTCGACGATGGCCTCGGTCGCGCCGACGGCGGGATGAAGCGTCTGCAGGGCTTCGGCGTGGGACATGCGTGTCTCCGGATGGCTCGCTGACGGGACATTACACCATAAGCGTCACACCATAAGCCGCACCAGGGCATCGACAGCGACAACGCCCTCGCCCGCGGGCCGCACGATCAGCGGATTGATCTCCGCCTCGGCGACGCCGGCGTCCTCCGCCAGCTGCGAAATCGCGACAACGGCGTGGGCCAGGGCCTCGAGATCGCCCTTGGGCTTGCCGCGGTAGCCGGCAAGCGCGGTGAGGCCGCGTACCTCGGTGATCATGTCGCGCGCGCCGGCGAGATCGACCGGCGCCAGCCGCAGGCTGCGGTCGCGCTCGATCTCGGTCAGCACGCCGCCCGCCGCCAGCATGACCAGCGGGCCGACATCGCGGTCGACGCGATAGCCCAGGAGAACCTCGCCGAGCCCCGCGACCATGGGCTGCACCAGCACGCGTGCAATGCGCGCCCCGGGCGTTCGCTTGGCCACGCTGGTGCGGATCGCTCCGATGGCAGCGAGCAGCGCGCCGCCGTCGGCGACCCCGAGCATGACGCCGCCGACATCGCTCTTGTGCGCGACCTCGGCGGAGAGGAGCTTGACCGCGACCGGAAAGGGAAAGGGCAGACGCGGCGCCCTGGCGATGTCGGCATCGAGAGCGACCGAAGGTGCTCGCGCGATGCCGAGGCGCTCGAGCCGCGCTCCGGCCGCGAGCTCGTCGAGCATGGTTCCGTCACCCCCGGCCCGGGGCGCGGCATCCGCCTCGCGCGACGAGGACGGCGAATATGGCTGTGGCGTGCGCCGCGCCAGGGCGGCGGCGATCGCGTCGGCGCAGGCCTCGGGCGTGCGGAAATTCGGCACGCCCGCGCGGCTCAGCGCCGCCAATGCCTCCGGCGCATCGGGCGCGAGAAATGCCGCCAGCGGCTTTCCCGCGCCGGCGCTGTCGATGATCGGCCGCACGGTCATCTCCGGCTGCGCCCGCGCGGACGAGCCGACGACCGCAAGCACGAGATCGAATTCCGGCGCCGCCAGCAGAATGTCGAGCGTCGCCTTCATGGTCTGGTAGCGCGCGCCGGCGATGGTGAGATCGACCAGCCGCGCGGGCTTGACCTCGATCCCAGCGCCGGCGAGCCGCGCCAATGTCGCCGCGCTCGCGGGCTCGATGGTCACGCCGCGGCTCGCCAGTGGATCGATCACCATGGTGGCGCCGCCCGCGGTTGTCGTGACGACGCCGACGCGTCTGCGCCCGCCGTGGGTCGCAACCGGTACCCGCGCCAGCAGCGGCAGGCCTTCGATCAGGGCGTCGAGCGTGTCGACCCGCGCGATACCGCAAGCCTTGAGGAAAACATCGGCGACGTCGTCCTCGCCCGCGAGCGCGCCGGTATGGGAGACCGCGAGCTCGCGCGCCGCGGCCGAGCGGCCGAGCTTGTAGGCGATGATCGGTTTGCCGCGCTGCGCCGCCGCCAGCGCAAACCGGCGCAGCGCCTCGGCGTGCCGCATGGTTTCGAGAAACAGCATGTAGCCGTCGATGCCGGGATCATCGAGCGTCGTTGCGCAAATTTCGCCGAGCGAGAGGTCGACCTCGTTGCCGACCGAAACCAGCCCGGCGAAACCGACGCCGCGGGCCTTGCCGCGCGAGAGCAGCGCACCGATCAGGCTGCCGCTGTGGGAGGCGGCGAAGATGCGCCCGGCCGGCAAGTCCGGCTCGTCGAAGGCGGCGTTCGCCGTCAGCATGGCCTTGCTGCGCAGATCGACCACGCCGAGGCTCGAAGGGCCCACGAGGCGGATACCGGTGCGCGCGCAGGTCTCGCGCAGGCGGCTTTCGCGCACCAGTCCCTCACGGCCGGTTTCCGCGAAGCCGTCAGCCAGCACGGTCGCCACCTTGACCCCAAGGCGGCCGCATTCCTCGACCGCCTCGACCGCGGCTTCCGTCGGCGTCACGATGTAGGCGTGTTCGGGGATCTCCGGCAGCGCCGCGAGTGAGGGCCATGCGCGCTCGCCCAGCACCTGCTCGCGGCGGGAATTGATGGGATAGACGCGCCCCGCATAGCCCATCTGCCGCAGGAATTTCAGCGGCCGCCCGGCGGTCTTGCTGGGGTCGTCGGACTGCCCGACGATAGCGACCGATACAGGCGCGAACAGCCATCGGCGCAGATCGGCATGCGCCGCGCCCGTCGGCGTGGACCGCTGCGCACCCGCATCGCGTGTCAAATTGTCCGCGGCCATATCACCCTTCGTATCGACGGCTCGCAAAGGCCAGGAATGCAGGACTCCGCGTCCAATATCACACATATTGTATCCGGGCGGCGCGCAGGGCGAACAAAGAAGATGCGCTGCCCGAAACGTAAGTCTGCTCTATGATGCGCGTTCGCCGGTCCGCTCCGTCTGATGCAAGGGGATTTCCGTGGCTGTCATGAAGACCGTTTCGCGCCTGTTCGCCGCCGCCGTAGTCCTGCTCGCCGCAAGCGCCGCCTCGGCGCAGGACACGTTGAAGATCGCGGTGCCGCAACGCGGCGCCTGGGACACCTCCATCACCGAGATCGGCAATCGTGCCGGCATCTTCAAGAAGCACGGCGTCAATGCCGAGCTGCTGTTCACCGGCGGGGGCGCGGAAGCGCTCGGCGCGATCATCGGCGGATCGATCGACGCCGCCGTGTCGGTCGGAATATCGACCGTGCTCGGCAGCTTTTCCAAGGGCGCGCCGGTCCGCGTGTTCAGCGCGGAAACCACCGGACAGCCCGACATCTACTGGTTCGTGCCGTCGCAGTCTCCCATTCGCAGCGTCGCCGACTTCAAGGACAAGACCATCGGCTATTCGGTCAGCGGGTCGTCGAGCCACGCCGCGCTGCTGGCCCTGCTCGCGCAGGAGAAGATCACCGCCAAGCCGACCAGCACCGGCGGCGTCACGCCGAGCTTTACCTCGGGGATGACCGGCCAGGTCGACGTTGCCTGGAGCACCATTCCGATCGGGCTCAAGGAGGCCGACGAAGGCAAGATTCGCATCGTGGCCCGCGCTTCCGACGTCGTCAGCCTGCGCGACCGCACGGTGCGCGTGAACATCACCAACGCTGCGACGATGGCGTCGCGCAAGGCCGTGCTCGACCGCTACATGGCGGCGTACCGGGAAACGATCGACTACATGTATGCGTCACCGGACGCGGTGGTGTTCTTCGCCGAGATCGCCGGCGTTCCACTCAACGTGGCGCAGAAGATTCCTGGTATCGTGCCCAAGAGCGCGCTCTCGCCCGATCAGGTCGTCGGGATGGACGCGATCATGGCGGAAGCGATCGCCACCAAGTTCATGGCCGCGCCGCTCACCAAGGAGCAGATTGCGGAGCTCGTGCGCATGCCGGTGCCGCCGAAATAATTCCGCTTGCGCCCAACATAGTCTCCGGCAAGAAGCGCCGGAGAGGCGCGACGAACGTCGATCAGAGACTCCGTTTACTTGGCGACCTGCAGACTCGTGAGCTGCTGATAGGCGGGCGGCAGCAGGCGCGCAAACAGCGCCGCCCACGTCCGCTGACCCGCATCGTCCGTGATGAGATCCTGGCGAATTTCAATCGCCACGTGGTGTAGGTCCCGCTGCTCGCCATGGACCGGGATCGTATAGTCCGATGCGTCGGTGACGCTGTACGGCTCATTGTCGCCGACGACGAGACCGTCCTCGCGATGCAGCAGCTCCATCAAAATCTGGGCGAACCGCCGGTCACGGTTATAGAGCACGCCGACATGCCAGGGCCGGGTCACCGTCTCGTAAACGGGCGTGAAGCTGTGCACCGAAATCAGCGCGGTCGGGCGGGCGGCTTTCCGGCGCCGATTGAGCTCGTCGGCGATGCGATCGTGATAGGGCTGGAATATCTCCCGGACGCGCGCGAGCTTGTCGCGTTCGCTCAGGCCGATGTTTCCCGGCACAGCTGTCAACTCGCTCAGGTCGGCAATTGAGGTCTCCGACCCCGGCGTGCGGTTGCAGTCGATGACCAGACGGGAATAGTTCTGCCTGATGACAACGGCATCGAGCGCCTGTCCGAGCAGGCGGCAAACCGCACCGATGCCGATGTCCCAGGCGATATGACGCTCGCATTCGGCATCGGAAACGCCCAAGCGTTCGAGCCGGCGCGGGAAGTGCTTTCCCGCGTGGTCGGCGACGATGAGGAGCGGCGATGTGCCGGCTTCGTTGTCTACGGTGAACGGCGGCGGCTCGTCAGCCGCCAAGAGACGATCCAGCGTGTCATTCATCTACGGCCGGTTTCGTTGGCAATGGGTCGTCATCGACGTCGCCTTTGTTCTTGGCGTTGGAAAAGTCTCTTCGTGAGAGTGCCGTCAGCGAAACGCTTGCAGTCACTCCGCCGCTTCGGCCGGCTTGGGCCGGCGCTGATCGAAACGGCGGTCGAAGATGGACTCGGCGATGCGGTTCTTCAAAATCTCGATCGAGCCGCCCGCGATCATCCAGCCGCGGCATCGCCGCATGCACCATTCCACCAGGCTGTCCTGGCTATAGCCCATCGCGCCCATGATCTGGACCGCTTCGCTCGCCACCTCGAACCCGGCCTGGTTGCACGCCGCCTTGGCGATGGCGGTCTCGTAGGCGGAGGGCAGTCCGCGATCGGCATTGGCCGCCGCGCGATAGAGCAGAAGCTGCGCGCCTTCGAGCTTGATCGCCATCTCGGCGAATTTCCACTGCAGGCCCTGAAACTCGCACAGCGGCCGACCGAACTGCTGCCGGGTCAGCGCATGCTCGCGCGCCTGGTTGAAGGCGTAGCGCCCGAACGCGAGCGAGCGCGCGGTGTTGCCGAGCCGCTCGATATTGAAGCCGGCCATCTGCTTCTTGAAGCCGCCGGGCCCGAGCAGCACGTTCTCCGCCGGGATGCGGCAATTGTCGAAATGCAGCTCGCACCACTCCTCGCCGCTCATGAAGCTCGACGGCTGCCCGATGTTGAACCCAGGCGCGTCGCGCTCGACGATCACCGAGCCGATGCCGCCGAGCCCGGGCCCGTAGCGCACATAGACCAGGAAGATCGCGGCATCCGGGCTGAAGGTGGAGAACACCTTGCTGCCGTTGATGATGTAGTGCGAGCCGTCCGGCTTCGCGCTGGTCTTGAGGTCGGTGGCGGCGGAGCCGGCATCGGGCTCGGTGATGCCGAGGCTCATCACCATGCGGCCCTGCAGGAGGTCGGGCAGCCAGCGCGCCTTCTGCTGCGCCGTGCCGTATTCGGCGAAGGTGCGGATCGGCCCGAAATTGCCGAACTGCACCACGTCGGCGCTGCGCGGGCAGACGGCGGCGACCTGCTCGATGGCGATGACGGCGTCCATCAGCGTTCCGCCCTGGCCGCCGTCGGCCTCCGGCAG
>Ga0207675_100001124_pt1 | contig 26537 bp, 25 predicted proteins | sample KBSSwiS42_FD_184305 | JGI IMG/M metagenome (GOLD analysis project Ga0207675, IMG submission 184305) | Switchgrass rhizosphere microbial communities from Kellogg Biological Station, Michigan, USA - KBS Switchgrass S4-2 (SPAdes) (version 2) | ecosystem: Host-associated > Plants > Roots >...
TTGCCAATAGAATGATCTATTGGCTGCGCCGGTCGAGCCCGATCTGTCTCGCCCAGTCCTCCGCCATAATTCCGCGTCCTGATGAAATATCCGGGCTAGCTCGCTCGCCGGCGAACTACTGAGCCGGAAAATCCACCCGTTTCATGAACACGATCTTGCCACCCTCGTTCTTCACGATGTTGTATCCGTGCAGGCCGTCCCCGTTCTGGTCGAACTCGTACGTGCCTTCCAGGCCCTTGTATCCCTTGATCGCCAGAATCGCCGAACGGACCGCTTCGGGTTCCGTGCTGCCGGCGTTTCGGATCGCATGGGCAAGCACCTGCGTGGCATCGTATGACCAGCTGGCGAAGGTATCGGGATTGACGCCGTACTTGTCGCGATATTTTTTCATGAACGCGCGCGTCAGGTCGTTCGCGTCGGTGGTGAAGTCGGTGATCGCATAAGTGCCATACAAGGTTTCGCCGGCCAGTTTCAGGGATGTCACAGCGATGATGGAAGGCGACCCCACCCAAGGCACGGTTACGCCCAGTTGACGAAGCTGGCGCGCAAAAATGCCCACGTCGGGTTCCAGTGTCATGTAGGTTGCGAGGACATCTGCCTCGGCCTTTTTTATCGACAGCACCACGGCGGCGAAATCCTGCGAATTATTGGTGTAGCCCTGGTCGAGCACCGGCGTCACGCCATGGGCGGCCAATGCCGCCGTCAGCGCCTTGGCCCCGCCGGAACCGAATGCATCGGTAGAATGGATGATGGCCCATTTCTTCAGTTTGAGCGTGTTAACGCCGAAATCGGCAATGACGCGCGATGAGTAGCTGTCATTCGGTCGCGCCCGGAACAGCCAGCGATTGTTGACATGCGTCAGGCTCGTATCGGTTCCGCCGATCATCGTCGGGATGCCGGACTTGGCAATGGTCGGCGATGCAGCCTGCACCTGGGTGCTGCGTATCGGCCCGACAATGCCGGCGATGTCGCCGCGGCCGCCGAGCTTGGAGAATGCAAGCACGGTTCCGGGATTGGTGCTCTGGTTGTCCTCGATCTGCAATTCGATGCGCCGCCCCAGCACGCCGCCGGCATTGTTGATTTCTTCCTGCGCGAGCCTGATGCCGTTGACCGTGAATTCACCGGCCTGGGCCTGCACGCCGGTAATCTCGTTGACGACGCCGATCTTGATCGGATCGGTCTTGGCCGGATCGGCCGACATGGCGGCAAAGTTGCTGAACAGGGCCAACGCAACAACAGCCGTCATCCTGGTCGATGTTGTCATTTTTTCCTCCGTGGCAGGCAGATTCACCGATCTGCGACCGGTTGGCGTTTATCGTAGCACGGCGATAATCATGCGCTCCGGTGCGTCGAATGGCGCACTGCAAACACAAGTATGGCAATAGCTAGAACGTCTATCACGGCGACAACGACGGCCGCATTGACACCAGCAGTGTTGCCGACTTACCGTTCGATTCTTGTTTTCAGCGCAGGAGGAAGGTTCGATGAATGCAAAACGCCTTGCGTTCGCTTTTGTCACCGCATTTTGGACGGTCGCGGCCTGGGCACAGGGGCTGCCTGCCGCCGCGCCCGAATCCGTGGGCATGTCCGCGCCTCGGCTTGCGCGAATCAGCGATGCGTTCAAGAAGGAAATCGACGAGGGAAAATTGCCAGGTGCGGTGCTGCTCGTGGCGCGCAAGGGCAAGCTGGTTTACGCGGATGCGGTCGGCTTTCAGGATAAAGAGGCCGGCAAACCGATAGCCCGGGATTCGATTTTCCGGATTTATTCGATGACCAAGCCGATCGTTTCCGCGGCGGCGATGATGCTGGTGGAGGAAGGCCGAATCCAGCTGACCGACCCGGTTTCCAAATTCCTCCCCGCCATGAAATCCATGAACGTAAGCGTGGCGAAGACGGACGCCGAGTTCGCGAGAATAACCTATACGCAGTTGGCGGCCGAGCGCGAAATGACCGTGCAGGATCTGCTGCGCCACACGGCAGGCCTGGCTTACGGCGAGATCACGCAGAACACGGTGGTGAAAGAAGCGCTCGGTAAGGCTGGCCTGTACAAGAGCGCGATCGATTATGATGCGCGCGACCTGGCGCCGGCGGAAGAAATCGAACGCCTCGCCAAGGTACCGCTCGCGCACCAGCCCGGCACGGTATGGGAATACAGCTTGGCAAGCGATGTGCTCGGCCGTGTTGTGGAAGCCGCAGCCGGGGAACGGTTGGCCGACTTCCTCGATAAACGCCTGTTCAAGCCGCTGAAGATGGTCGACACCGGTTTCCGCGTGCCGCAAGACAAGATCGGTCGGCTTGCCAAGCCATTGCCCACCGACCTCACTAGCGGTAAGCCAAACAATCTGATCGACGTATCGGCCATGCCCGCGAACGATTCCGGAGGCGCCGGAGGCGTTTCCACCGCGGCGGATTACCTGTGCTTCGCCCAGATGCTGCTCAATGGCGGGCAGCTCGATGGCAATCGCATACTGAGCCGCAGCACCGTCGCGCTGATGACCTCCGATCACCTTGGCACGCGCATTTCCGCGCCGACCACCCCGGGGGAACTCTTGCTCGGTGTTCCGGGCTATACCTTCGGTTTGGGATTCGCTGTGCGTCAGGGCCCGGGTGTTGCAGGCGTCCCGGGTTCCGCTGGCGAGTTCATGTGGGCAGGCTATGCCGGCACGTACTTCTGGGTCGATCCGAAGGAAGAAATCGCCGCGCTCTACATGACGCAGGCGCCGAGCCCGATCCGCGCCTACTATCGGCGGTTGTTCAAGCAGTTGGTGTATGGGGCGATTGTGGATTGAGGAGGAGTGAGGCGTGAGGAGATGACAATTCGCATGCGGGAAGTCAAGGAAAACTACGACTGGCCGTTCGAGGCCAGGCCGTTGACGCAGAATCTCGGCGCCGAGATTCTAGGCGTCGATCTGGCGCGCGGTGTCGATGAAAAATTATTCGCGGCAATCTACCAGGCTTTCCTGCGCTATCAGGTCTTGTTGTTCGGCACGCAAGAGTTGCCACCGGGCCGTCAGGTGGAATTTGCGCGGAGTTTCGGTCCCGTGCAAATCCACGTCATGAATCAGTATCACGCCGACGGTTTTCCCGAGCTCTATCGGTTGTCCAACCTCGATGCGAGCGGCAACCCGAACGGCCGGCATCCCGACAAGGGAACGCTGGTCTGGCACACGGACGGATCCTGGCAACGCGTCACAGGACAGGCCACGATCATCTACGCCGAAGTCGTGGCGGGCGAAGGTGGCGAAACACATTTTTGCGACATGTACGGCGCCTACGAACGCCTTTCGCCCGCATGGAAGCAGCGCCTCGAAAAACTGCGCGCGGTGCATAATCTGGATTTTTCGCGCACGCGGCGTCACGCCGAAGAGCGCATGACCGAAGCGCAGCGCAATGCCGTTCCGCCCGTCGATCATCCGATCGTGCGCACACATCCGGACACGGGCCGCAAATGTCTGTTCCTCGGCGATCACGCGGAATACGTTCTCGGGATGGATTACGACGATGGCCGTGCAATGATCGAAGAATTGAATGCGCTGGCGGTCCATCCCGATCTCACGTACGAGCATCGCTGGACGCCGCACGAGCTCATCGTCTGGGACAACCGCTGCGTCATGCACCGCGCGACGTCTTATGATCCGGCGACTCAGCGTCGCGTCATCCGACGCTGCACCGTGCTAGGCGAAACCCCGCACTGACAAATTAAATCTCACCACGAAGAACACGAAGTGGCACGAAGAAAAGCTAAGGGTAAATAGATAGTTATCCCAAGGGCTCAGCGTCGATATCTTCGGCGCAAATGATGCCAATACAGGAAGCATAAATCCACGCCGACTTGCTTTCTTCGTGTTTCTTCGTGTTCCTCGTGCCTTCGTGGTGAGATTTTCGCAGTACGCCTAAGGTCTTACTTGAGCATCGATGTAAGTTTGCGGCTGAATGCGCCCAGCATGGATTCGGGTTTGCCGGCCGGATCGAACAATGCCGAGCGATCGATCTGCCCGAGATTGTCCCAGCCGCACAAAGCCATGACACGGTCGATTTCGCTGCGATAGATTTCGAGCACGCGCGCCACACCTTGTTCGCCGGCGACGGCAACCCCCCACAGATGCGGCCGGCCGATCAAGCAGGCGGTCGCGCCGAGCGCGAGAGCCTTGACGACATCGCCGCCGCGACGCACTCCGCCGTCGAGCAACACCGGGATTTTTCCGGCCACGGCCTCCACGGCGGCTGGCAGCGCCTGGATCGATGCTGGGACTACGTCGAGCTGCCGTCCTCCATGATTGGATACGATGATGCCGTCGACGCCAAGAGTCACGGCGCGGCGCGCATCGTCCGGGTGCAGCACTCCTTTCAACAGCAGCGGACCCTTCCAGATGCCGCGCAGCCATTCCACTTCCTTCCAGTTTGCACTCGGATCCATCCAGCCGGCCACGCGCGCCCCGATCTTGAACACGCCGGTATCGCCCTCCCGCTCGTAATTGGCCATGGCCAGTCTGGGCGCGTTAACCATGCGCAGAATCCAGCGCAGGTGAAACGCCATGTCGACCAGGCTGCCCAACTCGAAGCGCGGCGGTACGGTAAAGCCATTGCGCAAGTCGCGCTCACGCTGGCCCAGCACCTGATTGTCGATGGTCAGCACCAGCGCCTCATACCCGGCCTCGTGCGCCCTGAGTACAAAACTCTCGGTGAGGCCGCGATCCTTGTATGGGAACACCTGCATCCACCGGTGACCGAGGGGTACCTCAGCCGCAAGATCTTCGATCTTGACCGTGGAACCATGACTCATGGTATAGACCGTCCCGGCTGCTGCCGCGGCGTTCGCCGCGGCAATCTCGCCGCGAGGCCACAGCATCCCCGTCAGTCCGGTGGGGCCTATCAATACCGGTCCGGACAACCGTGCGCCGAAGAGTTCGATCGATTGGTCGCGCACGGAAGTTCCCCGCATCGGCCTCGAGTTGAGCAGGAGGTCACGAAACGCCCCCTCATTGCGCTGCAATGTCACTTCATCCTCGGCGCCGCCATCGACGAAATCGAAAACCGCCCGTGGCAGACGCTTGCGCGCCAATTGGCGCATGGCCTCCACACTATAGGCCTGATGCTTCAGAACTTCGTCCCGCATTGCCTTCCTCCGCGCATGGAATTCGGGCTTATGGTCGTTCAACGCAAAAAGGAAAGCAAAATTTTCTGGCACTGGCGCCAAACTCAGCCGGGCAGCACAATAGCCGGGAACCGCCCTATGATGGAAACCGGACTGCAGCTTCGCGGGTTCGCCAGCAGGGATTCAAACCAATCGATAAATGGAGGAGATCATGTACTTCAAATCCAAGCTCGCCGTCGCGATGACAACGCTGTGCCTCGCGTCCACGGGCCACGCAGCGGAAACCCTCAAGATCGCCCACATCGACCCGATGAGCGGCCCGTTCGCTCTGGTCGGCGAAAGCTTTGCCCATCACCTGGAACTGGCTTCGGCCGAGATCAACGCCAAGGGCGGCCTACAGCTGGAAATCATCAACCTGGACAACAAATCCAGCCCGCAGGATAGCGTCCTCATGCTCAAGGAGGCCGCCGACCGGGGCATCCGCTACATTACACAGGGAGCGGGGTCGAACAATGCCCACGCCCTGAGCGAGGCCGTGGCAAAGCACAACGAGAGGAACCCGGACAAATCCATTCTGTACTTGAACTTCGCGGCACAGGACCCGGCGCTGACCAACGATAAATGCAATTTCTGGCACTTCCGTTTCGATGCCAACGTCGACATGAAGGTGGAGGCGATGACCAACTACATCGCCAGTCGCAAGGACATCAAGAAGGTCTACCTGCTGAACCAGGACTACGCCTTCGGCCAGGCTATCAGCAGGGCCGGGCGGGAAATGCTGACGAAGAAACGTCCCGACATCGAAATCGTCGGCGACGATCTGCATCCGCTGGGCAAGATCAAGGATTTTTCGCCGTACATCGCCAAGGTCAAGGCGTCCGGCGCGCAGGCGGTCATTACCGGCAACTGGGGACCGGACTTCACGCTGCTGATCAAATCGAGCAAGGATTCCGGCCTGGACGTCATGTATTACACGGTCAATGCGCACAACGCCGGCGCGCCGAGCTCGATCGGCTCGGCCGGCGCAGACCACGTAACGCAGGTGCTCACGTGGCACGCAAACATAGCGAACAACAAGATCGAGAAATTCAACAATACCTACCACGAGGCCTACAAAAAGATTAAGGAAGATTTCTACTACAACACCGCGAAGACCCAGCTCGAAATGCTGGTGAAGGCGGTAGGCGATGCGAAGTCGACCGATCCGCTCAAGGTGGCGAGGGCGCTGGAGGGAATGAAGTATCAGGGCGACACGGGCGAAGTATGGATGCGGGCCGACGACCACCAGATCATGCAGCCGATCTACCTCGCCACGTTTACCAAGGCTGGCATGAAGGACGTCAAGTACGACGTCGAAAGCACGGGCTACGGCTGGCGCACGGAGTCGCGCATCGAGTATAAGGACACTGTATTGCCGACGACATGCAAGATGGAAAGGCCGTAAGGCGACTGATCCAAGCTATCTGCTCTTGCGAAAAAAGACGGGCGCCTGGTGCGCCCGCCTTTTTCTCAATCAGAACCTGGCAAGCTACATTCGGCTGAACTTGCGCTGTGCGGCCTCAACGCATTTCTGCTTGTCGCCGCCTTTCAGCGAATCGCATTTCTTGAGCGCAGCCATGTATTCCCGTTCCTGGTTTGCCTGCTCCGGTACCGTCTTCACCGCAGCGGGATCTCCAGGCTGATTTTCCGAGGCGCGCGGCGGCACCTCTTCTTCATGGGGACGCGAAGTGTCGGCGGCACCAGCAAGACCGATCGTCAGGGTCATGGCCGCCACACTGGCCATCAATGCATGGTACAAGTTAATCATCGGATTTTTCCTTGGGTTAAGGGTGATCTGTGAGCGGTAATGGGTAATGGGCAATGGGTAATCGTTGCCAGCGGACGTCACACCCGGAAGGGTCCTGCCGTTCACCATTCACTGTTTATGGTCGAATACCCTACGTGCGCAGCACGTCGGAGTACCCTTCTAGACCGGTTATGGTCAACGACCGGTTATGGTCGCAGACCGGTATCCCTTGCGGAATCCCCTTGTGGGAATCCCGCAACGCGGGGCACCATTCACCGCCAAAGGCTACAACTGCCCGTGCTTCTTGCGGGCCGCATCGATGCACTTGGATCTCTCAGTGCCAGTGAGTGGCTCGCATTTCTTGAGCGATGCCAGATATTCCTGATCGCGTTGGGATGCAGTTGCGCCGCCCGCCGCCGGATCATCCATCGGTTGCTGCGCTTGCGGTTGTTGTGCTTTGGGTTGTTGGGCCTTCGGCTGTTGGCCGTCTGGATTCCTTTCCGCGGCGCAAACTATCCCACCCAAGGACAAAGCCAGGGCGCCAGCGGTCATCATCGTAAGCAGCTTGCTCATCATCTGTCTCCTTTGTATTTCCATTTAACCTGCATTCGCGTCACACGCGAAGCCGAAGTCAAAAAGACCACGACACTGATTAGTCCGGTGCATGATGGACTGGTTCCAGGCAACTGTGTGTCCGTCCGGGACAGGTAAGCTCGAGCGGACTTCGCGCGATGACCCCACACACGCCGATCTGCTGCGTGACTTGGGATTACTCAGGTGTTCATTGGGCAACCGTCAGTGTTTCAATATAGTCTTGCCCAGCAGAGCAGCGCCCCTCCGCCGACATAGGCAATCAGACCGGCGGGTTTCGACAAGACAATCCGCACATCCGCTTTCGACGGAAGACAGGAATAAGTCAGGCTCGCTGCCAGATAACCCCATCCGAGTTCGCGCAGCGACAGCGGGGGGATCTGCGCGCAACGGTAATAAACGAGAGCCAGGGCGGCCGGCAAAGCCAACAGCGGCGCAAAACCGACCCAAAGCGCGTTGTACCAGCGAATATTGGAAAACACGACATAGCCGAGTGTGGCCGACCCATCGCGGTGGAATTTCGGAATCAGCGAAACCTTGACCGGTTTGACCAGCGCAACCGTGCCGACCAGGAAATGCAGTAGTTCGTGTCCGATAGTGCCAGGAAGCGAAAGCAAACTGAAGAAACGCGGCATGCGCTGCAACCAGTGCAGCAGCATGGCCGCCGTGGTCACGGCCGCGAGATAGCCACAGAATACCCATCCGATTGCGAGGCCAGCCAGTTTCATCGCCACAAGAAAAATGTTCACCCTTCGATGCGCCGCAAGAATCCCATCAGCCGTTCTTATATTATTTGGTCGCGGGCAATGAACGATAAACCAGTTCGATGCGCTTCTGGATCGATTGCAGAGCCGCGGTGTCACCGGCGGATTGGGCAAGCCTGGCCTGCACGCTGAGATAGGCGAGAAGGGGCCGGCGGTAACCCTGCTCCGACGCCGTCTCGATGGCGGCGCTCAATCCATCCGGGGAGAGTTGCGCAAGGCGAAAAAGGGCGCCTGCCGCGACCAGGCGCGAGACCGGATCTGCAATCTGTTGCATCGCCTTGTTGCGGGCCACATCGTCCCTGGCGCTGGCCACGGCACGATATTGTGACGGGAGTTTCGGCGTATCCCGCTCGTCCAATCGACCGCTTACAAAATCACCGTAGGCCTGGTCGGCCACGGTCGCGTCGCCCCTGACGGACTCGAATCCCAGGCAAGCTTCGACGTCCAGAGCCGCCGTTCCCAATGCGCAGCGCACCAGTTCCAAGCGGGCTGCAAGCTCAGGCTTGCCGGTGGACGCCAGCGCTGCTTTCGATTCCGCGAAGCTGCGCTCAGCCTTGCGCGTATCGCCCTCGAGATACTGCTGCCGGAATCGTTCCAGCGCAGCATGCGATTGCGATTGCCAATTGGGCGGCTGCGCTCCTCCAGCGCAAGCGCTCAATAATGCGGCGGCAACGATCGCGATCCTCACGGCAGCCTGATCTGGGTCTTGCGCTCGAATGGCCACTTGCTGTTGATCTCGTCGATCAACCCGTTGACCTTGCGGATGCTGTCGTCGACTTCGACGCGAAGGGCGCCGAGATCCGCGGTAGCATCCTTGATGTTGCTGGCCGCGCCCTTGAATTCCGTCGTGCCGGCCTGCGCGGTCGCCAGAACGGCGTCTGCCTGTTTCAGGCTGTCGCGCGCCTCGGCGAGAATGGCGGTCAACTGCGCCATGGATTTTTTCGCTTCATCCATCACGCCGCCCTGGCCGAACATCCGGTCATCGGTCTTTGCCAATACGCCGTCCGCTCGCGCGGTCACGCCTTTGAGCGAAGCGATCATTTCATTCACGCCGTCGATGGTGGCAAGCACTTTTTTTGCCTGTTCCGGACTACCCGTCATGCCGCCGAGCACGCCGTATTCGCCCGACATGCGCTCGGTAATTGATTTCAGGTTTCCCAACGCCTGGTTGAAGCTCGAATCGGGGCGGATTATTTCGTCGATGTTTTGCAGGATGCTGTTGGCGCGAGCGATGACAAGTGGGATGTCTTGCGCGGCATCTGTGGCCAAGAGGGGGCGCTCCGAACCCGCCGCCAGCGGCGGATCCTGCATTTTCGCGGACAGTGCGCGTATTTTCGCACCGCCCAGCATCTGCTTTTCCAGTGAAAACACGCTGCTGGTGCGCAGCCAGCGGGCATCCTTCACCTTGATCCGGACCTCGATACGCACGCGACCGAGTTCGTCCAGGGTCATGCTGGAAACCTTGCCGATCGGGAAGCCCGAAAACATGATGGGCATGCCCTCGACGACGCCGTCGGCGTCGGCGGCCAGCAGCGTGAGTGCCTGGGTACGGTCGAACACACCGCGCGCATAAAGCGAGTAAAGCGACAGGCCAATCACGATGAACGGAATCAGGGTCAATATGATGCCGACCTTGACGCCGAGATGCTTTACGCTCGGCTGTTGTAGAGAGGGGCGTTCCATTCGTAATCCAGAATCCAGCACTTCTCGAAACGGCCTTCGAGCGCAAGCAGCAATTTGTTGAGAAAGTAAGGATAGTTGGTATCGGGCAACATTTGCGCCGGCCGGTCGATCAGGACCAGCGGCGGCGCCAACACGATCGCACGGAGCAGTTTGGCGACGAATCGCTCCTCGTAGCTCAAGTCCGGGTCGCGCCGCTCCGCACATGCGGTATGGCCGACCTTGCTGAGCAGCGTCCAGGCCGAGTCGTTCGCCTCGCCGATATAAGTGTTAGTACGGAACTGCAGCACGACGGTGATGTTCTCGAGCACCGAGAGGTTAGCGCGCAACGGCAGGCTTTCCGACACCAGCACGGCTTCCGGGTGTTCATCGATCAACTGCCGGCGCTGCGCGTCGCCAGCGAGCAGCACGACCCGTTTCCTCGCAAGGAGATTCTCGCCGGCGTCGCCCATTGGATCAGACGTAGACGATGGTGAGCGCCGCAGCCTCGATCACCATCAGCGAAAAAAACAGGCGGACCATTCCACGCAGCACGGAAATCGGGGCATGGAACAGTTTCTGCGGCGTGTTGAGGCCCTCGGAAATCGGTATCACCGTCACGGCGAAACCAAAGGCCAGCGTCTTTGACCACAGCACGATCAGCGCCGGCAGGTCGAGCACCTTGCCGATCATGCGGGTGAAATCTCCGGTCGTCAGAGTCCAGGGATGAAAATCGATGATCAGCAGTTGCGTCAACCAAAGAGCGACGACGATGTTGACTGCGGTCAGCGCGAGCACCGATACCGTGCCGCCGACCACGCGCGGCAGCAGTTCGAGGCGCAACGGGTCGATGCCGATGCGCTGCATGGCATCGAGCTCGTTCTGGATCTTCATCAGCGCCACCTCGGTGTTGATTGCGGCACCGGTGCGCAGTGCGATGAACAGCGCGGTCATCAGCGGCAGAATCTCGAGGACCAGGATGCGAATCAGCAACTCCAGCCCCTGTTCGTAGAGGCCGTACTTGCGCGCGGTGGAACCAACAATCTCAATGATCAGAATACTGAACAGCGCCGCAAAGAAAGCGAAACCGGGCAAGATCTGCCACGCGGTGAAATAGATCTGCTTTTGCACGACCACGCGGGTCGCCTTGTTGTACGTGGACGGCGACAGCACCCCCACCAGGGCCGTCATGACGAAGCCGAATACCCGTCCCCAGGCACTGAGCCAGTCGGAGAAACCCCGTCCACGCAGGTTGAGCCAGGCATGCAACGCACTCACGACTGCGGCGCTCCGCCGAGCCAGCGCACGAATTTCGCCTGTTCAAGCGCTGCGTTGTATAAGAGGCTGGTGTCGTTGCCGGCCAGCACCATGCGAAAGCCAAGTCCAAGATAGCGCGTCAGCAGCTCCTTGCCGTAAATGCCGCCGAGCGCGGCAATCTTGCCGTGTTTCTTGCACGCATCGAGCACGCTGGCCAAAGCCGCTTGCACGCGTTCGTGCTCCAACTGGCCAGGAATGCCCAATTCCAAACACAGATCGTTGGTGCCGACAAGGAGCGCGTCGAGCCCCGGGACGGCCGCGATTCGATCCGAGTTCTGGACAGCGAGCGGCGTTTCGATCATGGCGACAACCAGCGTCGCCTTGTCGAGGCCGCTGACGACTTCCCCAACCGAGCGCGGTGCGAAACCGAAATGCGGATAAGCGCCGCCGATCGAGCGATGTCCCATCGGCGGAAAACGGTATGCATCGGCCATTGCACGCGCTTGTTCTGGAGTATCGACATGCGGGATGACGATGCCCAGAGCCCCGCCATCCAGGCAGCGTGCGCCCAGCGCCAGTTCTCCGGCGGGAACTCTCACCAGAGGCGCGATGCCCGCATCGAGAGCAGCCACCGATATCTGCCCGGCCGTCTCGACCGACGCCGATCCATGCTCCAGATCGATGAACAGCCAGTCGAATCCCGCTGACTTCATCAGGCGCGCTACTTCCACGCCGCGCATGCCGCGCACGCCGACGCCGATGGCAACCTCGCCTTTTTCCAGGCGCTCCTTTACCGGATTCGCTATTTCTTGCATTGCCCATTTCCTCCCGCAAGAACGGTTCGCCAACGATAGCAGAAGACCGACCCCCGGGCAGTGCCATCAAGCACTGCGAGCAATCAAGCTCGGGTGGGTTACACTCGCCCAAAAAAGGGGGGTGACCATGGACAAAGTCGTGTGGGGCGTGCTCAGCACCGCCAAGATCGGGTTGCAGCGCGTGCTGCCCGGCATGCTGAAGAGTCCGCTATGTGAAATACGGGCGATCGCGTCGCGCACTGAAGCCGCCGCTCGAAAGGCGGCCGATCAGCTCGGCATCGCAAAGGCCTACGGTTCCTACGACGAACTGCTGGCCGATCCGGAAATCGAGGCGATCTACAATCCGCTGCCCAACCATCTGCATGTGCCGTTGACGCTGAAAGCCGCCGCGGCCGGCAAGCATGTGCTCTGTGAAAAACCGATCGCGCTCAACGCGGAGCAAGCCCGGCAACTCGAGGCTGTCGCGGGTAAGGTCCTCATCATGGAAGCATTCATGGTCCGATTTCATCCGCAATGGCTGCGCGCGCGCGAACTCGTGCGCAGCGGGTCCATCGGCGCGCTGCGCGCGATCCAGTTCCTGTTCTGTTACTCCAATACCGACGCGGCGAACATCCGTAACAAGCCGGACATCGGCGGCGGCGCGCTCTACGACATCGGATGCTATCCGATCACTGCGGGACGTTTCTTCTTCGAAACGGATCCGTTGCGGGGAATCGCGCTGTTCGACCGCGATCCGGCGTTTCGCACCGACCGGTTGACCAGCGCATTGCTGGATTTCGGCGGCGGCCGCCACCTTGATTTCACCGTTTCCACCCAATGTAGTCCCTATCAGCGCGTGCATTTGTGCGGCACCAAAGGCCGCATCGAAATCCAGATTCCGGTGAATGCGCCACAGGGTCAGAAGAGCACGCTGCTCATCGATGATGGCTCCTCGCTAGCGGGGGCAGGCGTGCGCACCGAGACGATTGCAGAAAGCGATCAGTACATGTTGCAGGGCGAAACTTTTTCCCGTGCCGTGCGCGGCGAAATTGCCTTGCCCTACGGTATTGACGATGCCGTCGTCGGCATGCGCGCGATCGATGCGCTGTTTCGTTCGGAAGCCAGCCGCCGTTGGGAAGAAGTCTGAACCGTGTCCGATGAAATGGCCGGAATATCGCGGCCACACCCGACCCAATAGTGGAGAAACCGTATGCGTTCGTCCTATTTTGTCCGTCCGCAAGACGTTGCCGCGTATCACCCGGCCAACCACACGGGGACGCTCAACCGCAGGTTGATCGGCCGGGACAATGTCGGCGCGAAAAACATCGAGGTGGTACTCGGTGTGATCGAGAAAGGCAAAGGCGCTCTGCCGCATTCGCATCCCGGCATCGAGCAGGTTTGCTATGTGCTGGAAGGCCGCGCACGGGCGCAGATCGACGGTCAGAGCTGCGAGCTCGGTGCCGGTGACGCCTGCTTCTTCCCGCCAGACGTGGAGCACGTGTTCACGGCAGTCAGCGACGAGCCGGTCAAGGTATTGGTGATCTATTCGCCACCTTACGCGGAGCGGACGTGAAGGCCGTAAAGACCGTGAATATCATGAATGCCGGAAAGGCATCGCTGCCTGCCGAGCCAGTCCGAGATATTGTCCCAGAATGATCGAGTAGCGGCTTGCTGTCGCCCAAGCGAATTACGACATTCACGACATTCACGACATTCACGATATTTACGGCATCACATGACCCGCATCCTCGTCGCGCTCGCTCTCCTGCTCCTGACACCATCGGCGCCCGCCTTCGCCGACACCTACCCGTCCAAGCCGATCAAGCTGGTCATTCCCTTTGCCGCCGGAAGCGCGACCGACTCGGCGGGACGCATTCTGGCGCAAGCCTTGTCGGAGCGCTTGGGACAAAGCGTGATCGTCGACAACCGTCCCGGCGCCAACGGGCAGATTGCGGCCATGTTCGCCGCGCAAAGCGCTGCGGATGGCTACACGCTGTTCATGACGACGAATTCGACACACAGCGCGAATCCGCATCTGTACAAGAGTCTTCCCTACGATCCGATCAAGGATTTCGCGCCAATTGCGCGTGTCGGCACGCTTGCCTTCATGCTGGTGGTCCATCCCGGCCTGCCGGTAAACAATGCGAAGGAATTGATCGCGTATGCCGTGGCGCATCGCGGGGAGCTGTCTTATGGGACCGCCAGCACTGCCGCGCTGATCGGCGCCGAAACCATCAACACCATGGGCCATACCGACATGGTTGGCGTCAGTTACAAGGCCAGCCCGCAGGCGATTCTCGATCTGGTGGCGGGCCGCGTGCAGGTCATGGTGGCCGATTTCGCTACTGCCATGCCGCAGGTTCGCGCCGGGAAGCTAAAGGTTCTGGCCGTCACCACGGCGCAGCGCTCCGCGTTGCTGCCGGACGTGCCACCGATCGCGGACACATTGAAAGGATTCGACATGACCTCGTGGAATGGACTGTTCGCGCCTGCGGACACGCCGCAACCCATCCTGGCGCGGTTGGAGCGGGAGACGCTGGCAAGTCTTGCCCAGGCCGACGTCAAGGAACGCTTCGCGTCGCTCGGATTCGAGGTCGCGCCGCAGGACAGCGCCGCGTTCCGGCGCTTTGTGCGCGAGCAACTCGATGCCTGGGGTAAACTCATCCGCGCCGCAAAAATCCAACCCGAATAGCACACGCTGATGCCAGGTCCATTGCAGGGGGTGAAGGTCCTCGACCTCACCACGGTCGTCATGGGTCCGTTTGCGACCCAGATCCTCGCCGAACTCGGCGCCGACGTCATCAAGATCGAACCGCATGACGGCGACAACATGCGCCATCCCGGGCCCATGAAAAATCCGGGCATGGGCTACATGTTCCTCGGCCTGAACCGTGGCAAGCGCGGTATCGTGCTCGACCTGAAAAAACCCGAGGGGCGCGAGGCGCTGCTTCGACTGGTTGCGAAAGCCGATGTGCTGATCTACAACGTGCGGCCCCAGGCCATGGCACGCCTCGGCCTGTCGTATCAGGACGTCAGCCGCACCAATCCGCGCATCCTCTATGTCGGCGCCTACGGCTATTCTCAGAACGGCCCCTACGCGGCCAAGGCCGCCTATGACGATCTGATCCAGGGTGTGTCTGGCATGCCCTGGCTGGTGTCGCAGACCGGCGCGAAACCCAACTACGCGCCGGTGAACCTTGCCGACCGGCTGACCGGGTTGCATGCCGTATACACGGTAACCGCCGCGCTGTTCGAGCGCAGCCGCACCGGCCGCGGCCAGTCGATCGAAGTGCCGATGTTCGAGTCCGTCACGCATTTCGTTCTCGGCGATCACATTGCCGGGTTCACATGGGATCCGCCCGAAGGAGGCGGCGGGTACCAACGCCTGCTGGCGCGCAAGCCCTATCCGACCCGCGACGGATACCTGTGCGTGCTGGTCTACAACGACAAGCAATGGAAAAGCTTTCTTGGCGCGATCGGACGGCAGGAACTCATGTCGGATGCGCGCTATGCCACCCAGGCGAGCCGCGCCGCGAACATTCACAATATCTATGCGTTCCTGACCGAACTGTTCAAAACCCGTACCACCGCCGAGTGGATGGCATTGTTGGAAAGCGTCGATATTCCGGTCGCGCGAATGAACTCGGTCGAAGACGTAGTCAGCGATCCTCATCTTTTGCAGAGCGGTTTTTTTGTGACGGAAGATCATCCAAGCGAGGGCTCGCTGCGTGCAATGCGCACGCCGACGAACTGGTCGGAGTCGCAACCCGGTACACCGCGCCCCGCGCCGCGGCTCGGCGAGCACTCTGCCGAGGTATTGCGAGAGGCGGGTTACAGCGAGGCGGAGATCACCGAGCTCGCAGAAAAGGGGGTTACGAAATTGCTGTAGTGCGTTGCGAATCTTCAAGCTGAAATTCTCACTACGAAGGCGCGAAGGGCACGAATACCCTGGCGTTAGCCCGGAGTACCCTTTTAGAAACACGAAGAAGTGTGAAGAGGAAAAAGCGCTGTTGCTTCCGACATCTGATGGTATCGTGATGTACTCCCATATGGAAATTGGATCACCTCTCGATACCGATATGGCACGCGCGCGAATCGGAAAAACGGATACATACCGGAATGCTTTTCTTCGTGTGCTTCGTGGTGAGATTTACGATTCAGGGTGCGGAAGCGGCAGCTTTGGCGGTCAGCCCGGCGCGCACTTGCGCGATCAGTTCGATAGAGCGCAGCCGTGCGGCCTGGTCGTAGATGTGGGCCGTTATCATGAGTTCATCAGGCTTGAGGGATTCGAGGAAAGACGCGAGACCATGCGCTATCGTATCCGGCGATCCTACGAAGGAAACGGCGAGCGAGCGCTCCACCATCGCTTTCTCGGCAGGCGACCAATATGTGTCGATGTCGTCGATCGGCGGCGGCACCTGCCCCGGCGACCCGCGGCGCAAATTGATGAAGGACTGTTGTTGCGAGGTGAAATGGTAGCGCGCCTGCGCGTCGGTATCGGCGGCCAGCACATTCGCGCCCAGCATGGCGTACGGCCGGTCCAGTTGCGCGGAGGGCTCGAACCGGCTGCGGTAGATGTCGAGTGCTTGCCGCATGAGGTCGGGTGCGAAATGCGAGGCAAAGGCGAACGGCAAGCCGAGCATCCCCGCCAGTTGCGCGCTGAATAGGCTCGAACCCAGCAACCAGATCGGCACCTCGAGTCCCGTGCCGGGCACGGCGCGGATCTGCTGTCCCGCCTGGGCTTCGGCGAAATAGTGCTGCAACTCCTGCACGTCCTGCGGAAACTGCTCGGCACTGTCTTGCATGTCCCGTCGCAGGGCGCGCGCTGTGAGCATATCCGTGCCGGGTGCCCGCCCCAGACCGAGATCGATGCGGCGCGGATACAGCGACGCCAGTGTGCCGAATTGTTCGGCAACCACCAGGGGCGAATGGTTTGGCAGCATGATGCCGCCCGACCCGACGCGAATGGTTTTGGTGCCACCGGCAACGTGGCCGATGACTATCGAAGTGGCGGCACTGGCAATGCCCGGCATGTTGTGATGCTCGGCGAGCCAATATCGCTTGTAGCCTAGCGCCTCCGCGCGCTGCGCGAGTTCCAGCGTATTGCGCAAAGCCACAGCCGCACTGGCGGCTTTGGGGATGGGGCATAGATCGAGGATGGAAAATGGAATCATGGATGGAGACAGGGAACACGGGTAAGGCGTTAGCTCCATTTCACGCGATTGCACGTTCCTTCGGAGCTACCTGCTGTTGGCGCGGGCAGCGCAAACCGGAGGAGCCTGAACAAACCCCTGCGGGTCGCGGAGCCAAAATACGGGAGCGGCACGAGCCGCTCCCCGATCATCCGAAACCGGGCGGGGCGCAAGATACCAATCCGCGCCCGGCCACCCGGTGAGTCAATCGTCAGTACTTTTTCTCGGCCTTCTTGAGCCGCTTGGCTTCTTTCTTTTCCTTCGGCGTCTTGGTCGGCGCCTTCTTGACATTCTTCTTTGCGTCCTGGCTCTTGCCCATGGCATGCTCTCCGTTGTTGAATGTGGTCGTAGCACATCGTCGATCCGATGTCGGCGGCAACTGACGCCGCGCCGAAATCCCTCGGGGATGGAGCGGCAATCGCGTGAACTACAGCGTGCAAACCGCCGCTAATGCAATCGACGATGCATGGTAACCAAGGCCGGGGGCGCTGTGAAGCCCGCCCTTGAAAGCGAAGTGACTTACCATGGAAGCCGCTGGACCAATATTCTGCCAAAGCGCATGACGGGGTGATCGAACACCTCTCTGCCTGGCGAGGACACTTTGCGAGGACGCATGAATCGAGACGACGAATCCCTGAAACTTGCCGTACCTGTCAACAAGACCGACCATATCGTGGGGCCCGACACGGCGAAGGTCGTGCTCGTGCAATACGGCGATTTCGAATGTCCGACTTGCGGCCAGGCCTATCCGGCGGTGAAGATGTTGCTCAAGAAATTCGAGCATCGCCTGCGATTCGTCTTCCGGCATTTCCCGTTGACTGCCGCGCATCCCAACGCGGAACTGGCCGCTGAAGCGGCAGAGGCGGCCGGCGCCCAGCACAAATTCTGGCCAATGCACGACCTGTTGTTTCAGAACCAGTCCCACCTCAAGCAAAAAGACTTGCACCGCTATGCCGAGCAACTCGAGTTGGACCTGGTGCGTTTCGACTTCGAGCTGTCAGACCAGGTCTACCGGCAACGGGTAAACGAGCATGTGGACTCCGGCAAGCGCAGCGGCGTGCGCAGCATGCCGGCTTTTTTCGTCAACGGCCTTCTGGTCGATGTCTCGTTCGGACTGGACCATCTCCACGACGCAATTCACGCAAAGTTGCAAGGATAGTCGCGCAGAGTATTTGCGCGCGAGACGCTGCCACTGGAGGGAGCCAGCGGGCGCCGTTCAGATGTGACTTCGGTCCGCTCATCGAGGACGATCATGACCAACACTGCACTTGCATTCGAGTCGATCGGAAGCCTGGCCGATCGCCTCGGCAGCGGACGCCTGAGTCCGGTAACAGTTGCCGAGGAACTGCTTCAGCGGATCGAGGCACTCGACGGGCGGCTGAGATCTTTTATCCGGGTCACGCCTGAACGGGCCCTGGCACAGGCGCGTGCAGCCGAGAGCGCATTGAAGGGCGGTGCAGCACTGGGAATCTTGCACGGAATTCCCTACGCGGCCAAGGATCTCTTCGACGTGAAGGGTTTGCCCACGACCGCGGGCACGCGCCTTCTGGCCAAAAGGATTGCCGCGCAGGACTCCACCGCCGTGCATAAACTCGAGTCTGCCGGCATGGTCCTTCTGGGCAAGACCCACACTGTGCAGTTTGCCTATGGCGCTCCAGGCATCAACCATGATCATGGCACGCCGCACAACCCATGGCATCCGGTTCCGCATGCGCCTGGTGGCTCTTCGAGCGGCAGTGCGGTGGCGGTCGCCTCTGGTCTGGTGCCGATGGCCCTCGGCACCGACACCGGTGGATCGGTTCGGGTGCCTGCAGCTCTGTGTGGCATCGTGGGATTGAAGACCACGGTGGGAAGGATAAGCCGTGCGGGGGTCTATCCACTAAGCGGGACGCTGGACAGTGTCGGACCAATCACGCGGTCGGTCGAGGATGCAGCGCTCGTCTATCAGGCGCTGCAGGGTTCGGATCCGCGCGACGAATCCACAGCGGGAGTAGTCTGGCACGATACGTTGCGCGGACTGAAAGATGGCGTCAAAGGCCTGCGGATCGCGTTCGGCGAGACGATTTTCTTCGACGACGTGGATCCAGAGATTGAGCGGGCGATACGCGAAGCCGGGCAAGTCTTTCGCGCTCTGGGCGCGCAGCCATCGAGCGTCGCGGTTCCTGAAGTAGCAGCGGCATGGGCAGAGGAGAAAAGGCCTTTGCTGATTTCCGCCGAGGCGTGCGCGGTCAACCGCGAATTGCTCGACGATCATCTTGCCGAACTCGATCCCGTAATCGGGCCACGCATGCTGAAGGGACGCACACTTAGCGCTCCGGACTACGTCGCCCTCCTGCGTCGCTATGCCGATCTGCGCGTGCAGGTTCAATGGACCTTGCGCGATATCGATGCGTTGATCGTACCAACCACCATGTCGCCCGCCCTGCCGTTGACCGCAATCGACGCCAGTGCGGAAAGCTACCTTGACTACAACATGAGAGTTCACCGCAACACGGGGATTGGCAATCTGCTAAACCTTTGCGCCGTCTCCGTGCCCTGCGGCTTCACTGCCGGCGGGATGCCCATCGGGCTGATGATTTATGCAAAGCCGTTCCATGAAGATATGGCGCTGCGGATTGCTTATGCCTATGAACAGGCGACGCCGTGGCATACGCACCATCCCCCTCTCCCGTAGACCGCCCCCCTCTCCCCACCCTCTCCCGCCAGGGGAGAGGGAGCCTTGAGGCGTCAGGACAGAGAAAAGGGACTAGTATCAGTCGCTCTTTTTTTGAGCTTATTCCCTCTCCCCTCGTGGGAGAGGGCCAGGGAGAGGGGGAGGGGCTTAGTTCGTGACCCGCATATACAGCATGGGAAGCTTCTCCGGCAGGCGCCGGATATGGTCGAGGACCATATAGTTGCGCATGCCGAAGATGCGCGAGACGTAGCGGTCGGCCTTGGGATCGAGGCTCATGCAGTAGGTAAAGATGCCGTGGCGGTTGTTCTCCTCCACGGCTTTTTTTGCATCGAACACCAGGTACTGAGCATCGTGCACGTCGATGTCGGAAGGTTCTCCGTCGGTGACGAGCAGGATCAGTTTCTTGTGTGCGCGACGGTCCTGCAGGAAAGACCCGGCATGACGCAGTGCGGTGCCCATGCGCGTCGAGAGTTGTCCGGTCATGCCGGCAAGGCGCGCCTTCGGCAATTCGCCGTACGGGCGATCGAAATCCTTGAAACGGTAATACCCGACGTCGTGGCGGCCGTTCGACGAAAATCCGTGGATCGCGAAACTGTCGCCGATGCGCGCCATCGCGTCCGCAAGCAATACTGTGGCTTCGCGTGCCAGTTTCAATACTGTTGTCGACTGGTCGGCGATGAGGTCGTTCGTGGATTGCGACAGATCGAGCAACACCAGCACGGACAAGTCGCGCTGCTGGCGGCCGAGAATCGCATGCACCCTCGGATCCGGTGGAATCCGGGTGCGCAAGTCGATGGTGGCGTTGATGCAGGCGTCGAGATCGAGCCGGTCGCCCTCCAGACGTTTCTTCAGTCTGACCGGCCGCTGAACCTGCACTGCCTTGACCAGGTATTTCACGCGATTGACCAGCTCCTGGTTGCGCTCGAGAATCTCCTCGATCGCATGCGGATCGCCTTCCGGTGCCGGCTTCTCCAGCAGCGTGCACCACGAAGGCCGCTCGCGTCCGATCACATAATCCCACTCGTCGTAGCGAATCGGCGGCGACAGCGGTTCTTCCTGAAGGGCCTCGTCCTTGCGCGATGGCACGGTCAGCTTGACCTGCTCCTCTTCGCGGGGAGGCGGCTCGGAGTTCTTGTCGCCCTCGTCCTCGCCCGTATTCGAATCGTCGTCCGCAAGGCGCGCTCCCTGCATTACTACGTCATCGTCATCCGGCGAAGGCTCACCCGAATCGCCGAAATCCCACAAGCCCTGATTGTCGTCGCGGTACGCCGGTTCGACCACATAGGTCTTGAAGTTGAACTGCACCCGCATCTGTCCCATGTCGTTGCCGAGCAAACCGCCCAGTGCGCGGCTCATGGACTGATCCTGCCAGTAGTCCTTCTGTTCGAAGAACTGGCGCCGCCCCTTGGCCACCCATGGGTTGTCGTCTTCGAAGTCTTCGTCGATCAGGGCGCGCGCGAGTCGGGCCATCAGCGAACCCGAGGTCACCGCGCCGCCCGCCTGCGCGACATGGAAAGTTTTCCACAATCCGCGCAATCCGGGGAATTCGCGCATGACCAGTTGTTCGACTCGCGCGTCTTCGACAAGCGAAACCAGCGCCACCTGCAGCGGCTTGAGGCTGCCTACCGGAAAGCGCTGGGTGGTAAATACGATATGGGCGGCCGCGTGCGCGGCGGCTGCGCGATACAACGCGAGCCCCGATTGTCCGCCGAAGCCTCGATACGATTGCGGCATGCGGATGGTCCAGCCGTCGATGGTGGAACGTCGGCCCGCGCTCGCACCCTTGGTATGGATCACCGGTCGCAGCTTGATGTTGCGCCCCCATAACGCGCGCAGGTATAACGACAGGCGGCGTTCGACTTCGGGGAATACGGTCTGGTCCCCTTCCATCTGCAAGAGCTGGCGGCCTTCCTCGCTGTCGAGAGCGAAGTACCGCGCCTGCGCGCCGGGATCGCGCATATGCGACTGCACACCCAGCATCGCCCAGCGCTGCAACCCGTCGAACGTCAGTTGCTCCAGGAGCCGGTCGAGCCGCTGCAGGATGGGCGCGATACCCAGAGGTGCCAGGCCGGCAAGCTCGGCCAGAAATACCAGGTACGCGCCATAGAGTCCGCCATCGTGGAGATGACGAGCGGCAGTGTTGCTGGTGGCAAAAACCTGCTCCACCGTGCGTGCGTCGGTGTGGGCATACACGGCGAGCGCGGCATCGATGGCCCCAAACGCCGCTTCCTCCCCGACCTGGCGCGCAACAGCGGGGGTTTCGCGCAGATACACCAGCACGACGCTCCAACCCAGTCCCGCCGTGGCCAGTTCGCGCGCGCCTTCGAGATACCGGGTCAGACCTTTCTGCGTAAACGAGCGGCTCGCCTCAAGCCATCCCGACTGCAGCAACTCGCGCGCATGCGGCCCGAGGGAAGTCAGTAACTCGCTGTACTCGTCAAGCTTCGCCATGTTTCAATGCAAAGCCAAACTGAACCACGGAGATCACGGAGATCACGGAGGAAAGCAGAGGGCAAATCAATGTGAGTGAACTGAAAGAGAACAACAGACCATTCGCCACCAAGCGCGGAAATCGTAAATATTCCGAAATTCCAGCATGGCGCATATCGGAATTTCTCCGTGTCCTCCGTGTCCTCCGTGGTTCAATATTTAGAAACAAGCGCGGATGGTAGCGCCGAGGGCGTCGCGAATATCGGCGTCGTCGGTAATCGGCCGGATCAACGAAACATGGCATGCGGCTACCGGCTCGACACCCTGGCCAATCAGGGAACCGGCATAGATCAGCATGCGCGTGGAAATGCCCTCCTCCAGACCGTGGCCCTTCAAATTGCGGGCACGCTCGGCTATGGTCACCAGCTTGCCGGCGGTTTCGGGTCCGACGCCGGACTCGTGGCTGACGATTTCGATTTCGATGTCGCGCGCCGGATAGCTGAAGTCGAGGGCACCGAATCGCTGCTTGGTCGATTGCTTGAGATCTTTCAGAATGCTCTGGTAGCCGGGATTGTAGGAAATCACCAGCTGGAAATCCGGGTGGGCATGCACCAGTTCGTTCTTCTTCTCGAGCGGCAGCACGCGGCGCGCGTCGGTCAGCGGGTGGATCACCACCGTCGTGTCCTGGCGCGCCTCCACGACTTCGTCGAGGTAGCAGATCGCTCCGAAACGCACGGCCAGCGTAAGCGGCCCATCCTGCCAGCGTGTACCGTCGGCATCCAGGAGATAACGGCCGACCAGGTCGGATGCGGTCATGTCCTCGTTGCAAGCGAGGGTGATCAGCGGCTTGCCGAGTTTCCAGGCCATGTATTCGACGAAGCGCGTCTTGCCGCAACCCGTAGGACCCTTGAGCATCATCGGCATGCGAACGGCGTAGGCCGCCTCGAACAACGCGACTTCATCCGCGATGTTGCGGTAATAGGGCTCCGCGTCGATCGTGTATTGCCGCACGATCCCGTTGGCGGGTGTCAGGTTATCGGTGTCCTGGGGATTCATGGTTCATTTCTTTCGTGAGTTGGGCGCCGCACCGGTCAATGTCCGGCGGACGGCCGCCCATGCGCAAAACATGGCGGCCTTCAAGGCCGCGCCATCAGTTGCAAGGATACGCGACCATGCGCCGCTTTGGTTTGGAAGACTGGCGGCGCCGGCATAGATTTCATCCGAGACAAGCGCAAGGCGCAGCGCGGAGACCAGTTCGTCCGGGGGTTTGGCAGAGGTCACAACAAACAGGCTGCCTTGGGCCTTCCAGCTTCCCGTAATGCCGGCCAGCCCGCGCGCCAGCCGACCGCCTTCGATGCGAAAACGATCGCGCGCCAGCGATTTGCCCTGCGAATCCTGAATCAACGTGTCCGATTGCATCAGGTCGAAGCGATCGCCTCTGTCGTTCGGATCGTGCAACAGGATGGCATCGCCGAAAATGACCGTTGCACCCGGATGAACGCTGACACGCACACTACTGTTCAGCCTTGCCCGAGGAAACAGGATGAGGGGGTCAGGCAGATATTCGAGCAACGATCCGGACTGCGCCTGCAGTTCGACGTCCTGACTCGCCCCCTCTGCTTCCATGCTGTGAACGACCGTGGACGCGGCCGTCGAGACATGCGCAGCGGCACCTTCGCCGGCTGCGAGACGCAGCCGCAAAGCATCTCCTTCGAAGATGCCTCCCGAGCAGGATTGCAGATACACCGTCGCCATGCCAGCAGGGTCGCCGGCCATCTTCAGGCTCCTTCCGACGTGGAAAGGATAGCCTACGCGCTGGCGATGAATGTAGGTTGCACCGTGCGCCTCGCATGCAAACTCCAGGTCTGCTTGCATCCCGCGCGGTGGCGGCGGCACAAGGACGGCCGGATTCGCATCGAGCGGATTCACCGGTCGAACAATACCTGGCGGGAAATTGTTTCGACCACCACGTCGACGCCGTCGCCATTTGCACAGTTGGTCAGCAGCACCGGCCGGCCGCCGCGGACCTGATTGGCCTCGCGCACCATGCGATCGAGGTCGACGCTCACGTATTGCGCCAGGTCGGTCTTATTGATGACGAGCAGGTCGCACTGGATCACGCCGAGGCCTCGCTTGCGCGGGATGTCGTCACCGCCGGCGACGTCGATCACGAAAGCCCAGAAGTCGACGAGATCAAGTGAAAATGTCGAAGCGAGGTTGTCGCCGCCGGACTCGATGAGGATCAAATCCAGATTTCCAAACGTCTCGTCGAGTTCGTCGGCTGCCTGCATGTTCATCGTTGGATCTTCGCGGATCGCGGTATGCGGACAGGCACCGGTTTCCACGGCCCGCACGCGCGCGGGGTCGATCAGCCCGCTGCGGCGCACCCGTTCCGCGTCCTCCTTCGTGGCCAAGTCGTTAGTGATGACAGCGAGGTTGGTGCCGCGCTGGATGAATCGCGGAATGAGCTGCTCGAGCAAACGCGTCTTGCCCGAGCCGACCGGACCGCCGATCCCGACGCGGGCCGCGCCCCGGGCGCGTGGGGTAGCGGCCTTGCCTTGGAAACCGGGAGTGACGGTGTTCATGGCCTTGCTCCTATTGGCATGTCGCGTGGCAGTGGTTAGTGGTTAGTGGCTGGTGGTTAGTGGCTAGTGTCTGGCTCCAGGGTAAAACGCTTTGCTGACCACTAGCCACTCGCCACTTCGCAGGCTCAACGGAACATATACCGTTGAGCGAGCGCCACCGTCTTCGCCGGTTCGCAAGTGATCACCTTGCCGTCAATCATTACGTCGAACGTCTGCGCATTGACGGTGATGTTCGGACAGGCATCATTGTGCAACATGTGCGACTTGTTGAGCCTGCGGGTGCCATGCGCCGGCAGCAGCGCCTTGGTCATGCCGAGCTTGGCCTGGGTACCGGCTTCTACTGCCAGGTGATTGACGAAATTCACTGACAGGGCCTTTTTCGCTTCGCCGAAGGCGCCCCATTGCGGACGCATGATCAGCGGCTCGCAGGTCATCAGAGACGCGGCGGAATCGCCCATCGCGCCCCAGGCGATGAAGCCGCCCTTGACCACGAGCTCGGGCTTGATGCCGAAGAACCCGGGACGCCACAGGACGATGTCGGCGATCTTGCCGTTTTCCAGAGAGCCGATGTATTGATCGATGCCGAAAGTCTTCGCGGCGTTGATGGTGTATTTGGCGATGTAGCGCTTGATGCGTTCGTTGTCGCCCAGCCTGCTCTTTTCCTCCGGCAGGCGACCGCGCTGGTCCTTCATCTTCGACGCGAGCTGCCAGGTGCGCGCGATGACTTCATTGATACGGCCCATGCCCTGGCTGTCGGAACCGAGCATCGAAATCGCGCCGATGTCGTGCAGCACATCTTCCGCAGCGATGGTCTGCGCACGGATGCGCGATTCCGCAAAGGCGACGTCCTCCGGCACAGACGGGTTGAGGTGATGACAGACCATGATCATGTCGAGATGTTCATCGAACGTGTTCACCGTGTAGGGATTGGTCGGATTGGTCGAAGAGGGCAGGCAATTCATCTGGCCAGCTACCGCGATGATGTCAGGAGCGTGGCCCCCGCCCGCCCCTTCCGTGTGGTACATGTGGATGGTGCGGCCCTTGATCGCTGCAAGCGTATCTTCCAGGAAACCCGACTCGTTCAGGGTGTCCGTGTGAAGCTGTACCTGAAAATCGAGCTTGTCGGCCACCGAGAGGCATGTGTCGATCACCGCTGGCATGGCACCCCAGTCTTCGTGGATCTTGAGTCCAAGGCAACCGCCGCGCATCTGCTCCTCCAGCGAATCGGGCTTGGAGGTATTGCCGCGGCCGAGGAAGCCGAAATTGATCGGCCAGGCCTCGGAAGCCTGCAGCATCTTGCCGACGTTCCATTCGCCGCCGCAATCGATGCCTACGGTGATCGGGCCGAGCGAACCGCCGATCATGGTGGTGAGCCCGGAGGCAATAGCGTGTTCGCAAAGCTGCGCCGAATCGAAATGCACATGTACGTCGATACCACCCGGTGTAGCAATCAGGCCTTCGGCATCGCGCACCGTCGTCGCTACCCCGCACACGAGCTTCGGATGAACGCCGTCCATGACTTCGGGATTGCCGGCCTTGCCGATGGCGACAATCTTGCCATCCTTGATGCCGATGTCGCCTTTGATGATGCCGAGCACCGGATCGATGATCGTCGCGTTGCAGATCAGCATATCGAGCGCGCCCTGTGCAGCGGTGTAGCCGGATTTCAGGCCCATGCCGTCGCGCAGCGTCTTGCCCCCGCCGTGCAGG
>Ga0207675_100001125_pt1 | contig 26534 bp, 28 predicted proteins | sample KBSSwiS42_FD_184305 | JGI IMG/M metagenome (GOLD analysis project Ga0207675, IMG submission 184305) | Switchgrass rhizosphere microbial communities from Kellogg Biological Station, Michigan, USA - KBS Switchgrass S4-2 (SPAdes) (version 2) | ecosystem: Host-associated > Plants > Roots >...
GCCTCGTCTTCGAGCCGATCCCCGGCAACAGCGCGACGGTCGACTTCTGGAAGATCGACCGCAAGAACGAGATCGTGCAGGCCGACCCGGCGGCGATCATCCCGCCGGGAACGCCCCAGCAAGGCGTTCCGCTGTCGAAGATCCCCGGCGCGGTCCCGGGATCGTTCATCTATTACGACTCGACTGGCCAGCTCGCGACTGTGTCCGGCAACTTCCAGAACGCCAGCAAGACGCTGACCCAAGGCGTCGACCTCGAGCTGCGCGGTCGGATGCGTCTCGCCGAAGCAGGCAACCTGACCGGCACGCTGACGTGGACCCACACCGACAAGTACGAGCGGACCGACGCGCAGGGCAACAAGCTCAGCTACGCCGGCACGCAAGGGCCGATCGTCCTAAGTGCAGGCGCGGGCACGCCGAAGGACCGGGCGTCGTTCTCGCTGACGTGGGACCGCGGCCCGTTCGCGGTCACCGGGGTGGTCAACTACATCGCCAGCATCAGGCTTGTCGACCACAAGGGCGAGCAGGCGGCCGACAACGGCGACGGCACGGTCACCGACACGACGAACGGCCTGATCTACGCGAACAACGGCGACCTGAACTGCGCGGTGTTCGACACGGCGGGCAATCCGTACGGAGGCTGCAAGCTGCCCTCGTTCACGACGTTCGACCTGTTCGGAAAGTGGAATCCCACCAAGAACTGGGAGATCAACGCGTCGATCCAGAACCTGTTCGACAAGAAAGCGCCGTTCGATGCCTATCTGGTGCTGACCTACGGCATCAACTACAACCAGACTTGGCACCAGTCGGGCGCGGTGGGTCGCTTCTTCACGCTCGGGGCGAAGTACACGTTCTGAGGGAGACTGCGGCGATCGGCCGCTCGGGCGCTCACGCCCGGGCGGCCCGGGCGACCCCCTTCGCCGACCTGGTCGCCGAGTTCTTCTAAACTACGGGGCCCCGCAAGGGCTGCTCCACTCCGCGAGGAATGGTGCCCGCTGGCCAAAAGTCGGCGGGCATTTTTGTTAACCTCGTCCGCTTTGCCCGTTTCGCTGGAGATCCCAGTCATGCAGTTCGGTCAGCAGCAATCCGACAACCGCCGACGCGCCGTCGGCCTCGGTGCGGTGCTGCTGTTCCACGGCCTGCTCATCTACGCGCTCGTCACCGGGCTCGCGAAGAAGGTCGTCGACGTCGTGCGCGCGCCGATCGAGACCAAGGTGATCGAGGAGGTGAAGAAGCCGCCTCCGCCTCCCGAGGTCGTCGTTCCGCCGCCGCCCAAGCTCGAGGCGCCGCCGCCGCCCTTCATCCCGCCGCCCGAAATCCAGATCGCGACGCCGCCGCCTCCGCAGCCGACGATCACGGCAACGACGCCGACGCCGCCGCCGGCGCCGGTGACGATCACACCGGCACCGCCGCCGGTCGCCGCTGCGCCGGCGCCGGCGCCGGCGCCGGCGACCGCGGCGGCGAGCGTCGTGTGCTCGAACTACGCCACCGTGATGGGCGACGTCGCCTACCCGCGCGAAGCGCAGCGCCAGGGCATCGAGCGCGGCGAGGCGACGATCCAGTTCACCCTCAGCGCGAGCGGCGAGATCAAGGACATCAAGGCGGTCCGCTCGTCGCACCAGATCTTTGCGCGCAGCAGCATCCGCATCGTCAGCGAATACAAGTGCCAGGGCCAAGGGCGCGACGTGGTCGTCACCGTGCCCTTCTCGTACAAGCTCGAGTGAGCTTGCACGCCGGCTCGCGCCGGCGCTCGAGCCGCTTTTTTCCGTTGAACCTCAGACAGAAAGAACGTCCATGAGACAAGTCCAACCGATTCCGGCGCGCATCGCGACGACGCTCGCCGCGCTGTTCCTGTGTGCGCTCGTCTTGTCACCGGTGACCGTGCACGCGCAGCCCAGCTCGGCCCCGACCGCGGCGGCACCCGCGACCGCAACGACCGCCGCGGATGCGACCGCCTCCGCCGCCGCGCCGGCGCCGATGGCGGCCGCGCCGGTCTCGAAGGAGACGGTCGACAACCCCTACGGCCTCGGCGCCCTCTGGGACCAGGGCGACTGGGTCGCCCGCGGCACGCTCATCGTCCTCGTCATCATGAGCATGGGCAGCTGGTACATCCTCATCACGAAGCTCTACGAGAGCCTGAAGCTGAGCAGCGAGGCGCGGACGGCGCAGCGCTCGTTCTTCAAGTCGCGCTCGCTCCGCGAGGGCGCCGAGGCGCTGAAGACGGGCAGCGCGTTCCGCTTCATCGCCGACTCCGGGATTCTCGCGAGCGAACACCACGAGGGCGCGCTGACCGAGAACATCGACCACAACTCCTGGGTCTCGATGAGCGTCCAGCGCGCCATCGACGACATCCAGAGCCGCCTGCAGGACGGACTTGCCTTCCTCGCCACCGTCGGCTCGACGGCGCCCTTCGTCGGCCTGTTCGGCACCGTCTGGGGCATCTACCACGCGCTGACCGCGATCGGCATCGCCGGCCAGGCGTCGATCGACAAGGTCGCCGGTCCGGTCGGCGAGGCGCTCATCATGACCGCCATCGGTCTCGCGGTCGCGGTGCCGGCGGTGCTCGGCTACAACTGGCTCGTCCGCCGCAACAAGGTCACGATGGAAGCGGTGCGCCGCTTCGGTGCCGACCTGCACGGCGTGCTGATGGGCGCACGGCCCGTCGCGGCCACGATCGCCGCGCGCGCACCGGCGCAGCGCTGAGGAGCCTGCCATGGCGATGACCGTCGGCCCCTCCGACGGAGACGAGGACGAAGTCGTCTCCGCGATCAACACCACGCCGCTCGTCGACGTGATGCTGGTGCTGCTCATCATCTTCCTGATCACGATCCCGGTCGTGACGCACACGGTCCCCGTCACGCTGCCGAAGGAGACCAACATCGCCCGCCAGACGAAGCCGGAGAACATCGAGATCTCGGTCAACAAGGAAGGCGACATCTTCTGGAACATGCAGCTCGTGCCCGACAGCGACGCGCTGTTCCAGCGGCTGAGCAAGATCGCGACGATGACGCCGCAGCCCGAGGTGCACATCCGCGGCGACGAGAAGGCGCGCTACGAGTCGATCGGCCGCGTGCTCTTCCAGTGCACGCGCGCCGCGATCCAGAAGGTCAGCTTCGTGACCGAACCGCCGCCGAAGGGTTGACGACATGGCAATGAACGTGGGAACCGGTGGTGGCGGCGGCGAGCCCGACGTCATGATCGACATCAACACGACGCCGCTGATCGACGTGATGCTGGTGCTGATCATCATGCTGATCATCACCATCCCGATCCAGCTGCACAGCGTCAACCTCAACATGCCGGTCGGCAATCCACCGCCGCCGACCAAGGAACCGGTCGTCGTCACGATCGACATCGACTTCGACGGCACGGTGCTGTGGAACGGCGAGGCGGTGCCCGACCGCAGTGCGCTCGAGTCGCGGCTGTCGCGCGTCGCAGCCGAGGCCGATCAGCCCGAGGTCCACATCCGGCCCAACAAGCTCGTCGAATACAAATCGGTGGCGACAGTGCTGGCGTCGGCGCAGCGGCTCGGCGTCACGAAGCTCGGAATGATCGGCAATGAACAGTTCGTCAAGTAGCCGCTGGCGTCACGTCGCCGTCGCGGCGTTGCTCGTCGCGGGAATCGCGACCGGCGACGCGTCGTTCGCGCAGGAGACGGTCCGACCCGAGGTTGGCAAGCCTCTGCAGGCGGCGCAGGAGATGATCAAGGCAGGGCGCTACCGGGAAGCGCTCGGTAAGGTGCGCGAGGCCGAAGCTGCCGGCGCGCGCAACGCCAACGAGACGTATCTGATCGAGCGCATGCGCCTGGCCGCGGCGTCCGGCGCCGGCGATGCCGAGACGGCGGCGCATTCGTTCGAGGCGTTGAGCGGGTCCGGGCGGATCCAGCCGGCCGACAAGCTCCGCATGATGGAGTCGATCGCGGGCAGCTACTACCGGGCCCAGCAGTACCAGAAGTCGATGCAGTGGAGCCAGCGCTATTTGCGCGAAGGCGGCACGAGCCCGGCGATCCGGACCATGCTGATCCAGAGCCAGTACCTGAGCGGCGACTTCGCGGGCGCCACGCGCGAGCTGCTGGCCGAGATCCAGGCGTCCGAGCGTGCCGGCACGACCCCCGGCGAGGATCGCCTGAAGCTCCTTCTCAACGCGGCGTCGAAGCAGGGCGACTACAACGCGTACGTGTACGCGATGGAAAGGCTCGTCACCTACTACCCGAAGAAGGAATACTGGGTCGACCTCCTGAGCCGCATGCAGCGCAAGACCGGCTTTTCCGATCGGCTCTCGCTCGACGCCTATCGGCTCTCGCTTGCGACCGGAAGCATGACGGCCGCCGCCGACTACATGGAGATGGCGCAGCTCGCGCTCCAGGCCGACCTCGCGAGCGAGGGCAAGCAGGTCATCGACAAGGGCATCGCGAGCGGCGCGCTCGCCACCGGCGCGCAGGCGGATCGGGCGAAGCGCCTGAAGGCGCTGGTCGACAAGAAGCTCGCCGAGGATGCCGCGTCACGCGCCGAGGACGAGAAGCAGGCGATGGCCGCGAAGACCGGCGACTCGCTCGTCTCCCTCGGCATGTACCTCATCTACACGGGCCAGGCGTCCAAGGGCGTGCAGCTGATGCAGCAGGGCATCGCCAAGGGCGGCCTCAAGCGTCCCGAGGACGCCAAGCTCCACCTCGGCATCGCCCAGCTCGCCGCCGGCGACAAGGCGAAGGCGCAAGCGACGTTCAAGACCGTGCAAGGCACCGACGGCACCGCCGACCTCGCGCGCCTCTGGGCCCTCTACGCCCGCCGCGGCGCCGCGTAGACGCATACGCCGGCGATACAAAGCGGCTCCGAAGGAGCCGGCCCCTCCCTCTCGGAGGGAGGGGAGCGAAGCGGGGAGGGAGCAGCCCTGTCAGCGCCCGGCGCAATCGGAAGGCGCCTACTTAGGCGCCATCCGAATTGCGCCGTCGAGACGGATCACCTCGCCGTTAAGCATCTCGTTGGTGACGATCTGGTGAACGAGCTTGGCGAAGTCCTCGGGCGTGCCGAGCCGGCTCGGGAACGGCACGCTCGCCGCCAGCGCCTGCTGCACCTCGGCCGGCATTGTGAAGAGCATCGGCGTGCCGAAGATCCCGGGCGCGATGGTCATGTTGCGAATGCCGACCTTCGACAGGTCGCGCGCGATCGGCAGCGTCATGCCGACGATGCCGCCCTTCGACGCCGAGTAGGCGGCCTGCCCGATCTGGCCGTCGTAAGCGGCGACGCTCGCGGTCGAGATCAGGACGCCGCGCTCGCCGGTCGGCTCGGGCTCGTTCTTGCCCATCGCGTCGGCGGCGAGCCGGATCATGTTGAAGCTGCCGATCAGGTTGACGGTCACGACCTTGGTGAAGAGCCCCAGCGAATGCGGCCCTTCGCGGCCGACGGTGCGTGCCGCCGGGCCGATGCCCGCGCAGTTGACGAGGCCGACGAGCTTGCCCGCAGCGGTCGCCTCGGCGACGGCGCGCTGCGCATCGGCCTCCTGGCTGACGTCGCAGCGCACGAAGCGGCCGCCGAGCTCGCGCGCGACGCTCGCACCGCGGTCTTCCTGCAGGTCGGCGATGACGACGGTCGCGCCGTTCGCGGCGAGCATGCGCGCCGCGCCTTCGCCGAGCCCGGACGCACCGCCGGTGACAATGAAGACCTTGCCCTTGCCGATGTCCATCTCGAATCTCCTTCAGGCGAGCGCCGCGAGCGCCCGCGCGGTGATGTCCTCGACCGTTCCGGTGCCCTCGATCCGGCGGTATGCCGGCGCGTCGGGGTCGCCCGTCTCGGCCCACTGCCGGTAGTACTCGACGAGCGGGCGCGTCTGCGCGGCGTAGACCGCGAGGCGCTTGCGCACCGTCTCCTCCTCGTCGTCGACGCGCTGGATCAGCGGCTCGCCGGTGACGTCGTCGACTCCCGCCGACTTCGGCGGATTGAATCGCACGTGGTAGGTGCGGCCCGACGCGACGTGGACGCGGCGGCCGCTCATGCGCTCGATGATCGCCGAGTCGGGGACGTCGATCTCGAGGACGAAGTCGAGCTTGACGCCGGCGTCCTTCATCGCCTCGGCCTGGACGATCGTGCGCGGAAAGCCGTCGAACAGAAAGCCGTTCGCGCAGTCGGGCTGCGCGATCCGCTCGCGGACGAGGCCGAGGATGATCTCGTCGCTGACGAGTGCGCCCGAATCCATCACCTTCTTCGCCGCCTGGCCGAGCGGAGTGCCGGCCTTGACGGCGGCGCGCAGCATGTCGCCGGTCGAGATCTGCGGGATGCCGAAGCGCTTGCAGATGAACGCCGCTTGCGTGCCCTTGCCGGCGCCCGGCGCTCCCAACAGGATGAGTCTCATGGCGTCGTGTCCCGGTGCTGGCGATGGTCCGAGGGGATCATAGGCGGCGAGGGCACGAGGGCCGACGGCGCGCGGTCAGGCAAAACCCGGAGCGCCGCCGACGAGGCGGCGTGCGTTCGCGAGATCGTCTTCGGTGTCGACGCCGACGCCCGGCGGCAACGCGCTGACGTGGACCGCGATGCGCTCGCCGTGCCAGAGGACGCGCAACTGCTCGAGCCGCTCGACCTCCTCGAGCGGACTCGCGGCGAGCGCGGGAAAGCGGCGCAGGAAGCCGACGCGATACGCGTACAGACCGACGTGGCGAAGCGGCGGCGACGCCGTCGCCGCTGGATCGCCGCGCCCGGCATCGCGCGGCCACGGGATCGGCGCCCGCGAGAAGTAGAGCGCACGGCCGGCACCGTCGACGACGACCTTGACGACGTTCGGATTGGCGAATTCGTCGGCGTCGGCGATTGCGTGCGCCGCCGTGCTCATCACGCAGTCGCGGCGCTCGCCGAGGAGGGCAGCGCAGGCGTCGATCAGCGCCGGCTCGATCAGCGGCTCGTCGCCCTGGACGTTGACGACGATCTCGTCGTCGCCGAGGCCGAGTGCGGCGGCTGCCTCGGCAATGCGGTCGCTGCCGCTGGCGTGCGTCTTCGCCGTCAGCAGCGCGGCGACGCCGTGCGCACCGCACGCAGCGACGATCTCATCGTCGTCTGCAGCGACGACGACGCGCGATGCGTGCGACGCCGCCGCGCGCCGCGCGGTGCGCACGATCATGGGAACGCCGCCGATGTCGGCGAGCGCCTTGCGGGGCAGACGCGTCGATGCCAGCCGGGCGGGGATGAGGACGACGAAGCGCATGGCCCGCGCGATCGGCTGCCGGCGTCAGGTCGGCGCGTCGGGCAGCGGTGTCGGCGCGGTGTCGCGGCCGAGCGAGCGCGCTTCGCCTTCGAGCATCACCGGAACGCCGTCGCGCACCGGAAAGGCGAGACCGTCGGCGTTGCAGACGAGCTCCTGGCGCTCGTGTTGCGGCGGCCGCCAGTGCTGGAGAGGCCCCTTGCACAGCGGACAGACGAGCAATTCAAGGAGCCGTGTTTCCATGCCGGTCGTTCGCGGAAGTGCGCGGAAGCAGCGCGAGCAGCGCCGCCTCGAAGGCCGCGTCGGGAACGAAGTCTAAGCGCGCGACCCAGACGCTGGCGCCGAGCGCTCGCTCGGGCGGCAGCTTGACCGCGTCCTTCTCGGTCACGATCACGTCGGCAGTGCCCGCGGGCCACGGCAGTGCGGCGAAGTCGGCGTGGTCGGCGAGCGGGAGCTCGACGATGTCGAGGCCGCTCGCGCGCAGCATCGCGAAGAAGCGCTCGGGACGCGCGATCCCCGCGACGGCGACGATCGTGCGGCCGCGCAGCGAGGCGAGCGCGGCGCGCTCGGGCGGCTCGCCGCGCCACCAGCCGGCGAGCGGTGCGACGCCGGCAAGCTCGCGTCGCGCGACGTGGCCCGGCAGCGGCGTCGTCGCTGCATCGGCGTTGTAGACGACGAGCTGGTGCGAGCCGAGCGCCTCGGGAATGCGCTCGCGCAGCGGACCGGCGGGCAGCAATCGGCCGTTGCCGACGCCGCGCTCGTCGAACACGAGCACCTCGACGTCGCGCTCGAGCGCAAGGTGCTGCAGGCCGTCGTCGCTGACGATGACGTCGACCTCGGGGTGCGCGCGCAGCAACGCGCGCGCGGCGGCGACGCGATCGGCGCCGACCGCGACCGGAACTGCGGTGCGCCGCCTCAGCAGCAGCGGCTCGTCGCCGACGCGGTCGGCGTCCGCGGCGGGATCGACGACGACGACGTCGTCGCCCGAGCGGCCGTAGCCGCGCGACACGATTCCCGGCGTGCGACCGTTGAGTTCGAGGAGGGCGACGATCGCGATCACGGTCGGCGTCTTGCCGGCACCGCCGACGAGCACGTTGCCGACGATCACCACCGGAACTGGCAACCGCGAACGCTCGCGGACGCCGCGCACGAAGAGCTGGCGGCGTGCCGCGGCGGCGGCGGCAAAGCCCCAGGATGCGGGAAGAAGTGCCGTGCTCAGCGCGCCGCGCGCTTGCCAGCTTCGCTGCAGTGCCGCTGCCAGTCGGTCGCGCACGGTCGCCGGCGGCGGCGCGGACATCGCCGCTTCAGCGTGCAGCGCCGGCCGACGACTGCGTCGCGAACGTGAGCTTGGCGATGCCGGCGCGGCGCGCCGCGTCCATGACGTTGATGACGCTCTGGTGTGCTGCGGTCGCGTCCGCCGAGACGATCAGGATCGCATCGTTGATGCCGGCGGCGGCGGCGGTCAGCTCGGCGGCGAGGATCTCGACGCTGCGGCCTTCGACCGCCTTCTTGTTGACGGCGTAGCGGCCGTCGGCGGCGACCGAGACGATGATCTCCTTCGGCCGGTCGCGCGCCTGGTCGGCGTCGGCGATGGGCAGGTTGATCTGCAGCTCGGTGAACTTCGAGTACGTCGTCGACAGCATCAGGAAGATCAGGATGACGAGCAGCACGTCGATGAACGGGATCAGGTTGATCTCCGGCTCGTCCGGCCGCTGACGGCGAAAGTTGAGCGCCATCGCCCTAGCTGCTGCGCGGCACCGCGAAGCGCATCAGGTGCGGCACGAGGCGGTCGGACGCCTGCTCCATGTCGAGCGTGTAGGCGTCGACGAGGCCGCGGAAGTAGCGATAGAACATCAGCGTCGGGATCGCGATCATCAGGCCGAACGCGGTGTTGTAGAGCGCGATCGAGATGCCGTGCGCGAGCATCACCGGGTTGCTGCCCGACGGCGCCTGCGAACCGAAGATCTCGATCATGCCGATCACGGTGCCCATCAGGCCGAGCAGCGGCGCCGCCGACGCGATCGTACCGAGCGTGTTCAGGTAGCGCTCGAGACGGTGCACGGCAGCGCGGCCGGCCGACTCGAACGCTGCACGCAGGCCCGCCTCCGTGATGCGCGGCTCGGCGATCACCGCGCGCAGGCCCGCGGCGAGCACGGTGCCGAGGACCGAGCTTGCGTGCAGCTTGTTGACGACCTCGGCCGCGGGCAGATGAGCGCGCGTGACCGAGATGACTTCGTCGAGCAATCGGGTCGGCGCGACCCGCGCGAGGCGCAGACTCGAGAAACGTTCGATGACGAGTGCCAGGGCGGCGATCGAGCAGATCAGCAGCGGCCAGATGGGCCAACCGGCGGCTTGTATGATCGAAAGCAATATGGCCCTTTCCGTCGAACGAAGGCGGCCATGCCGCAAGAAAGCGCGGATTATGGCGTGCAGTCGGCGCGCTCCGAATCGCGGTTGCCGCAGCCGTGACATACCGGACGAGGGCGCCGTTTCCTCGCCGCAGAGCGCCGCTTTCCAACGAGGTGGAAAACTTTGTGGACAACACCGCCCGCCGGCGGCCGCGGCGACTCGTGGGCGGCGGACCTGATCCTTCTGCCTGAAAAACGGGCACGAAAAAAGCCTTGAAAATCAAGCACCTGTCCAGCATCGTCGCGGCCGCGGGCCGGCAAATGCCGCGCAACGCCAATGCCGGCGCCGCTGTGGAGTTGTCGGCCCATGCTGGTGGCCGATTGCGCGATGGTTGAGGCCTCGCGCGAGCGCCCGTGGGCCCGGGTCTGGAGCGTCGGACGGCTCGTCGGTGCCGTCGCGGCGCTGCTCGAGGAGGGCTTTGCCGCGTGCGCCGTGAGCGGCGAGATCGCGGGCTTCTCGCGTGCCGCAAGCGGCCACTGCTACTTCACGCTGAAGGATCCGAGCGGCGCTGCGTCGCTGCGCTGCGCGATGTTTCGCCGCGCCGCGTCGCTGCTCGACTTCGACCCAGCCGACGGGCAGCACGTGGAGCTGCGCGGACGCGTGAGCGTGTACGAGCCGCGCGGCGAGCTGCAGTTCGTCGCCGAGGCGATGCGGGCTGCAGGCGCCGGCGCGCTCTACGAGCGCTTCCTGCGGTTGCGTGCGCGACTCGAGGCCGAAGGGCTGTTCGATGCCAGCGCGAAGCGTCCGCTGCCTGCGCATCCGCGCGCCGTCGGCATCGTGACGTCGCTCGCCGGCGCCGCCCTCCACGACGTCGCGACGACGCTCGCGCGACGCTCTCCGCACGTTCGCGTCGTCGTCTATCCGAGCCTCGTCCAGGGCATCGACGCGCCGGCCGCGCTCTGCGCCGCGATCCGCGTCGCCGGCGAGCGGCGCGAGGTCGACGTCCTCGTCCTCTGCCGCGGCGGCGGCTCGCTCGAGGACCTCTGGGCGTTCAACGACGAGCGCGTCGTGCGCGCCGTTCGCGCGTCGCCGATGCAGACCGTGAGCGGGGTCGGCCACGAAACCGACGTGACGCTTGTCGACCTCGCCGCCGATCTTCGCGCGCCGACGCCGACCGCGGCCGCCGAGCTGGTCGCGCCGGCGACCGCGGCGCAGCACGAGCGGCTGCGCGAGCTCGAGCTCGCGCTCGTCAGGCGCGCGCATGCGGCGCTCGAGACGCAAGCGCAGCGGATCGATCGTCTCGCGCTCAGGATCGCGCGTCCGGCCGAGGCCGTCGCGCACCGCGCGCATGCGCTCGCGTTGCTCGAGCAGAGGCTGCAGAGCGCACCGGCGCGAGCCATCGCCGCCGGCCGCGCGCGTGCCGACGCCGCCGCGGGCCGCCTGCGCCACGCGGTCGAGATCGCGCGCTCGCGAATCGCGGCGCGCATCGACGCGGCGGCGGTGCGCCTGCACGCCGTCGACCCGCAGCGCGTCCTCGCGCGCGGCTACGCGCTGCTCGCGAACGCCGAGGGCACCCCGGTCACGTCGATCTCGGGGCTCGTCGTCGGCGACGCCGTCTCGGCGCGCCTCTGCGACGGCACCGCCGAGCTGACGACGCGGTCGGTCTCGCCGACGACCGCGACGCGGTGAGGGTCGCGGCGGCGAACGCGGCCGCTGCCTACAATGCCTCGACGACCACAGCCCGCCAAGAGGACACCATGGAACACACGCTGCCTCCGCTCCCGTACCCGATCGACGCGCTCGCGCCGCACGTGAGCAAGGAGACCCTCGAATACCACCACGGCAAGCACCACAAGGCCTACGTCGACAACCTGAACAACCTGCAGAAGGGCACCGAGTTCGAGTCGATGGCGCTCGAGGACATCGTCAAGAAGGCGCAGGGCGCGATCTACAACAACGCCGCGCAGATCTGGAACCACACCTTCTTCTGGAGCTGCATGAAGCCCGGTGGCGGCGGCGAGCCGAAGGGCGCGCTGGCCGAGAAGATCAAGGCCAAGTGGGGCAGCGCCCAGGCGTTCAAGGAGGCGTTCGTCAAGAGCGCGGTCGGCAACTTCGGCTCCGGCTGGACCTGGCTGGTCAAGAAGGGCGACGGCAGCGTCGACATCGTCAACATGGGTGCCGCGGGGACGCCGCTGACGACCGGCGACACGCCGCTCCTCACGATCGACGTCTGGGAGCACGCCTACTACATCGACTACCGCAACCAGCGCCCGAAGTTTGCCGAGGCGTTCGTCAACTCGCTCGCGAACTGGGACTTCGCAGCGAAGAATTTCGGCTGAGACACCGCGTGCCGTCTTGCCGGCGGCACGCGCCTAGTGCGCGAACGGCGCGCCGCGCAGCTTGAAGCCCGGCTTGATGCCGTGCTTGGCGAACCAGCCCTGGTTCATCTCGAGGACGAAGCGCACGGGCCTTGCCGAGCAGTGGCCGTCGAGCGTCTGCGGCGCCATGTCGTCGACGTTGACGACGCTGCCGTCGTCGGCGAGAAACGCGATCGAGAGCGGGATCAGCGTGTTCTTCATCCAGAAGCACTGCTGGCCGGGCCGCTCGAAGACGAACAGCATGCCGTCGTTGACCGCCATCGACGGCCGCATCATCAGGCCGATCTCGCGCTGCTGAGGCGTCGTCGCGAGCTCGGCGTTGATGACGTGGATGCCGGCGGTGAGCCGGGTCTGCGCGAGCTTCTGCGGCACCTCCTGAGCCGACGCCCAGGCGGCGACGCAGAGCGCCGCGACGGCCGCGATTCGACGAGCCCAGGCGTCATTCATGCTTCTGCATCCGACATAGAATTTCAGGCTGCGCCGCCGGTCTGGCAGCGCCTTCCGGAGTTCCATTTTCATGTATCAGCACATCCAGGTGCCCACCGCTGGGCAGAAGATCAAGGTCAATCCCGACTTCTCGCTGCAGGTCCCGGACGAGCCGATCATTCCCTATATCGAAGGCGACGGCACCGGCGTTGACATCACCCCGGTGATGATCAAGGTGGTCGACGCCGCGGTCGCGAAGGCGTACGGCGGCAAGAAGAAGATCCGCTGGATGGAGATCTATGCCGGCGAGAAGTCGACTCGGGTGTACGGCCCGGACGTCTGGCTGCCGCCCGAGACGCTCGAGGTGCTGCGCGACTACGTCGTCTCGATCAAGGGGCCGCTGACGACCCCGGTCGGCGGCGGCATCCGCTCGCTCAACGTCGCGCTCCGCCAGGAGCTCGACCTCTACGTCTGTCTCAGGCCGATCCAGTACTTCAAGGGCGTGCCTTCGCCCGTCAAGGAGCCCGAGAAGACCAACATGGTCATCTTCCGCGAGAACTCGGAGGACATCTACGCCGGGATCGAGTTCGACGCCGAAAGCGAGAAGGCCAAGCGGCTGATCAAGGTGCTGCAGGACGACTTCGGCGTCAAGAAGATCCGCTTCCCGAAGACCTCGGGGATCGGCATCAAACCGGTCTCGCGCGAAGGCACCGAGCGGCTCGTCCGCAAGGCGATCCAGTACGCGATCGACCACGACAAGCCCTCGGTGACGCTCGTCCACAAGGGCAACATCATGAAGTTCACGGAAGGGGCGTTTCGCGACTGGGGCTACGCGCTGGCGCAGCGCGAGTTCGGCGCGGTCGAGGTCGACGGCGGCCCGTGGTGCAAGTTCAAGAACCCGAAGAGCGGCAAGGACATCATCGTCAAGGACGTCATCGCCGACGCTTTCCTGCAGCAAATCCTGCTGCGCCCGGCCGAATACTCGGTGATCGCGACGCTCAACCTGAACGGCGACTACATCTCCGACGCGCTCGCGGCGCAGGTCGGCGGCATCGGCATCGCGCCGGGCGCCAACATGAGCGATTCGGTCGCGATGTTCGAGGCGACGCACGGGACCGCACCGAAGTACGCGGGCAAGGACTACGTCAATCCCGGGTCCGAGATCCTGTCGGCGGAGATGATGCTGCGCCATCTCGGCTGGGACGAGGCCGCCGACCTCATCATCAAGTCGATGGAGAAGTCGATCCTCTCGAAGAAGGTCACCTACGACTTCGCTCGCCTCCTCGACGGCGCGACCCAGGTGTCGTGCTCGGGCTTCGGCCAGGTGATGATCGAGAACATGTAGGCGCGGGTCCCCCAAGCGCGGGGTCTGGCACGGCCGCGCTGCACGCACGCATCATCCGCCGAACGGGCAGGCGGGAGCACAGCGGGGCTTGTGAAAAAGTCCCCGTGGTGCATATGCAATCGAGCGAATCGCGCGAGCGCCAACTCGATAGAATGAATTCATGCCTGCCGACAAGCCGCCTGTCCCGGTTGTCCGGCCGCGTTCCGACGACGGCCAAGGGGCGGTTGTTGCCGAGCGGAAGGCTCAGAAGACCGAGCCGCCGCCGATGTACCAGGTCATCCTGCTCAACGACGACTACACGCCGATGGAGTTCGTCGTCATGGTCCTGCAGGAGTACTTCAATCGCGACCTGGAAACGGCGACGCAGATCATGCTGAAGATCCATCACGAAGGTCGCGGCGTATGCGGCGTCTATTCGAAGGACGTCGCCGGGACCAAGGTCGAACTGGTGCTCGCCGCCGCACGGCGCGGCGGCCACCCGCTGCAATGCATTTTGGAGTCAGCATGATTGCGCAAGAGCTGGAAGTCAGTTTGCATATGGCCTTCGTCGAGGCCAGGCAGCAGCGGCACGAGTTCATCACCGTCGAGCACCTGCTGATGGCACTGCTCGACAACCCGTCGGCGGCCGAAGTGCTGCGCGCGTGCTCTGCCAACCTGGACGATCTGCGGAAGAGCCTGGTCGGCTTCATCAAGGAGAACACGCCCACCGTCGGCGGCGCCGACGAGGTCGACACCCAGCCGACGCTGGGCTTCCAGCGCGTGATCCAGCGTGCGATCATGCACGTGCAGTCGACCGGCAGCGGCAAGAAGGAGGTCACCGGGGCCAACGTCCTCGTCGCGATCTTCGGCGAGAAGGATTCGCACGCCGTCTACTACCTGCATCAGCAGGGCGTCACCCGCCTCGACGTCGTCAACTACATCGCGCACGGCATCAAGAAGAGCGATCCGCCCGAATCGTCCAAGCCGGGCGAGGGCGGCGGCGCGAGCACCGAGAGCGAGAAGGAAGAGTCGGACGGCAAGGGCTCTCCGCTCGACCAGTTCACGCAGAACCTCAACCAGCTCGCGCGCGACGGCAAGATCGACCCGCTGATCGGTCGCGAACTCGAGGTCGAGCGTGTCATCCAGATCCTGTGCCGGCGCCGCAAGAACAATCCACTGCTGGTGGGCGAGGCGGGCGTCGGCAAGACAGCGATCGCCGAGGGCCTGGCGTGGCGGATCACGCAGTCCGAAGTGCCCGAGGTGCTCGCCGAGTCGACGGTCTACGCGCTCGACATGGGCGCGCTGCTCGCCGGCACCAAGTACCGCGGCGACTTCGAGCAGCGGCTGAAGGGCGTGCTGAAGAACCTCAAGGACCAGCCGAACGCGATCCTCTTCATCGACGAGATCCACACCCTGATCGGCGCCGGCGCCGCGTCGGGCGGAACGCTCGACGCCAGCAACCTGCTCAAGCCCGCGCTCAGCACGGGTGCGATGAAGTGCATCGGCGCGACGACCTTCACCGAGTACCGCGGCATCTTCGAGAAGGACGCGGCGCTGTCGCGGCGATTCCAGAAGGTCGACATCGTCGAGCCTTCGATCGAGCAGACGGTCGAGATCCTGAAGGGGCTGAAGAGCCGCTTCGAGGAGCACCATAGCGTCAAGTACGCGCCGAGCGCGCTGCAGGCGGCGGCCGAGCTGTCGGCGAAGTTCATCAACGACCGTCACCTGCCCGACAAGGCGATCGACGTCATCGACGAGGCCGGCGCAGCGCAGCGCATCGTGCCCAAGAGCAAGGCCAAGAAGACGATCAACCGCCCCGAGATCGAGGAGATCGTCGCCAAGATCGCGCGCATCCCGCCGGCGTCGGTGTCCACCGACGACCGTTCGAAGCTGAAGACGCTCGACCGCGACCTGAAGAGCGTCGTCTTCGGCCAGGACCCGGCGATCGACGCGCTCGCCGCGGCGATCAAGATGGCGCGCTCGGGCCTCGGCCGTCCGGACAAGCCGATCGGCTCGTTCCTGTTCAGCGGCCCGACCGGCGTCGGCAAGACCGAGGTCGCCAAGCAGCTCGCGTTCATCCTCGGCGTCGACCTGATCCGCTTCGACATGAGCGAGTACATGGAGCGTCACGCGGTGAGCCGGCTGATCGGCGCGCCGCCCGGCTATGTCGGCTTCGACCAGGGGGGCCTGCTGACCGAGGCAATCTCGAAGAAGCCGCACGCGGTCCTTCTGCTCGACGAGATCGAAAAGGCGCACCCCGACGTCTTCAACGTGCTGCTTCAGGTCATGGACCACGGCACGCTGACCGACAACAACGGGCGCAAGGCCGACTTTCGCAGCGTCATCATCATCATGACGACCAACGCCGGCGCCGAGTCGCTGAACAAGGCGTCGATCGGCTTCACGAACTCGAAGGAAGCCGGCGACGAGATGGCCGACATCAAGCGGCTGTTCACGCCCGAGTTCCGCAACCGCCTCGATGCGATGGTGAGCTTCAAGTCGCTCGACGAGGAGATCATCCTGCGCGTCGTCGACAAGTTCCTGCTCGAGCTCGAGGGCCAGCTCGCCGAGAAGAAGGTCGAGGTCACGTTCACTGACGCGCTGCGCAAGCAGCTCGCCAAGAAGGGCTTCGATCCGATGATGGGCGCGCGGCCGATGCAGCGGCTGATCCAGGACACGATCCGCCGCGCGCTCGCCGACGAGCTCCTGTTCGGCAGGCTCGTCGACGGTGGTCGGCTGACGGTCGACGTCGACGCCGACGGCAAGCCGTTGCTCGACATCCAGCCAGCAAGACGAAGCGACAAGCCGAAGGCCGAGGCGACCGCCTAGGACTCCTTCTTCGTTCCCTCCAGGGGGGCCGACTGGCCCCCTTGTTCCGTCCGGTCTCGCTCCGGGTCCTGGCGATAGAACTCGGCGAGCAACCGGTAGAGGCGAGGCTGCTCGGCCTTGAGGGTCGCGGGAGCGACGAAGAACGCCTCCGAGCCGACGGCGAAGAATTCCTCGAGCGACTCGGCGGCGTAGGGATCGAGAAACGTCTCGTCGTCGCGGTCGGCACGCCGCGCGAAGCGTTCGTGTTCGAGGACGAGCGAGCGCAGCCACCGTCCACGCGCGGTCGAGCGGTCGGCAGCCTCGGCGTCGGCGGTGGCGCCGCTGCGCATGTCGATGACATGCGCGAACTCGTGGATCACGACGTTGTAGCCCTCGGCCGCCGACTTGCCGGCCTCGTCGACATCGCGCCAGGCGAGCATCACCGGGCCGCCGTGCATCGCCTCGCCGCTCAGCTCCTCGTCGTAGGTATGGACGACACCGACCTCGTCCTCGCGCTCGCGATGGGCGACGACCGCGTCCGGGTGGACGACGATGCCGACGAAGCCGTCGAGCCACGCGAGGCCGAACTCGAGCGCCGGCAGGCATGCCTGGGCGGCGATCGCCACCGCCATTGCGTCATCGACGACGAGGCCACCGGCGCCGCCGAATTCCTTTTGCGCGAGAAAGAGCGTCGCCATCTCGCGCAGCGTCGCGACCTTGGCTGCGGAGCGCGCGGCGAGGAACGGATAGCGCGCGAGCGTCTGCTGCCAGAGCGGGTCGGGGATCGCGCGGCGCTCGAGCGTTCGCGTGCGGCGCCAGCGCCGCCACCACCCGGTCACGGCGCCGGCCGCGCCGCTGTCGCCGGCGCGAGGCGCGCGAACCCGCTCGCATCCCAGCGCAGGATCTCGGCGCGCGGTGCGCTGCTGCCGTCGAGCTCCCAGTCGCTGAGGACGTGGCGCATCGCGTGCGGCGCGAGCTGGTGGCTCGCGGGGCGATGCGTGTGGCCGTGGACGAGCGTCGTCGCGCTGGAGTCGCGCAGCCACGCGAGCGCAGCGTCGGCGTCGACGTCGACGAAGTCGCCGTGCGCGCGCGGCGGCCGCCGTGCGCTCTGCTTGCGCAGCCCTCGGCCGATCGCCTGCCGCGCGGCGAACGGCAGCGCGCGGAATGCGCGCTGCACCGCGGGCCTGCGAACGACGGCGCGATAGCGCTGGTAGGCGACATCGTCGACGCAGAGCGCGTCGCCGTGCGAGAGCACGACGCGATCGTCGAACGCGACGACGAGGGTCGGATCGGCGAGGCGGACGACGCCGCTCGCGCCGAGCATGGCGTCGCCGACGAGGAAGTCGCGATTGCCGGGCATGAAGGCGACCATCCGCTCGGCCGCCGCGGCGCTCAGCACCTCGACGCAGCGTGCCTCGAAGCCGCGCTCGGCCATGTCGTCGCCAATCCAGATCTCGAACAGGTCGCCGAGGATGAACACCGCGTCGGCGTCGGTGTTGCGCAGATGCGTGGCCCAGGCCGCGAACACCTCGGGGGTGCTCTCGGCGAGGTGGAGGTCGGAGATGAGGTCGATCGCGCGCCAGTCGGCGGGCGCCTCGAAGGTCGCGATCGCCCCGGCCGCCGGCGGCGACGGCTGACGTGCGGGCGCCTCGGGCATACTCTCCCGTCGCCGCTGGTCAGGCGACGACGGTCGCGCGCGTGATCGTCACGTCGTCGATCGGCACGTCGGAGTGGCCGGCGCGATTGCCGGTGCGGACGCGCTCGATCGCGTCGACGACCTCCTGCCCCTTCACGACTCGCCCGAACACCGCATAACCCCAGCCTTGCGCGGTCTCCGACTTGAAGTTCAGGAACTCGTTGTCGGCGGCGTTGATGAAGAACTGCGCCGTCGCCGAGTGGGGTGCCGACGTGCGCGCCATCGCGATCGTGTAGCGGTCGTTGCGCAGGCCGTTGTTCGCCTCGTTCTGGATCGCCAGACCGGTGGGCTTTTGCGACATGCCGGGCTCGAAACCGCCGCCCTGGACCATGAAGCCCTTGATGACGCGGTGGAACACGGTGTTGTCGTAGTGACCGTTCTCGACGTTGTTGATGAAGTTCTTGACCGTCTCCGGCGCTTTCGCGTCGTCGAGCTCGACGCGAATGGTGCCTGCGGTCGTTTCCAGATCGACTTGTCTCATCTCACTTCTCCACGGTGGCCTTCTTGATCACGATCGCCTGCTGGGGGACGTCGCCGGGGCCGGTCGGCACCACCTTGATCTTGTCGACGACGTCCATTCCCTGGATGACCTTGCCGAAGACAGCGTAGCCGTTGCCGTCCTTGGACGTCGGCTGGTCGAGAAAGGCGTTGTCCTTGACGTTGATGAAGAACTGCGCGGTCGCCGAGTTCGGGTCCGAGGTGCGCGCCATCGCGATCGTGCCGCGCTGGTTCATCAACCCATTCTTGCTTTCGAGCGGGATCGGACGCCGGGTTTCCTTCTCCTTCATGTCGGCGGTCATGCCGCCGCCCTGGATCATGAAGTTGTCGATGACGCGGTGGAAGATCGTCCCGTCGTAGAAGCCGGCCTTCACGTACTGGAGGAAGTTGTCGACGGTCTTTGGCGACTTGGCGGCGTCGAGCTCGACGACGATGTCGCCCATCGAGGTCTGGAAGCGGACCTTCTGCGCCAGCGCGGAGCCGCTGACGAAGAACGCCGCCGCGGCGACGAGCGCGGCGAGGAAGCGGGACAGGGACGACTGCATCGAGGGCTCCTTCAGCTGGGTTGGAAGTCGGGAGAGATCAGCGGCGCTTCGAGGTTGTCGGACGCGACGCCGGCGCGGCTGCCGGCGTGACCGGAGGTTCGATCGGCCGCGACGCCGACAGCGGCGTCGTCAGCTGGCGGACGAGCGCGAGCTTCTTCGGCAGTGTCGTGCTCGCGGGCTCGAGCCGGAGCGCCTTCGCGTACGCCTGCGCCGCCAACAGCGCGTGGACGTCGCCGAGGTTCTCGTGCGCCGGCGCGTAGTTCGGGTTGAGGCGGATCGCCTCCTCGAGCTCGGCGCGCGACTTGCCGTAGTCGCCGCTCGCCGCATAGATCGCGGCGAGGTTGTTGTGCGGCTCGGCGAGCTCTGGGTAATCCTGCGAAATCTGCTGCAGCAGCACCTCCGCCTCGCCGCTGCGACCGCTGTCGGCGAGCAGCACCGACTTGAGGAATCTCATCTGCGCGTCCTTCGGGTTGGCGGTGAGCACACGGTCGGCGCGCTCGATCGCTGCGGCCGTCTGCCCGGCGCGGTGCAGTCGCGTCACCTCGGCAAGCTCGTCCGCGGTCGCCGCGGCGACCCGGGAAACGAGCACGCTGCAGAGCAGCAAAGCGGTGACGAGGATCCTGGACAGCATCGATGGCAAACAGCGCTCGCCAACGGTCACGAACGCTGATTTGACGCCCGGGAGGACCGCTATACTGAATCGATTGTAGGGTACGCACACGATGCCGAAAGCCCTTCCGGGGCGCGATGCGCGACGCGGCCGGAGGTGCGAAGCAGGCCCCAGCTGCATGACACTTCGCATCCACAACACGCTGACGCGGGCGACCGAGCGCTTCGTTCCCATCGAGCCGGGTCACGTCCGGCTCTACGTCTGCGGCATCACGATCTACGACCTCTGCCACATGGGCCACGCGCGGTTCATGATCGCGTTCGACGTGGTCCAGCGCTGGTTGAAGACGCTCGGCTACCGCGTCACCTACGTCCGCAACATCACCGACATCGACGACAAGATCATCAAGCGCGCGCTCGAGCGCAACATCTCGATCCGCGCGCTCACCGACGAAATGATCGAGGCGCTGCAGCAGGACACCGACGCGCTCGGCCTGGAGCGCCCGACGCACCAGCCGCGCGCGACGCAGTACGTGCCGGAGATGCTCGCGCTGATCGCGACGCTCGAGGAGAAGGGCTACGGCTATCGCAGCACGAATGGCGACGTCAACTACGCGGTGCGCAAGTTCGCGGGCTACGGCAAGCTCTCGGGCAAGTCGATCGACCAGCTTCGCGCCGGCGAGCGCGTCGCGGTCCTCGACGGCAAGCACGATCCGCTCGACTTCGTGATGTGGAAGGCAGCGAAGGAGGGCGAGCCCGACGACGCCAAGTGGCCAAGCGCGTTCGGGCCGGGCCGACCCGGATGGCACATCGAATGCTCGGCAATGTGCAAGGCGCTCCTCGGCGAGCACTTCGACATCCACGGTGGCGGCCAGGACCTGCAGTTCCCGCACCACGAGAACGAGATCGCGCAGAGCGAGGCCGCGAGCGGGGGCAGGTTCGCCGACGTGTGGATGCACAACGGCCTCCTGACGATCGACAACGAGAAGATGTCGAAGTCGGTCGGCAACTTCTTCACGATCCGAGAGGTGCTCGAGCGCTTCGACGGCGAGACGATCCGCTTCTTCATGGTTCGTACGCACTACCGCAGCCCCTTCAACTTCAGCGACGCGAGCCTCGAGGACGCGCGGCACGCGCTGCGCCGCCTCTACACCGCGCTCGACGCGGTCGCTGCCGAAGGGCCGGCGGAAGTCGACTGGAAGGAACCGCGCGCAGCGGCGTTCTGCGCCGCGATGAACGACGACTTCAACACGCCGATCGCGATCTCGGTCCTGTTCGAGCTCGCCGCCGAAATCAACCGCAGCCGCAAACCTGCCGATGCAGCGCTGCTGAAGGCGCTCGGCGCGACGCTCGGCCTGCTGCAGCAGTCGCCGCGTGCGTTCCTGCAGACCGGCGCCGCGCTTTCCGAGGCGCAGATCGCCGAGCGCATCGGCGCGCGCGCCGAGGCCAAGCTTGCCCGCGACTTCGCGGCCGCAGACGCGATCCGCGACGAGCTCGCCAGGCTCGGAATCGTCCTCAAGGACACCGCCCAAGGCACGACCTGGGTGAAAGGCTGATCCCTTGGCGACCGCTGCGACTGCCGCCGCGCCGACGCTCGTCGCCGACTTCTGGGACGACGCGTGCAAGCACCTCGTCAAGCGCGACCGCGTCATGAAAAAGCTCATCCCGCGCTTCTCCGAGGGCCAGCTCGAGAGCCGCGGCGACGCCTTCACGACGCTCGCGCGCTCGATCGTCGGCCAGCAGATCTCGGTCAAGGCGGCACAGTCGGTGTGGGACCGCCTGATCGCGCTGACCTCGGGGCCGTCGAGCAGGCTGTCGCCGAAGTCGGTCCTCGATCTCGACGCGCCGCAGATCCGCGCCGCCGGCCTGTCGGCACGCAAGGTCGAGTACCTGTGCGACCTCGCCGAGCACTTCCGCTCGGGGTCGGTGAGCCCGGCGCGCTGGCACGACATGGACGACGAGGCGATCATCGAGGAGCTCGTCGGCATCCGCGGCATCGGACGCTGGACCGCGGAGATGTTCCTCATCTTCCATCTCCTGCGACCGAACGTCCTGCCGCTCGACGACGTCGGGCTGATCAAGGGCATCAGCGTCAACTACTTCAGCGGCGAGCCGGTCTCGCGCGCCGAGGCGCGCGAAGTCGGCGACGCCTGGGCGCCGTATCGGTCGGTGGCCACTTGGTACATTTGGCGCAGCCTCGATCCGATGCCGCTCAGCTACTGATGCGCTGAAATGACGAAGCGACACTTCCTCGATTTCGAACAGCCCGTCGCCGAGCTCGAGGCGAAGATCGAGGAGCTCCGCTACGTCCAGAACGAGTCGGCGGTCGACATCTCGGAGGAGATCGATCGCCTCAGCAAGAAGAGCCTGCTCCTCACCAAGGACATCTACTCGGGCCTGACGCCCTGGCAGGTCACGCAGATCGCACGCCACCCGCAGCGGCCGTACACGCTCGACTACATCGGCGAGATCTTCACCGACTTCCAGGAGCTGCACGGCGATCGCGCGTTCGCCGACGACCAGTCGATCGTCGGCGGGATGGCGCGCTTCAACGGCCAGGCGTGCGTCGTCTTCGGCCACCAGAAAGGCCGCGACACCAAGGAGCGGGCGGCGCGCAACTTCGGGATGTCGCGTCCCGAGGGCTACCGCAAGGCACTGCGGCTGATGAAGGTCGCCGAGAAGTTCGGGCTGCCGGTGTTCTCGTTCGTCGACACGCCGGGCGCATACCCCGGCATCGGCGCCGAGGAGCGCGGCCAGTCGGAGGCGATCGGCCGCAACATCTTCGAGATGGCGCGGCTCGAGGTGCCGATCGTCGTCACGATCATCGGCGAGGGCGGCTCCGGCGGCGCGCTCGCGATCAGCGTCGGCGACCAGCTGCTGATGCTGCAGTACTCGATCTACTCGGTGATCTCCCCCGAGGGCTGCGCGTCGATCCTGTGGAAGACCGCCGAGCGCGCGGCCGAGGCAGCGGAAGAACTCGGCATCACCGCGCACCGGCTGAAGGCACTCGGCCTCGTCGACAAGATCGTGAACGAGCCGGTCGGCGGCGCACACCGCGACGCGAAGCAGATGGCGGCGTTCCTGAAGCGCGCGCTCAACGACGCGATGCGCCAGCTGAGCGATCTGCCGACCCGCGAGCTGATGCAGCGCCGCTACGAGCGGCTGCAGTCCTACGGCCGGTTCAGCGACACGACCGAGCGCTGACGCTGGCGCGAAGCGCGCGGCTGCGGGCGCCGTCGCCGTCGCCTACAGCGGCGGCCGCGATTCGACCGCGCTTCTGCACGCGACGTTGCGCGCCGCCGCGCCGCTCGGCGTCGCGGTCCTCGCGCTGCACGTCCACCACGGCCTGAGCGCCCACTCCGACGCCTGGCTGCGCCACTGCGAAGCGACGTGCCGGCGCTGGTCGCGTCGCGGCGCGGCGCTGGCATTCGCCGCGTGCCGCGTCGAAGGGGCGCCGCGCGCCGGCGACAGCGTCGAGGCGTGGGCGCGCGGCGTGCGCTATGCGGCGCTGCGTTGCCTCGCGCTCGAGCGCGGCGTCGACCTCGTCCTGCTCGCGCACCACCGTCGCGACCAGGCCGAGACGTTCCTGCTGCAGGCGCTGCGCGGCGGCGGCATTGCCGGCTTGGCGGCGATGCCGCGGGTCGCGCAGAGCGATGGCGTCACCTGGGCGCGACCGTGGCTGGCGACGCCGCGCGAAGCGATCGAGGCGTATGCGCGCAGCCATCGGCTGCGCTGGATCGACGACGACAGCAACGACGACCCGCGCTTCGCACGCAACCGGCTGCGTTTGCACGTCTGGCCGGCGCTCGTCGAAGCGTTCGGCGATGCCGAGGCAGCGCTCGCCGCGGCAGCCGAGCGCAGCGCCGACGCGGCATCGCTCCTGGCCGACGTCGGCGCGGCCGATGCTGCCAGCATCTCGGCCGACGACGGCCTCGACCTCGCCCGCTGGCGGGCGCTGTCGCCGCCACGACGGCGGCAGGCGCTCGTCGAATGGCTGCGCCGCGAGCTCGCGACCGCGCCGCCTGCGAGCCTCGTCGCGCGACTGCTGGATGAGACGACGAACGACGACCATCGCCGTTGGCCAGCGGCCGCTGGCGAGCTGCGCAGCTACCGCGGCCGCGTGCGGTACGAAACGGCAGCAGCGACGGCGAACGATTCTGCGCCGGCACCGATCGATCTCAGTCGCCCCGGCGTGCACGCGCTTGCGCCGTGGCGAGGCGCGTTTCGCGTCGAAGCCGTCGAGCAAGGCGGCATCGCCGCGGACGAAGCCGCACGCCTCGTCGTTCGCGCGCGCGCTCCTGGCGACCGCTTCCAGGCCGGCGCGCGACGGCCGGCGCGAAGCCTCAAGCTGCAATACCAGGCGCGCAGCGTCGCGCCGACCGATCGCGACGGACCGATCGTTTGCCGGGAGGACGGCGCAATCGTGTTCGTTGCGGGTCTCGGCATCGATGCCCGCGCGGTCGCGGCCGATGGCGAGCGGCAGGTCGCGATCGTCTGGCTGCCCGGAGGTGGCGCGCAGGGGCGCCGCAGAGGCGATCGGTAGAATTCGCGCTTTGCGCGCGCGTTCGCGCGTCCGCCTTCCGGCCGTCTGCGGCGCGCCGACTCCTCCATGGCATTGATCGTTCACAAGTACGGCGGGACCTCGATGGGCTCGCCGGAGCGGATCCAGAGCGTCGCGCGCCGCGTCGCGAAGTGGGCCCGGGCCGGGCACCAGCTCGTCGTCGTGCCGTCGGCGATGAGCGGCGAAACGAACCGCCTGCTCGCGCTCGCCAAGCAGGTTGCGCCCGACGCGACGACCGACGAAGGACTGCGCGAGCTCGACATGATCGCGTCGACCGGCGAGCAGGTCTCGGTCGGGTTGCTCGCGCTCGCACTGCACGCCGAAGGGATCGCGGCAGTGAGCTATGCCGGCTGGCAGGTTCCGATCGAGACCGACCGTGCGTACACCAGGGCGCGGATCGAGCGGATCGACGATGTCCGTGTGCGCGCCGACCTCGCTGCCGGCAAGGTCGTCGTCATCACCGGCTTTCAGGGCGTCGACGACGACGGCCACGTGACGACGCTCGGCCGCGGCGGCTCGGACACGTCGGCGGTCGCGATCGCGGCGGCGCTCAAGGCCGACGAATGCCTGATCTACACCGACGTCGATGGCGTCTACACGACCGACCCGCGCATCGTCGCCGACGCGCGGCGGCTCGCGACGATCAGCTTCGAGGAGATGCTCGAGATGGCGAGCCTCGGCTCGAAGGTCCTGCAGATCCGATCGGTCGAATTCGCCGGCAAGTACCGGGTGCCGCTTCGCGTGCTGTCGAGCTTCACACCGTGGGACATCGACATCGCCGAGGAAGCACGCTCGGGAACGCTCATCACCTTCGAGGAAGACGTCAAGATGGAACAAGCCGTCGTATCGGGAATCGCGTTCAACCGCGACGAGGCCAAGATCAGCCTGATCGGAGTCGCCGACAAGCCCGGCGTCGCGCACATGATCCTCGGCCCGGTGGCCGACGCCAACATCGACGTCGACGTCATCATCCAGAACGTCTCGCACGAGGGCAAGACCGACTTCTCGTTCACGGTGCACCGCAACGACTACGCGCGGACGATGGAGCTGATCCGCCGCGCCGTGCTGCCGCAGACCGGCGCCGCCGGGCTGATCGGCGACGACCGCATCTGCAAGGTGTCGATCGTCGGCATCGGCATGCGCTCGCACGTCGGCGTCGCGAGCAAGATGTTCCGGGCGCTGAGCCAGGAAGGCATCAACATCCAGATGATCACGACGAGCGAGATCAAGACGAGTGTCGTGCTCGACGAGAAGTACATGGAGCTCGCCGTGCGCGCGCTGCACCGGACGTTCGACCTCGACCAGCCGCCGGCGACGAGCTAGCGCGCGAACGGCCCGACGCGCGGCGAGGGTCGGTAGAATCCGGCGCCACGGAGCTGTGACCGAGTGGCCGAAGGTGCTCCCCTGCTAAGGGAGTATGCGGGCAAAACCTGCATCGAGGGTTCGAATCCCTCCGGCTCCGCCAGGACGCTAGTAAACACGGGCCCTACGGGCCCGTTTTGCTTTCGTACCCAACGATGCGGCTTTAGTACTTGAAGGTCAACTGTACGACGACGGTGCGGGGCTGGTTCTGCGTGCCGACGAGGTCGGAATGCAGGCCGGCCGCCGTCCCGGTGTTGGCGCCGCTGCTGGGGGCGTCCCCGACGTAGTAGAGGACGTACTTGTTGGTCAGGTTCCGGCCGATGAGGGCGACTTCCCAGCGCGAGTCTTTGCTCCGCAGGCGCAGCGAACCGTCCAGCGTCGCGTAGGAGCCCTGCTTCGCCAGGGGATTGCCGAACGGGTTGGCGAAGTAGCTGCTGGAAAATTTCACGTTGGCGCTGGCCCCGAAGACCAGGTTCTGGCCCACGTCGTGCCGGTAGTCCGCCTCGAAGGCCCCGGTCCAGGTGGGCGCAAGAGCCGTGCTGCGTCCGCTGAGGTTCTGGATTGGACGGGCGCCGACCAGGGTGCAGCCCTCGGCCGGTGTCTGGCCACCAAAGCAGGGCGCGTCCGTGAAGTTCCGGTAGCGCGTGCGGTTGTGGTTCAGCGTGCCGCGCAGCGTGAGGCCGGGCAGCGGGCGCGGTGCCCATTCGGCCTCGAACTCGACGCCCTGGGCCCGGGACGAGGCAGCGTTCTTGGTGATGAACTGGATCTTTGCGGCATCGAAGTAGTCGATCTGCAC
>Ga0207675_100001126_pt1 | contig 26528 bp, 19 predicted proteins | sample KBSSwiS42_FD_184305 | JGI IMG/M metagenome (GOLD analysis project Ga0207675, IMG submission 184305) | Switchgrass rhizosphere microbial communities from Kellogg Biological Station, Michigan, USA - KBS Switchgrass S4-2 (SPAdes) (version 2) | ecosystem: Host-associated > Plants > Roots >...
GCTGGTGACGCGTTTCCTGTTCGGCGCGGGCGAAGCCGGCGCCTGGCCGTGCGTGGCCCGGGTGATGTCGCGCTGGGTGCCGAGACGTGCGCGGGGTACGGCCAAGGGCATTTTCTTCGCCGGCGCCTACACGTCGGCCGCCGTCACCACTTTCGTCGTGACACGCCTGCTCGGCCACATGGGCTGGCGCGAAATCCTGCTGGTGTTCGGCGGGATCGGCTTCGTCTGGGTGCTGGCGTGGCAGTGGTGGTTTCGCGATGAGCCCACCGACCACCCGGCCGCCAACGAGGCTGAACGCGCACTGATCATCGCGGACCGCCCGGCCGAGGCACCGCATCCCAGGGGTTGGGCGTACTGGCGCGATCTGCTCCGGCAACGCAACGTGCTGCTGCTGTGCGTGGCCTACATGCCGAATTGCGCCACGTTCTATTTTTGCATCACCTGGCTGCCGACCTATCTCAAGGAGCGTCATGGCTTCGCGAACGACCAGCTCGGCTGGGTCGCAGCGCTGCCGCTGGCACTGAGCATCGCCACGCAGTTCCTCGGTGGATTCTTTTCGGACCAGATTGCGCGGCACTTCGGACTCGCGGCGGGCCGCCGCACGCCCGGCGTCGCGGGTTACCTGCTGGCCGCGGCCTGCATCTTCGCGGCCAGCGCCGCGAGCGAACCGGTGACCGCCGCGGTGTTGATCGGCCTGGCAGCAGCCACCTGCATGCTCACCACCGCGACCTCCTGGAGCACCTGCCTCGACATCGGCCGCGAACATTCCGCCACGGTCGGCGCCACCATGAACACCGCCGGGCAGATCGCCGCCATCGTGAGCGCGCCGCTGGTCGGCTACTCGGTCAAGTGGTTCGACAGCTGGAACATTCCGTTCTGGTTGTTAGGCGGGCTGTTCCTGGTGGGTGCCGCGTGCTGGTTGTTCGTGGATCCGCGCAAGCCGGTATTCGGCGAAAGCGTGCCGGCATGAACGCGCCGGCTGATGGCGTTCAGACGCAGGTTTCGTTCTGCGTCGACGGCTCGATGGCGTGCGGCTCGTAGCCCTTCGCGTAACGCAGCGACTGGCCGGAAAGATCCTCGCGCACCTGCTGCCGCCTGCTGATGCTCACCGTGTTCTCGATGTGGAACGCGATGCCTTCGCGGGTGATCTCCAGCGACTTCACGCCCGAGTACGGCAGCGGGATGCGCTTGCTGCGGCAATAACTGATGATGGCGGCGGCAATCGTCGAGAAATTGAAGTGCAGCCACTCGACGATGTGCGCGGCTTCCGATCGCACCGCGATGTCGATGCCGTCGCCCTGCTGGTCGTCACGCACCAGCTCGGCCTGCAGCACCACGCCACGCGACAGCGGTCCGTGAGACTTGCCGTCGAAATGCAGCAGTGCTTCGAGCACCGTGTCGAGCGGCATCACGAGTTTTCGGGACTCTTTTATCGTCAGTGCAGCCACGCGTGCATCCTATGCGGCATCCGGGAAACACCTAGTGCCGGTCCACAATAATCGGCCTGTCAAATCGGAATGCGGCCGAAGCTGTGATACCGGTCACAGGGAGCGGCGAGTGTATGCCGATTTCACCAGCCGCCGACACCGCCACCGCCGCCACCGCCGCCCGAAGAGCCGCCACCGCCGCCGCCCGAACTCGAACCGGGCGCCTGCGCCGCCGAGGAGATGGCGCTGGAAAGCGATGAGCTGAGCTGCGAGGAAAAACCGGCAACATTGGCCGCGTTCCATGCCGAACCCGTGTACCAGGCCGGCTGGTAGCCATGCGCATCCACCTGCAACTCGCGGGCGAACCGTTCCGCCCAGCGTTGCTCGACCTCGAGCGCCAGCGCCGCCGGTAGATAGGCTTCGTACAGCGCCGGCGTCATTTTCGGCGGGATCCCCTTGATGCGCTTCAGGTCCTCGCCCTCGGCCACCTCGAGATACATCTTGAAGCCGCGTATGTGATCCATGACGCTTTGGCCCGCCACGGTCGGCGCGCGCAGCAACCTGCCGAACACGCCATTGGCGATGAGCGCGCAGATCGCCAGCGCCACGGTGAACCAGCCCAGGGGGCTCGTGAGATACCACTGCGGCCAGATGTACGCGGCGCCCGGCAGCGACAGCGACACGGCGAGGAACAGCAGGCTGATCACGATGCCGAGAAAGTGCCAGCCGCCGTTGATGGCGAAGAAGCCGCGCTTGTAACCCGAGTCCAGCGTGTCCTCGTGCGAGCTGCGCGAACTGCTGATCAGGCTGTGGTTTTCCTGCTCGAGTTCCAGCCGGTCACCGTCTTCGAAGAGATCCGTCAGCAAGCGCTGTTCGTCGAGCGCCAGGGGTTTGCCCGGAGGACCCGGTGTGCGGATGAGGGAGAAATTCTTGCCGATGCCGAGCACGCCGGAGCTCTGCTCGATGCGCAGGTAACCCTTGACCGCCAGGCTCAGGATGGCCGCCGCAAAACACTTGTCGTCGTAACCCATGCGCAGCAGGTAACGCACGGCCGCCGGCGAGAGATTCTTCGGCATCTCGTACTCGGGAATGATCACGCGACCCGGGGGATCCCGCCCGACCTTGTCCCAGATGAAGTAGTAATAAGTGAGCAGCAAAAGCAGTCCGAGCAGCATGAAGATGACCGGCCGGTTGTCGCGCGGCAACTCGCGATGCAGGAAAGCCTCGGCGGGAGAGTCGTAGTGCGGCGACTGGCCGGCGTCACGCTCGTAGTTGTAGCCGGGACTGACACTCGGGGTTCTCAGCGGTTGCGCCGTTTCGACCGCGGGCAGGATGAATCCCTTCGGCCACATTGCGACGATGGTGAGGCCTTCGTGCGGAGCGAGCCCCGACGTGGTCGTGAACCATGGCGCGTCGTTGTCGAGCGTCGCGGAATACGCGTGGCCTTGCGCGCCCTGCAATCCGGTGTAGGCCTCGAGCCTGATTTCGCTGCGCGGAATGTCAGCCGGAAGCAGGATGCGCGCGGCCGCATGGTCTATCGGAAAATTCGAGCCGTTTCCGGTGACGTTCCAGTAAAGCTCGTCATGGTCTGCGAAAAAGCCCATCTGCCGGTCGGTGCGGTACACCATTTCATAGGTGTGCTCGCCATGCGGCAGCATCACCGATGCCGAGCCGAGGTATACACGCACGCCATTGGCGGACGGCTCCGCGCGCCAGGGCTCGGCGGCGCCGTCGCGTGTCGCGGACTGAAATTCGAATCCCACGACCACCTGGCCGCCACCCTCGCGGGGATAGGTGGTCGGAAACTCCCGCACGATACCGCGGCGGATTTCCTGGCCTTCGACGCGCACGCGCAGCAGTTCGCGCACCTCGAGCGTGCCGTCGCGGTTCACGGTGATGGTGCTGTCGAAATCGAGGATGCGTTCGTCGGCGCGGGCCGGCTGCGCGGCCCCGAGCAATGGCAGGAGAAGCAGCGCCCAGGCGTCGAGTCTCTTCATGTCAGGGATACCTGCGGTGCGGCGCCGGCCTGTTCCTCGGCATCGAAGAACTCGGCGGGTTTGAATCCAAAGTTGTGGGCCACGACCAGGTCCGGAAAGCGCTGCAGGCGGTTGTTGTAGAGATTCACGGCGCCGTTGTAATAACGCCGCGCGTACTGCAGCTGGTTTTCGGTCTCCACCAGCTTCGCGTGCAGGTCCCGGAAGTTCTCGCTGGCCTTGAGATCCGGGTACGACTCCACCAGGGCGACGAGTTTCGTCACGCCGGAGGCCACGGATTTCTCCACCGCGGTGCGCGCCGCCGGCGAGGCCGTGCGGGTGCCCTGCGCGCGCAGCTCCGCCAGGCTGGTGAGCAGTGCCCGCTCATAACCCGCGTAACCCTTGACCACCTCGGCCAGGCGCGGCACCAGGTCGTGCCGCCGCAGCAGCTGCACGTCCACGTCGCTCCAGGACTGCGCCACGCGGTTGCGGTCGCGGACCAGCAGGTTGAACGAGACCACTGCCCAGGCGGCGAGCGCCAGCAGCGTGAATCCGAGCACATAGGCAGTCATGGCCGCGATGTTGCCGTCGTCGCGCGCGATTTACCAGATCGCAGCCATTGCAACGGATGGTTCACATTCTTCCGGGGGAAGGCGTAGGCACTGCACGGATTCCGTGCCTAACAATTGCGCGGCCGCCCACGCGGGCGCAGCTTCGGGCCATGAGTACCGCAACCTTTCACCGCTTGTTGGCGCTGCTTGGTTATGTTTCATGCCTGGCAGCAACTCCCGCGATCGCGCAAATGGGCCCCATCCAGCCGGTGCTCGTCACCGACGGCAAGGTCGAGTATTCGCACAATCGCCCCGACATCGAAGACGCGTCGGTTCCACTCGAAGTTCACGTCGCCAAGGACGGGACGGTCACCAACGTGGTAGTTAGCGAGACCTCGGGCAACACCCAGGCCGACGCGATCGCCACCGATTTCATGCGCACCCGCAAGTTCATGCCCGGGCTGAACGCCCGGGGCGAACCGGCGGCGAGTGTCGTCAAGGTCAACGTCAACCTGTACAAGCGCAACAACCGCAAGGTCGCCCGCGTGGTGGTCAAACCGCCGCCGGTGGCCCAGGAAAAGCTGCGCCTGCAGACGCTGATGTGCGCCGATTTCATCTGGGAAATCGACCGCATGGACGACGCCGGAGTGCGCGACATGAGCCTCGAGGTCATGCCCTACACCTCGGCGCGCATGTACATGGAACAGAAACGCGTGCCGGACCAGCTCGAAACGAAGTTCTGGGACGAGTGGCCGAGCGCGTTGCGCAAGGTCGTCGACCGTTGCGAGAAGGACCAGACGCGCCTGTTCTTCAGTGAAGTGCTGGTGCCGACGCTCGACGGCCTGATGCCGACGGACACGGCGACCGCGTCGGCGAACTAAGGCGCCGCGGCCGGAGGCTGCAGGCGGCCGAGCTCACGGACCACCGTGCCCCACGCCTCGACCTGGTAGTCAGGTAACAGCGGCGGCGTGGCACGGCGGTCATCGTGACCGCAGATCCAGCGTGTCACGGCCTGCACGTCCGGCGTCCAGCCGGCCGGCACGGCCGTGGGATCCTTGATGTACCCTTCGGCGCGCGCGCAGATCGGCTCGCGCGGATCGAACAGCGCACGCCACACCGCCATGACTTCCACCCGATCCAGGTCGACGTGATCCTGGGTCGTCTCACGCAGTGAATCGCGCCACGACGGCGCCGCCGCCAGCAGCGGGTTGGTGACCCGGATGGTGCGCGCGAACATCCAGTGCGTGCCGAATCCGCCGCGCGAGCGGAAGGCGACGGGCAGCGGCAGGTAGTGCACGCGCAGCGCCGCGCCGTGCGGCGCGAGCAGCGCGCCGATTTCCCTGATCAACAACTGCGTGAGCCCCGCGTTGATGCGCTCCTTCGAGCCGCCGGTGGCCGCGCCGACGCCGCGGTCGTCGCGATAGTCGTAGTCGATGGCCGAGGCCTCCAGCGCCAGGACGTGGATGTCGGTGAGCTGCGCCGCGGCCGGCAGCTGCGTCAGCGTGCCGCGCAGCGCGAACAGCGCCGACACCAGGCCGAGGTTCTCGGTGGCGCCGCCGTCGGTGACGAAGTACGACTGCGCGTTGCACTGGATGTCGGTGCGCGTGACCAGGCGCACGCGCGCGTTCGAGAACACCGGCGGGAAGTTGGCGGTGAGCGCCGATGCGGCCGCGAGCTTCACGCTGCCGTCGTTGACGATGCGGTACGGCAGCCACATGTCCGGTACTTCGGTGCGCGGCTCGGGAAAGCCGCTCAGGTTGTCGAGATTGGTGAAGATCAACCGGCCGCCGGCGAGGTTCGCATAGGGACGCGACTGGGCGATGCAGGACTGGCCCGGCGCCGCGACGCGTCCCTCGAGCAGCTCCGAGTCTCCGTACGGATGTCCGCTGATCGCCGAGTTCAGGATCAACGCGGGAGTCTTGAGCTTGGCGAAGGTATCGATGTCCGTCATGTCCGCCGCGAATGCGCGGCGCTCGAGACTTTCCTGCAGCAACACGCCGAGCGAGGCGCTGCCGGCGATGCGCAGTTCGCCCGTGCCTTCGAGCACATCCTGGATGAATGGCTGCGACACGGTCGCGACGTAATTCATCCACGGGCCGGGGTGTGCGGCGGTTTCGTCGTGCGGGTTGTGCGCGCGCAGCGTTTCGAATCGACTGGCGAACACCGCGGCGGACACGCCGCCGCCGGACACCCCGCTCAACAGCACCACGTCGCGCGCGCGATCGATCTGCGCCATCCCTTCGAGCGCCACGGCCGTGTACACCGCGGCGCGTGTGCCGCCACCCGACGCGGCGACCAGCAGCGACGGCCGTCGCGCCGCGGTCTGTGCCAGCAGCCGCGCCGCGAGCGCATCGCCGGTGACGCGCGCCTCCGCGTTGAGCTGTGCGTCGCTCACCTGCTCCGGCTTGATGGCGCTGGCGCGCACCATCGGTTCCACCGCCAGGGGCTGCGACCAGTTGAGATGCCAGTAGAACAGGCCCGCTGCCGCCATGAACAACAGGATATTGATCAACGTGAAATAGAGGTGCACGCGGCGCCGGATGTCGTGCGCGAAATCCTCGCCCTTGTCCTGGTTGCGGCCGAGCACGTCGAACAGCTCGACCAGCCCATAGGTGGTGAAGGCGTGTTCCTTCGGGCGCTCACCCTGCGCGGGATTGACGCGTTGGAACCAGCCCTGCGCGACGAATCGACCCGTGCCGTGCAGCGCGATGACGCGGCCGTCGGCGCTCGCCCAGGGCGCCGTCGCGCCGGGCCGGAACGAGCAGGCCACGAAGCCCGGGCAGGCGGACTTGTCCGTGCCCAGCACGTCCAGCAGCTCTTCCGCCACCCAGCGATTGGCCCAGTACTCGAAGAACCAGAACGCCACGTACATCATCACGATGAAGATGAACAACACGCCCACCGGCGTGGCATCGAGCACCGTCGAGACGTACTGCACGCCCATCAGCCGCAACACCGCGAGCAGGATGACGGCGATCGACATCACCAGCGGCGTGCCCACCAGGAACCAGCGCTCGACGTACACCAGCATCTGCTCCCAGCGGCTGGAGAGCGAGCCGTACATGATCAGGATCAGGCTCACCAGCGCGAACACCGGCACGATCCACCACAACCAGTCGGTGGGCGCAATGAAGGCCACGAAGGACGGCAGCAGCAGGAAGTGCAGCGGCTTCGCCGTGACGCCGTTGATCAATGCCGACAGCAGCCGCAGGTTCGAGACATCCGGCGGGACACGTTCATTGCGCAGCAGGTCCTCGCTGCCCATGGCGTCGCGAAATGTCTGCGATGCGCGGAACCCCGAGAACATGATGTGCGCCAGCAGGCGCGAGAACAGCGCCACACCCAGCAGCGCGGCGATGAACAGCAGGTAGATATGTGGATAGAAGCCGCCGGCCGCCTCGCTCGGCTGCGCCGGCATGAACCACAACCAGAGAACGCCGATGCCCACGCCCAGCAGCACGGTCAACGCCAGGCAGGTGCGGAACGCGTGCCGCTTGCCGAGGCTGCGCCACAGGAGCAGGCCGCCGCCGATCAGCAGCGCGAACACCACGAACTGCGCTATTACCAGGCCGCCGTGATCCAGCCGCGAGCAGCTCATCGGGTCCGTCTCGCCGTAGCGGAAACCGTAGGCCGCCGCGGCGAGCGGCGCCACCACCAGCAGCGAACCGAACATCAGCACGTAGAGACCGAACATCAGGCCCCAGGCGTCGTTGCGCCTGAGCCTGGGCAGCAAGCGAAAGAAGCGGTTCAGGTTGCCGATGTTTTGTTCGGCGCGGCGGTCGAAGGCCACGCGCACCGAGCGGAAGCGGCGTTCCCCGGTGTCCTCGGTCTGCGCCAGGTTGGCGAACGGGCTGTCCTGGACAGCCCCGGGCCGTTCGGCCGCGAGGATCTCCGCGCGCCGCGTCAGGTGAAAGGTCACCGAGTTCAGCAGGCGCGTGAAGATCAGCGCCGCGACCACGAACAGCACGATGCTCGCGACGCTGCGCGCCGTGGTCGCGAAGCCGAAGCCGCGCAGCGAGCACAACGCGTCCCAGGTCGGGCCGAAGATCGCGAACAGGCCCATGAGCACGAACAGGATGAAGGCGTAACACTGCCAGGCGGGACGCAGCACGAAGTGATGCGGATCGTCGAACTGCACCGTGCCGATGCGATTGATGCGGAATTCGCCCCAGCGCCACAGGCTGTCCAGGATGTAGGGCACGTCCTGAAAAAGTGCGCGGCGCAAGGCGCCCGGCTGTCTGCGTTCCTGCTCTTCAGCCATCTGGCAGCCAATGTGCCTGATGTGTCCGCGGTTAACCAGCCCGCGCGCGCTGCGATGAATCCGCAAACTGCGACTTTGTACCGTTCTCCGGAATCAGCTCGGCCCGCTGGCGCGTCCCACGGGAAGGGCGCGGATCATTCCGAGTTTCGCCACGGCGCCGCTCACCGCCACTCCCACCGCAACGATGTTGCCGTCGCCCTGCACCACCACGCCGCCGTTGGCGGAGTCATCGGCGCCGAAGAAGTCGGTCTTGAGCGCGCCGTTGTAACCGAAGGTGGTGTCGAGGTTGCCATCGACGTCGAAGCGTGCGATCGCGAAGTCGCTGCCGTTCGACGACTCGGCGGAGTCGCCCACCGCGATGATCCTGCCGCTGGCGTCCAGTACCATGCGGCGCGCGACGTCATTGGCCGCTCCCAGCGAGACGCTTTTGTATCCCGTGCTGCTGAAGCCGCCGTCCAGGTGACCGTCGGAGGTGAAACGCGCCAGCGTGAAGTCGCGGCTGCCATTCGGACCCGCCAACAACGACAGCATCACCTTGTTCTCCGGCATGATCACCGCGTCGGTGGGATAGTCGTCGCCCGAGGTGTAGAGATTCGCGCGCAACACGCCGTTGGAACCGTAACTGCCATCGACGCGTCCGTCCGGCAACAGTTGGGTCAGCGCGGTGTCGTTGAACGATCCACCGTTTGGCCGCGCCTGGCCGGCAATCACGAGGGTGCCATTGGACTGCAGGACGCCGGCGGTGCCGTTGAGTGCATAGCCGGTCAGTTTGCTGACGGCGAGACCGCCGTTGCCGAAACCCGCATCCAGTGTGCCGTCGGAGTTGTAACGCGCCGCGGCGAAGTTGGCTTCGCCGTAGGCGCCGCCGGTGGCGTGTGATTCGGTGCCCACCAGCACGATCCTGCCATCCGGCTGCAGCAGCATGTCACGCGCGCGGTCGGCACCCTGCACACCGAAATCCGTGAGCGCGCGCCCATTGCCGCCGAATCCCGCGTCCGCGCTGCCGTCGCTGTTGAAGCGCAGCACCACGAAGTCATCGTTGCGCGTGGCCGTGTTCAGCATGATGCCGGAGGCCAGGATCTTGCCGTCGGACTGCACGATGAGAGTATTGATCTCGTCGTTGCTGCCGCCCGCGAGGGTCACGTCCACGTGACCGCCCGCACCAAAGCCCGCGTCGAGAGTTCCGTCGGTGTTGTAGCGCGAGAGTTGCGCGCCACCATTGCGCCAGCCGGCGACGACGATCTTGCCGTCGGCCTGCAGCGCCACCGCCTTGCCACGCAGGTCGCCGACCACCTTGCCCTCGGTTCCGAAGGTGGGGTCGAGTCCCGGGGAGGCGCTCGGCGTGACACAGGTGACGTTCACGTCCACGACGTTGGCATCTCCCACCGTGCCGGTGGCATTTTCCACCGTGCATTGCTGGAGGGGTGCCGTCGGCTGCTGCGCGACACGCACGTCGTAGGCAGTACCCGGGAGACGGAGGTCGTCGAATTCATACGGACCATTCCGTGTGATGCCCAGGTCGGCACTCTTGCCGAAATCGCGCAGCACCAGGCCGGTACCGGCGAGACCGGAGACCACACCGCCCACTGACCAGGTCGTGGGTGGCGGCGGGGGCGGCGCGTCGTCGTCGTAGATGACCATCGGGATTTCCGCGGGCGTACCCAGCCGGCCGCATCCCTGCAGATCCACCAATTCGAGAGCGAGATCGCGTGCGGGTTGCTCGACCGCGTTGTCCTTCAGGGGAATCGAGACCACGCGAGTCTCGGCGTCGCCGTCGGCGAAATAGACCAGTTCATCCTGCGGCACGTAGTCGCTGGCCGTGGCAGTGCCGCCCCGGGTCCGAAAGCGCACCAGCAGCTCACCCTGCTCACCGCCGGCGCGAGTGACGGGCACGAACGCCGCGAGGCTGGATTCGCCGGCGTCGACCTTGGGCACACCGAACTGCACCGTGCCGGCGGCCGGATCGTAGCCCGTGGTGCACTCCGGCGGTGGCGGCGGTGGAAACACCGGATCGTCGTCGGTGTACACGGGAATCGGTTCGAGCCCTTCGTAGGTCACCACGATTCCGTCGGTGGATTGCGGATCGCGAAAATCCGCGGTCACCGCGGATTCGCGCTGGCGACGGTTGTAGGCCACGACGCGTGCATCGGTGACCAGCATGAAGTTGCCGTTCACCGGCACTGCGTCGATCGGAATGTCGATGTCTACTGGATAGGCGAGCGTGACCTCGGCGGCCATGTTCTTCAGCGTCTTGTAGTCGATCTCGCGGTACTGCAGATCTCCCGGCCAGATCACACGCGTGGCGCCCTGGTGCACGTTCATGGCGAAGTGGCTCCAGTGCTGGAACCAGCCGTGCAGATACACTTCTCCCATGCCTTCGTAGTGCAGGTTCCCGGTGACGTCGAAAGCCTTGAGGTTCAGCGTTGCCTGGGCAAACAAGGCTTCCCAGCAGTGCCACTCGCCGGCTTGCGGATCGTCGAGCAGCCACCAGTCGCCGCAGTCCTGTTGGTTCGGCTCCTCGGTGTTGCCATCGAACACGAACAGCCGCAGGTTGGTGACGTGCAGGGTCAGCTTCGCGTCCGGCGCGTTCTTCCTGAATGCCTGGCGCTGGTAGAAGTGCGCGGCGCTGCCGATGTCGTCGCCGTTCTCGGGCACCCCCACCGGCGCCTGATCCTCCAGTAGATAGGTGAAGCCGGGTGCCGTCGCCTCGACGGTGCCCTTGGCCGGCACCTGGGTCATCGAGGTGACGAAGTCGTGCTCGGCATGGAAGGCGCCCTGGAGGTAGCCATTGCTGCTGGCCACTTCGCGGCCCTGTTCCGGGTAACGCGGGTCGCCGGCGTCGATCTTGTAGGCGCTGAAATCCCAGCCGTGCGGCGCGTCGATCAGCGTGGTCGGTGGGGGTGGCGGCGGCGGAGGCGCGGGCGGCGGCGGGTTGGGTGCCGGCGCCGGAGGCGGCGGTGCCGGCACCGGGGGAACCGTCTGCACCGGCGGTGTCAGCGTCGCGCCTGCGTCGGCGCCGCCCTCACCGCATCCCGCGAGCGTCATGGCCGAGACCAGCGTCGCCAACAGCTTTTGTGTGTTCATACCCCACCTCACGCGGGGCGGCAGCCGAAACGGACATCGCGGCCGCAATTCATTTGCGGGACGGCGTCAACGCGCTGCAGTGCGAAATCGCTGCGACGCAGGAGTGGGTCCAGCCTTGCGGCCGGCACATTTGAGGCGGACGATTGCGGAAACCAAAAAAAGGAGTCGCCGCATGGAACTGCTGCCACTCGAGAAACTCGGCGCGCGTCAGAGTGCACCCGGCGTGTTCGATTTTGGAGTATTCCTGCCGTGGGTCGCGGCGGCCGATGGCAACCGCGTCTTCGTCAAGCTGATCCACGAACGCGACCAGTTCATCAAGACGGTGCCGGCGGAGTCCTTCGAGCTCACGCATTCGGTGGACGCGAAATACGGCGACTACTGGTCCGGCCAGGCGGTGCTCGCGAACCGCTTGCCCGCGACGGCGTCATCCGCCTGGGGCAGGCCAGGCACATACGTCTACCGGCTGGAAATCCACAACCCGAACGCCGGCACCATCGACTGGATAGCCGATCCGTTCGCGCGCGAATACGGAATCGGCAGGCTGTCCGCGATCACGCTCGACTACCAGCCGCACACCTGGGCGGCGAGTGAGCAGAGCTGGAAGACCCCAAACCCGCGCGACCTGGTGATCTATGAGCTCATGCTCGACGAATTCGCGGATGGGGTCGACGGCACGATCGGCCGTCTCGATTACCTGGCGGATCTCGGCGTCAACTGCCTCGAGGTCATGCCCGTGTCGAATGTGTCGGCGACCGTGGATTGGGGATTCATGCCCATCGGGCATTTCGGCGTGGACGAACGCTTCGGCAACCGTGCCGACGTGCAACGGCTGGTCGAAGCCGCGCACCAGCGCGGCATCGCCGTGATCCTGGACGCCGTGTACGGCCACACCGCGGGCGACTTCCCCTACAGCGAGCTGTACCGGCGGCTGCGTTACGACGAGAACCCGTTCATCGGCGCCTTCGCCAAGGACATGTACGGCGAGAGCACGAATTTCGCCCGCCAGTTCGTGCAGGACTTCTTCTACAGCGTGAACCATCACTGGCTGGCGGCGTACCACGTCGACGGCTTCCGCTACGACTGTGTGCCCAACTACTGGGACGGGCCGCTGGGCGTGGGTTACTCGAACCTGGTCTACAACACCTATAAGAAGGTGCGCGATCGCGGCGCCGTCGATCACTGGCAGCGGTTCTTCGCCGGCGGCGAAATCAACCTCATCCAGTGTGCGGAGCAGCTCGAAGCGCCCGCGGGCGTGTTGCGTGAATCGCTGAGCAACTGCACCTGGCAGAACGAGACCTTCGGGGCTGCGGCCAGTGTTGCCCACGCCGCGCCGGGAGCACTCACCAATCTCGGCTTTCGCCTGGGGCTCGAGGGCTTTCCCGCGGAAGAGGATCACGGCGGCGGCATCGTGATCCGCAAATCCGCCCTGCAATACATCGAGAACCACGACCACGAACGCTTCGTGAATCACTTCGGCCAGGTCGGCGTGGGAGAAGACCTGTTCCGCGAGGGCGATCGCTCGCAGTGGTTCAAGGTGCAGCCCTATCTCATCGCCCTGCTCTGCGCGCAGGGCATTCCGCTGATCTGGCAGGGCCAGGAGTTCGGCGAGAACTACTGGGTGCCCGATAGCGGCATGGGGCGCGTGCTGACCTTCCGCCCGGTGCGCTGGGATTATTTCTACGACGACATCGGCCGCTCGACCGTTTCGCTGGTGCGCAAACTCACCGCGCTGCGCCAGGCGCGCCGCGAGATGCGGCGCGGCAACTACTATTTCTACAACGACGACGAGCGCTACCAGTTTCGCGGACTGCTGTTGTTCTCACGCGAGGACAGCGGGCATTTCACGCTGGTCGCGCTCAATTTCACCGGCACCGAACAAAACGTGCCGTTCTGGTTTCCGATCGCGGGCGACTACCGCGAACAGCTTCACGACCGGGCCGAAGACACGCTCAGCGGTGTACCGGCGTGGGGACTAAGACAAATCACTATCCCCGGGAACTACGGCAGGATCTGGAGCAACCAGTAAATTCTGACGCGCATGCACGTTTCCTCTCACGCGAGATGTGACGTGTTCCCCCGCCGCGGCGGCGAACTTTCAATAATTTTGGCACTCACCTGTTCAACGCCGTCACGATTTTCGCCATGCACCAGCCGCGCCCGGGAGCGTTTGCCAAGGTCACGCTCTGGATCCTCGCCTCCCCTTTCATCCTGCTCTCGCTCACCAGCGTGCTCTCGGAGAGCGCCGAAGCACACGCGCGCCACAACACGGCTTTTGCGTCGGTGGCGGCACTCAAGTCGCGGCTGGCCTTTCCGAAGTCATTCAAGATCGAAGGTGTGCGCGTGACTGACGCAGGCGCCGCCTGCATTCACTACCGGGCGGGTGATGGCTACGGCGGCCAGGGCCACGCCCAGGCGGTGGTCGTGCAGGGCGATGTCACGCGCAGCGACCCGCGTGACGGCGGCCGTTTCGAGAAAACCTGGAACCGCCAGTGCCTCGGCCAGTCTTACGACGTGACCGAGGCAGTGGAACGGTTCTTCTAGCTAGTTGATGACCCAACGCTGGCTGGTCCAGCTCGGGTTCTTTCCCTGCGAGTAAACCGCGAGATTGGCCTTGTCGGAGGCCAATGCCGGGTCCTGGCTCGTCAGATACTTTCCGGTGCTCAGATTCCTGAAACGGAAATCAAAGGGTGCGTAGACCACCGGTTCGACGATCCACATCTGGCTGGTCGCAGTGGAGCTGGTGGAGGTCACCACGGTCGCCTGTTCCGCCGAGCTCGTCACGTTGAGATAGGTGCCGGTGGTCGTGTTCTTCAGGCGCACGTATTCGGTGTTCTTCACGTGCTCGATGGCCCAGGTCTGGCGCGTGGATCCCGATGCCGTGTTCTTGACCGCGGCGCCGCTGGTGGAGCTGCTCGCCGTGAGGAACTTGCCGGTGAACACGTCCGAGAGCCTGTGGTTCTCGGTCACGGGCTTGGCCCCGCATCCCTGGAAACGCACCACGTAGTTGGAGCACTGCCCGTCCGGCTGATCGGAGTTGTTGCAGGTCAGGCCATACTGGCTCAGTCGCGCCAGCCGGTCATTGGGTCCGACGATGATCTGCGGGCTCGGGCCACTGCGCGTCGCGAGGAAAATGCGCGCGCGGATTCCGACCGGCTGCCTGCCACCACAGGCGGCGAGAATCGCGTTGTTCGAGAACGAGCGCTCCTCGTGATCGTCGCCACCCCCCGAATTCACGGTGTGATTCCAGAAGGTGTTGGTCCAGTTGCCGCTGGGGCACAGGTAACTGACGTCGAAATCGCGACAGGTGACTCCAGGATCCTGGTCCGAATTCAGGCACACCAGTCCGTCCTTGAGATTGAACGAGCGCAACTTCTCGGCGAACCAGGTCACCGAGCTGAAGGTGAACGCGTTCTCGACGTCGACACCCACGGCATGGGCCTCCATGTCCTGCGGCACGTTGCCGGTGGGACACCAGTTGCCGTCGAACTGCACCGGCAACGCGATGTTGGGAACCAGCGTCGTCGTGGCGTTCATCGCGTTGGCGAAATTCTCCTGTTCGCTGCCATCGCCGGCCGTGTCCAGGTTCATCCAGCGATAGTGGCTGTCGTAGTTGTACGGCGGCATGACGCCGGCATCCCAGATCTTCTGAAGATAGACCGTCGGGTTGGCCAGCACCGTGCCGGCGGGAGCGATTACGAAACTCTGGGTGGTGTTGGCCGGACTGGTGCCGATCAGGTGGCATCCTTGCGAACAGCCCGAGTCGGACGTGCCGATGTAGGTATTCCGGTCCCGGTCCCAGTTCGCGAATGCCGCGCCGATGAAGTGATACTTCGCGTGCACGTTGGGATTCGATGCATTGAGATCATCGAAGGTCATGTTCGACAACGTGTCGTGACCGTTGTTGAGCAGGCCGTATTTCGCCAGCACGGGCGCGACCAAAGGTGTGGAAATGTACGGCCCGGAGACATGGCAGCCGACGCATCGCGCCGAGCCGTTGTTGATTTCGCTGGGTTGGACCCAGAACGAGCCGGCCGTCGGTGAGGTCGGGCCGATCATCAGCGTAGACAGGGTGGGACTGCCCGGAGCCCTCTTGCCGCTGAATACGCAGGTGTTTCCGTTCTGCCGGTTGTGCAGCATCAGCTCGACGCTGACGGCCGTGGACCGGGCGGCCTTGCTGCCGCCTGCCCAGCGGCACGCGAAGGTCAGATCGACCTGATCGTTGACCTTCCGGTATCCGACATAGTCATGCTCCGGATCCGAAACGTCGAAGAGGACGCCGTCGTAGCAATCGATCGTCGGCGGTATGTCCGCGTCCTTGAAACCCAGGCTCGTCTTGCATTGACCGACGTAAGTCTGCAGCTCGGTCTGTGCCTCTGCGCGCATCGTGGCGAGTGCCAGCGCACCCGTCGCGACCAATGTCAGCATTCTGAATCGCATCTCCCTGCCCCCTTCTCTTCGCGGTTGGTTAGAACGACTGTTTCTGGATCTTCCAGCGCTGTGTCGACCAGTTCGCACTGCTGAGCGTCTGCGACAGGACCTGCGCGGATTCACTGTTGTCGACCACCGTGAGGTAGCGCCCCGCCGCGACGTTCTTGAGGCGCACGTCGTTGGAGGCCGCCACCGGCTCGCTGATCCACTGCTGACTCGTCGCGGTGCCCGAATTGACGATGATCACCCGGGCGTTTTCGCCGGTGCTCTGCACCGCGAGGTACTTGCCCGAGCCATTCTTGAGGCGCACGTAGCGGCTGCCGCCGATCGACTCGATGGTCCAGTCCTGGGCCGACTGGTTGTTGTCGGTTTGCGCCCGGGTTTCAGCGCCGCTGAGGCTGCTCGTGGCGGTGAGATCCTTGTTGGACGAGGAGCTCACCAGGTTGTATTTCGGTGCCGCCGAAACCGAATCGCAGTCCGCGAACTTCACCACGTAGTTGGAGCACGACTGTCCCGGTCCCTGGTCCGCGTTGCGGCACTCGAGACCTTCCGCGTCGAACTGCGCCAGGCGGTCCTTGGGTCCACTCAGCGTCATGCCGCCGTGCCCCGACAGCGTGAATGCCTGGATGGCCGTGGGATTGGTGCAGATTCCGGTCTGGCGCGAGCGGCTCTCGTCGTCGCCGGAGGCCGTGGGCGCGTGGTTCTGCTGCGTGGTCCAGGTGCCATTGCAACGATAACTCGTGCTGTAGTCGTTGCACTGGCCGTCGGGCTGGTTCGCGGCCACGCACTTCAGGCCATCGCGTGCGTTGAAATACTCCAGCTTGTCGGGCGCCTGCGAGGCGGTATTCAGGTAGTTGTCGTCGTTGACCGCGTGCGCGCGCAGCTCTCGCGGCTTGTTGCAGTTCGAGAGCAGGTTGCCGTATTCGGCCTTGGCATAACCGAATCGCTCCACGTCACCCGCGTCGCCCGACTTGAACGGATTGTCACGGTTGATCCAGCGGTAGTCGCTCACGTCGTCCCACGGCGCCATCACCGATCCGACCTGGCCGATCACCGTCGAAATCGACGGCAGCAACACCGGGCGGATGATCAGCACATCGACGGCCGGCGAGTTGAATCCGATGACGTGGCATCCCTGGCTGCAGTCATTGGCGACCGCGTACTGCCTCACCAGGTTGTCCCAGTTCGAGAAGGCGCCGCCCGCGGGAAACACCGCGCGATAGTTGCGCGACGAGGTGCCGTCGAGGTAGGTGTCGTGGCCGTTGTTGAGCAGCCCGAGACGCTCGAGGTACGGCGCGATGCGCGGCGAGGCGATGTACGGACCGTTCACGTGGCAGCCCACGCACTCGATCTGCGTGTTGGCGATTTCGTCGGGCCGCTTCCAGTAGGTCGAGGCGCCGGTGCCGGTGGGCGACACGATCTGCGGCGCCACGGTGGGAATGCCGAAACCCGGGATGTTGTCCACGCCGCGCGCGCTGAAGAAGCAGGTCTTGCCCGTGTCGCGGTTGTGGACGTTCATCTCGATGCTCGCCGCGCGCGGATTCGTCTGGTTGGGATGCAGCCAGCGGCAGGTAGCGGTCATGTCCACGCTTTCGTTGATGCGCGCGTAGACCACCCAGTCTTCGGTGGGATCGCTCAAATCGTTCGGATTCGGAAACGCGTAACGCGTGCCGTTGAAACAGTTCATCGCCGGCAGCGTCGTGAATGCAAGCTGCGTCTTGCAATTGTTGACGTAGCTGGCGAGGTCCTCCGCGAGGCAATTCGCGGAGACGAGCGCGGCGAGCGCCGCGCACATGCGGACTAACTTCTTCGACATGACGATCTCCCCTGATCGCGCGCATTTTGAGCGCGGCGAACTTAGTATCACAGGAAAATTGGTAGCGCTACCTTGCGCAGCAGCGTAATACGAACCCCGATTCAGGTTTGCGCTGCAAGAAGGCCGTCAATTCAAACAATTAGGCGGGGAAACCGGCGCCGGACCCGGGAACAAAAATATTTTTGGAGGATGCGCGCGGCGCGCGTTCCCGTCGCCTACCTACTGGCGCGGGGTGGCGAGAACGCCGGCAAGATCACACGGTCGTATTGACCGGGGACTTGCCCATCGGGCATTCGCAGCGGGTGGAGACGCGGACGACCTTGCAGGTCAGCGGGCAGGAAGCGCCGGGAGCGGTCCCGGAGGGCGACTCCGTCGACTTGGGTGTTTCAACGGATGTCTCGCCGGCGCCGAAAGCCATCGAGGCCATCAGCGAGAGCGCCAGTGTCGCGGAACCATGACGTAGCCTGTTCATTTGGGCCTCCCCGAGAATCCTGCGGCCGTCCGCAGCTCATCGGCGTTCATCAGTTTCCCGGCCATCATAACGGTGCGCGTGTGGCGTAGATCACCAATTTTCCGGGCCGGATCGCCCTCCACCAGTACCAAATCCGCCACTTTGCCCACCCTGATCGACCCCGTGGTCCTGTCCTGGCCCACGAGCCGGGCCGGCTGGAGCGTCGCGGCCGCCAGCGCTTCCGCGGGCGTGAATCCCGCCTCCACGTAGATCTCGAGCTCGTGGACGAGCTCGATGCCGAAGCCGTCCGTGCCGGCCACCACCGGGACACCCGCGGCGTGCATTTTCCCGAGTAGTTGGATGAACTTGGCCCAGCTGGCGCGATAGTCGGCGCGGGTCAGGTCCTTCGGCACCTGGAAACCGCCGGCGCGGAAATTGCGTTCCACCGAGGGCGGCAACGTGCCCACGAAGGGCGCGTAGGCCGGCGACAGGTCGCCGTTCTCCGGCACGTACAGTCCCTCGAAGGCCACCATGGTCGGATCGTTGTAGATACCCCTGGTCGCCATCGTGGAGACGAGCGTCTGCAGCGCCGCGTTGGTCTGGATATCCAGGTCCTTGGCGTAGCGTCCCGGCCCTTCGAATCGCGCGATGCCATTGTCGACCGCGATCACGCTGTCCGGCATCGCCTGCATCATCACCCAGTTGATGTGCGTGATCTCGTCGTACCCGGCGTTCACGGCTTCCAGCGGCCGCATGCCCTGCGGGATGTGTCCGTGCACGTGCAAGCCCAGCTTGTGCGCCTCGGCCGCCATCGGGCGCACCCACGCCGGGTTCAACGTGCCGTAGAGCTTCACGCCGTTGAAGCCTTTTTCCTTCGCCTTGTCGACCAGCGCCACCGCCTCGGCTTCGCTGGTTGCGACGTTGGCGACCTGCGCCGAGTTCGGTCCCTTGCCGTCGATGAGCGAGGACGGATAGACGTTCGGCATCAGCAACTCGCCCTTCGCGGCGCGCGCGCGGCGATCGAGCGTGAGCGAATCGTCGTTGCCCGGATCGCGCACCGACGTCACGCCCATCGAGAGTTCCTGCAGGCCGGTGAAATCGTTTGCCACGTGCATGTGGCAATCCCAGAGCCCGGGAACGAGCGTCTTGCCCCGGCCATCGAAGGCCTGCGCCGCCGCCGGCACCTTGATCGATGCCGCCGGCCCCACCGCCGTGATCACACCCTTGTCGACGACCACGGTCTGGCCAGCCACGAACCGCTTCGCGTCCGCGTCGAAGACCTGCACATTGGTGAAGGCCACCGGGCCGGGCGGCGTCTGCAGCAGCTTGCGCGCCAGTGCCGGCGCCTGTGCGGCCATCGCCACCGTCTGCGCATCGTTGAGTCGCGCGTGTTCGCCGGCGTAGGCCTCGGGCAACCAGCTCAGGAAGAACACGAAGCCGAAAAAGCGGTTCTTCGCGTCCATCCAGACCGGGATCGGCGAGCTGGCGACCCCGTGGAGCGCCCAGGCGGTCACTTCCTGCCGGTTCGCGCCCTCGCCGACCGCCAGGGTAGTTAGCTTCTCGGCGCGCGCTTCGCCGCCCGGCAGCAGCGCCAGGGTGTGATTCGGGCTCGCGAGCAGGCGCTCCGCGAACCACGCCATCTCGTCCATCGGTCCACCGAAAGTCGAATAGAACGCGGGCTTCGAATACGGCGCGCTGCCCGCATCCACCGGGCTTTTCCAGCTCGCCTTGCCGCCCTGGATCGAAAAGGTCTCGCCCGCGTCGCCATTGGGCGTCGACCCGCGGATCACCAGGCTCGACATCATCCCGTCCGGGCCCTGTTTGCCGGTGGAATCCAGCTCGAAAACCTGGCCACGCAGAACCATGCTCTCGCGTGCCATGCGTGTGCCGTCCGGCGTCACCCACATCCACGAGTCGCCGTGTTTGCCCGCGGTCGACTGGATGATGAAGTGAGTGGCGTTGGCCGGGGGCTTGACGAGCTCCGCGGTTGGAACTTGCGCATGCGCAGCAGCGGAGAGCGCGACGAGCGTCGCGCCGGGCAGGAATTTCCGAAGCACCGAGTTCTCCCGAAATGGATTTTCAGTCGAGGATAGTCGCTTCGGCGCGGCGATTCACCGGGCCGAAATTCGGGTCATCGCGGGATTCGGGCGGATCGACGGAGGTGCGGCACGTTATGTGACCGCGCCAGAGTTTCACGCGACTACCAGCGTTTCGGCCCGAGGGAAGGTCAATCGCTGACAGGTCTCCGGTGCCCGTTCCTACTTTCGCAGCGGCGGGCAGCACTTAACCTGACAACCTGACCAAGCAGGAGTGAATCATGCGAATTCCGGTTGTGTTCATGGCGCTGGGCGCCGGCGCGCTGCTCATGGGCTGCGCGAGCAAGGAAGAACCCGCGAATACGGCAGTCGAATCCGCCGAGGCCGCGCTCAACGAAGTGAGGCCGGATGCCTCCAAGTACGCGCCCGATCAGTTGCAGGTCGCCGAGCAGCATCTCGCCGCGATCAAGAGCGACCTGGCCGCGAAGAAGTACCACGAAGTGCTCGCCGCCGTGCCGAACTTCAAACAGGAAACACAATCGCTCGAGGACGCAGCCGTCGCGAAGCAGACCCAGATGGCCGCCGCCACGCACGAGTGGCAGTCATTGAGCGAGGAAGTGCCGAAGAACATCGAGGCCATCGAGCAGCGCGTCGCCAATCTCAAGGGCGCGAAACTGCCGAAGGAAGTCAGCAAGGAATCGTTCGAGACGGCGAAGTCGTCACTGGAAGAGATGAAGTCCACCTGGGCTGAGGCCAATGCCGCCGCTACCGCGGGTAATCCCACCGAGGCCGCCGACAAGGGCCGCATCGTTCAGCAGAAGGCGAAGGAAGTGAGCGAACAGCTGGGGATGAGCCCGGTGTAGTGTTCCGGTGACGCCGGCAGCCGGGCGAGCGTCGAGTCGTGTCAGGCGTGAACGTCGAGCAGGCTCGCGATCATTTCGTCGGAAGCCTTGATCAGCTTTGCCGCGGCGGCGCTGTAGAGCACTTGCTGGCGCGAATCGACGAGCGCACCGAGGGTCTCGCGTGAAGTGACGTCGGTCGAACGCGCAACCACGTTCGCATCCTTGCGGAGGTCTTCCACCGAGCGGTGAATCGCACCGGTGGCCGTCTGTAACGCGCCCGGGATCGCGGTGATGCCATTCATGCGGGAAGAATAGTCCCGCGGGACGCGGCGTTCCGTGACCGCGATCCATTCCGGGAGAAGACCGCGGGAGGCTTGTACATAAGCCGAGCGGGATCCCTGGGAATCGCCTAGGGCCCCGATCAATCGGGCGGCATCGTCTTGATCGACTCCTCGAATTCCTCGACCGCCTTGCGCACTTTTTCGTCTTCCTTCGCCAGGTTGATTTCAACCTCCTTGGCGAGATCGTCCAGGGAAGGCTGGTGCTCGAGGTCCTGGATGTCGATGACCGGTGTTTCGATGTGCAGTTCCGGTTCCTCTGGCATGGCGAATCTCCAGTCTGCAGATGTGCCCAGACTGGCAGCCTGCGCAGCACGACGGTGATAGGTGCCCGCCCCGCATCTCTGTCAGCGAAGGTCAAAAACCGATCGGCCCGCCGGCGGAGGGGGCATCTGATCCCTGGAGTACCGGCGAGCCGATCGGAGAAGTTAGTTGGCGGGATCCGCGGGACGCGAGTTGCCGCCATCGACGATGAGTGCATCGGGGGGCGGCGGTGGCAGTGGCGCGGTGCCGTCAAGCCGAAGAAAGCTCTCGACTTGCCATTCGCGTCCCTGCCGCCGCCACACAGCCACGTATCGACCGTAGCTCAGCTCGACGAGCGTAGAGCCCTTCTTTGCCTTGTTCTCGTCGAGCCACCCGAAGGTATAACCCAGCGTCCCGTGTTGTTTGCGGCCCCGGGAGACTGTGCGCCGGCGCGTCCACGCCTCAAGGACTTGGCAGCCGGCGGGAGTCGCCATGCATGCAACGGTTGGCCAGATGCAGCGAAAGGTCACGAATCGCGGGCGAACGGTTGTTTGTCCGGTTTTTCGGCGCTGCATGTGCGCCGCACCGTTAGAATCCGGCGCCCATGCGACGCAGTTTTTTGACCTTGCGTGTGTTCGCCGCCGCCACCGGTGCGTGGATGCTGCTCCAGGCATTCGAGTGGCTGAAGGATTTCGTCACCGTCGGCTCGACGGCAGCTTCGTTGAAGCCTGCCAACATGTGGCTGGCCACACAGAGCATGGTGCTGTGGGGTGCGTTTTCGATGTTCATCCTCGCCGCTTCGCAGCGGCTGGAATTCGAGAAGGGCAAGCGGCTTCGAACCCTGGGCCTGCACCTGGTCGTGGCGCTGCTCATACACGTCGCCGACGTGGCATCCGATGCATTCATCAACCTGTTCACGCACCTCGAAACCTCGGGCTTTGGGCGGAGGTTCTCCGGCGACCTGTTCATCAACGTCTTCTGCTACATCCTCGTGGCTGCGGTCGGTTACGCGCTCGTCTATCACCAGCGGCTTGCCGACAGCCGCCTGGGCGCCGTGGAACTGGGGCGGCAGCTCGCGCAGGCGCGGCTCGACGCGCTCGCACGCACCCTGCAGCCGCACTTCCTGTTCAACGCGCTCAATTCGGTCGCCGCGCTGGTGCGCCTCAAGGAGAATCCGCGCGCACTGCAGGCCGTGGTCGCGCTCGGTGACCTGCTGCGCACCGTGCTTCAGACGCGCGGCGAGGCGCTGGTACCCCTCAACGAAGAACTCGTGTTCGTCGAGCGTTATCTCGCCGTCGAGCGGCTGCGCTTCGAGGATCAGCTCAAGGTCGAGTACGGCATCCAGGCCGAGGCGCGGGAGAAACCCGTGCCCGCGCTCATCCTGCAGCCGCTGATCGAGAACGCCATCCGCCACGGCGTCGAGAATGCCGGGCATGGCCGCGTCAGGATCGAGGCGCGTCACGATGCCCAGGGCCTCACGATCGTGGTCGGCGTGCACGATCTCGTGCTGGCGCCGGATGCCAAGGTGACCGGGCTCGGCATCGGGCTCGACGTCACCCGTAAGCGCCTCAGCTTTATTTACGGCGAGGACAGGTTCAGGCTCGAGTTACTCGTGTGCTCCAGGCATTCCACCGTCACCCTCCAGTTACCCGATGATCGAGCCGATCCGGACAGTGATCGCGGATGACGAGCCGCTGGCGCGCCGCCAGCTGCGCGCCCTGCTCCAGCGCGATCCGCAGATCGCGCTGGTGGCGGAAGCCTGCAGCGGCCAGGAGGCACGCGTCGCACTCGAACTGCACCAACCCGAGCTCGTGTTGCTGGATATCCGCATGCCGCTGGGCGATGGCTTCAGCACGCTCGAGGGTCTGCGCCGCAAGCCGTACGTGATTTTCGCCACCGCGCACGCCGAGCACGCGGTGCGCGCCTTCGACATCGAAGCCGTCGACTATCTACTCAAACCCTTCGACGACGAGCGCTTCGAACGGGCGATTCGCCGCGCGAAGGATGCGATTCGCTCCCAGCGCCTCCTGAACGCCGTGCAGGACCTGGCCACCGATGGCGTCGCGCCGGGCGCGCCCGCCACGTCGCCGGAGGGCGGGCGCATCACCGTGCACGAAGGCCGGCGCGTGAGCTGGGTGGAGATCCGCGACATCGAGTGGATCGAGGCCGCCGACTACTACGCGCAGCTGCACGCCCATGGAAAGACACACCTGGTACGCGAGCCTCTGCAGAAACTCGAAGAAAGACTGGGCAACGATTTCCTGCGGGTACACAGGAGCGCGCTGGTGAACGTGGCGAAGGTGCAGCGGTTGGAACGCGGCGAGGACGCCGAGCTGACGATCGTTCTGCAATCGGGGGTGCGGGTGCCGGTGAGTCGCGCGAAACGTGGCAGCGTTTCGAAGCGGCTGGTCCCTCGCTGATCAGTCGGCCAGTGCCAGCCGCACGGTGAACTCACTGCCCTGGCCGCGACCCGCGCTCTTCGCCTCGATCGATCCGCCATGAAGCTCGACCAGCGCTTTCGAGAGCGCGAGGCCGATTCCCAGTCCCGCGTTGGGACGATCCGGTGACGGCGATCCCTGCGTGAACATGCCGAAGATTTTCGGCACGTCGTCCGCTTCGAGTCCGATGCCGTTGTCGATCACGTGTACCACCGCGTTGCCGTTGACACGTTCGGCCACGAGCCGGACCCGGCCGCCACTCTGCGTGTACTTGGCGGCATTGGTGAGCAGATTGCCCAGCACCTGCGAAATGCGCAGCGCATCCACGTCGAGTTCGATCGGCTCGGACGGCATAACGACCGTCAGGTCGTGTTTACCGGCATTGATTCGCGGCTGCGCAATTTCCACGGCGCTATCCACGATGGTCTTGAGCGCGACGCGTTCGCGCCGCACCTCGAGCCGGCCACGCGTGATGCGTGAAACGTCCAGCAGGTCGTCGAGCAGCCGCGCCATGTGTGCGACCTGTCGCTGGATCACGCCGAGACTCCATTGAACCTGTTCCGGTGTCGCCGCTGGATGAGCCGCCGTACCGGCTGCCTGGCGGATCGGTGCCAGCGGATTGCGCAACTCGTGCGCCAGCGTCGCGAGGAATTCATCTTTGCGCCGATCGGCATCCTGCAGCGCCTTCGTGGCCGCGCGCTCGGCCGTGGCATCGCGGAACACCAGCACCACGCCCGTGATTCGGCCCGCGCCGTCGCGGATCGGCGCGCCGCTGTCTTCGATCGCAGTTTCGTGATTCGAACGGTGCATGAGGACCGTGTGATTCGCGAGTCCCACGATACCGCCCTCGCGTAACACCCGGGCCACGGGACTCTCGACCGTCGCGCGCGTGTTTTCGTTGACGATGCGGAACACCTGCTCGAGGGGTTTGCCGATGGCCTCTTCCTGCGGCCAGCCCGTCAATTGTTCCGCCACCGGGTTCGACATCGTTATCACGCCGCGCTGGTCCGTCGCAATGACCGCATCGCCGATGCTGAGCAAGGTGGTTGCCAGACGGTTCTCGCTGGCGCGTACGCGCACCGAGTCGCGGCGCACGATGTAGACCAGCAGGATGACGAGCACGATGGCCAGCGCGGCCACGATGATACTGGTGCGCACCGAGGCTGCGAGGGCCTCGTCCTCGACGTGCTGCAGCATCGCAACGCGCTTCTGCTGTACGAGCACTGCACTGGCCACGTATGCGCGAATGTCGTCCATGAGCTTTTTGCCCTCATCCGAGCGCACCAGCCGGATGGCCGCGGCGTGCTCGCGTCCATGGTTGAGGTCGACGGTTCGGGCCATCTCTTCGAGCTTGCGCGCCAGCAGGTTCCGCAGCGGCTGCAGGTCGGTATACGGGCCACCTTCGGAATGCACATCGGTCGCCACCCGGTTCACGCGTTGTTGAAGCTCGTGCAGCGCCGCCTCATAAGGCTCGAGGTAGACCTCGTCGTTGGTCAGCAGGTAACCGCGCTGGCCGGTCTCCGCGTCGCGAACCGCCGAGAGCAGCCGCTCGAAGTCGAGCTCGATCTCCTTGGCCTGCAACACCGCATCGCTCGTCAGGGAGAGCTGCTCGATCGCGCGGTGCGACACGATGCCGGCCCCGAGGAGCACGACAGTGGACACCGCCACGGCAATGCCGGCGATGGACCTTGATCTCTGCATTCCTGACTGCCCGGTGCGAGGTTTCGCGCCCGCGTAATCTAGGGCATTGCCTCGTGGGCAGGCGCCGCGTGGCGGCGTGGGCGGGCTCCTACGCAGGCAGCGCTGTCAGGTGATTTCAAATGCGTAGCGCATGCCGTGATCGAAATGCCGCTTGCCGTCCTGGCCCGGCACCGCGCAGATCAGCAGGTATTTCCCAGGTTTGAGATCGAAACCTGCCCAGGCTTCGCCTCCCTCGGCGAGCTCGATGACCCCGCCCACGGGATGACCGGGCCGAATACCCCGCGAGCCGTTGCGAAACCAATCGAGCTCATCTTCCGCCTTCACGCCCCCGGGCAGGAGGACCAGGAGCGCCTGGTGAGTGCGCGCGGTGGCATTGAGAATGTGCGCGGTTTGTTTGCCCTTGCGAAAGGCGGGGCTGACCGAGATGCGGTCATCACCCAGCTCGATTTCGACATCCGGTTTGTCAGCCGCGGTGGTCAGCGCTTCGCCTTCGACCCATAGCGCCGCATACATGCCCTTGTCCACGTGCTGGACGCCATCCGGACTCGGGTGCCCGCAGAACACCACGTACCGGCCGGGCGCGAGATCTTCCGCGTAGCCGGCATGTTCGCCCGGCGCGAGCGTACCCGCACCGCCCGAGGGAATGAGCCACGATGGCGGCGGCGTGTGCGATTTACGCCAGGCCAGAAAGTCGTCGATGCCCTTGCCCTCGCCGAAGCGCATGAGGCGGAAGTAGTGAGGCTCCTGGCCGCGGTTTTCGAAGCTGAATTGATTGCGGCCCGCCGCCAGTTTGTCCGGCATCGAGAGTTTGAAGTCCTCGGCAATCACCGACGTGACGCGTTGGGGCGCCTTGTCGCGCAGCCACGAGATCGTGCGTGCGAGTCGCTCTTCGGCGTGATTCAGGATCGGATGATCGTCGCCGGCGTAGCTCCCGAGCGC
>Ga0207675_100001127_pt1 | contig 26512 bp, 24 predicted proteins | sample KBSSwiS42_FD_184305 | JGI IMG/M metagenome (GOLD analysis project Ga0207675, IMG submission 184305) | Switchgrass rhizosphere microbial communities from Kellogg Biological Station, Michigan, USA - KBS Switchgrass S4-2 (SPAdes) (version 2) | ecosystem: Host-associated > Plants > Roots >...
CTCCACGGCCGACCCACCGGGTCCCACGCCCGACCCATCCCCGGGCGCCTTCCAACCCGGTGGATCCGGACTGGGTCCCCCGGTGGGGGAGCGTAGCCGATGGCCGGGATCGGGGGATCCGGTTGTCCACAGCCCCTCCGGCCGCCCCTCCGGCCGCTCCTCCGGCCGCCCCTTCGACGGCCCGTCCGGCGGCCCGTCCGGCAGCCCGGTCGGCGGCCCGGTCGGCGGCTCCTCCGGCAGTCCCTTTGGCGGCCCTTCCGCCGACCCGGCCGGGTCCTGGGGGTGTTCGCGGAGCTCGCTGTGACCCAGGGGGCTGTCCACATACGCGGTGTCGCCGACCCGGTGGACCTCGAACCGTCGCCGGACGCCCTCGACCTCCAGGTCCACCAGGTCGGGGGTGCAGCGCCACAGGCGCGGCCCGGGCAGCGGGTCGCCGTCGACCTCCAGGGCCGCAAGGGCGCCGGCGCGGTCGAAGCGGTAGCCGACCAGGACGGCGGCCTGGCCCGGGACGACGTCCAGGGCGACCCGCTGGAGCTGGGACGGGTTGTTGCGCCAGCCCGAGGGGACCGCCGGGTAGACGGTGGTGGCGGCCCGGCGGGCGGCCTGGGCGGCCAGGGCGGCGGCGGCCGCGTGGAGCCGGATGGTCAGCGGCCCGGCCGCGCTCCCGGCCGCGGTCAGCTCGGCCGGGGGGTGGTGGTCGAGGAACCCGGTGTCGGTGTCGCCGGCGAGGAACGACTCCGAGCGGAGGATCCCGACCAGCAGGTCGCGGTTGGTGAGGACGCCGTGGAGCTGTGCGCCGGCCAGTGCCGAGGCCAGCATCCGGGCCGCCTCCGGGCGGGTCGGGGCGTGGGCGACGACCTTGGCCAGCAGCGGGTCGTAGTGCACCCCGACCACCGACCCGTCGGCCACCCCGGCGTCGACCCGGACGTCCGGCTCGCCGGTGTCGCCGACAGCCCCGACCCGGAACCTGTGCAGCACCCCCGTCTGGGGGAGGAACCCGGCGGCCGGGTCCTCGGCGTAGAGGCGGGCCTCGATGGCATGGCCGCGAACCTCGACCTGGGAGAGCTCCGCCAGGGGTAGCGGCTCGCCGGCCGCGATCAGGAGCTGGAGGCGGACCAGGTCGAGGCCGGTGACGGCTTCGGTGACGGGGTGCTCGACCTGGATGCGGGCGTTGACCTCCAGGAACCAGAACGCCTCCCCCGAGGGCTCGAGGAGGAACTCGACCGTGCCGGCTCCGACGTAGCCGACGGCGCCGGCGACGGCCAGGGCGGCCTCGCCCAGGCGGCGCCGCAGCTGCGGGTCGACGGCCGGCGACGGGGCCTCCTCGACCAGCTTCTGGTGCCGGCGCTGGATCGAGCACTCGCGCTCGAACAGCTGGACCATGCGGCCGGTGGTGTCGGCCAGGAGCTGGACCTCGACGTGGCGGGGACCCTCCAGCCAGCGTTCGAGGAACACCTCGTCGTTGCCGAAGGCGGCCCCGGCCTGGCGGCGGGCCGCGGCGACGGCGTCTGCGAGGTCATCCGGGTCGCGGACGACCCGCATGCCGATGCCGCCGCCGCCGTGGGCCGCCTTGACCAGCAGGGGGAACCCGACCTGGGCGGCGGCGGCGGCCAGGCCGGTGCCGCCCGGGCCGGGCACGGGCAGGGCGGGGAGGACCGGGACCCCGGCCCCGGCCGCCACCCGCCGGGCTTCCAGCTTGTCGCCGAGGGCGGCCAGGACCTTGGGCGGCGGCCCGACCCACCGCAGCCCGGCGGCCAGCACCGCCTCCGCGAACGAGGCCCGCTCGGACAGGAACCCGTAGCCGGGGTGGACGGCGTCGGCCCCGGTCCGCCGGGCGGCGTCCAGGATGGCGTCGGCCCGCAGGTAGGAGCCGGAGTCGCCGAGGGGAACGGACTCGTCGGCTTCGGTGACGAAGGGGGCGTTGCGGTCGGGGTCGGTGAACACGGCGACGGTGGCGACGCCCATGGCTCGGGCGGCTCGCAGGACCCGGGTGGCGATCTCGCCCCGGTTGGCGACCAGCAGCCTGGTGATCACATCCGGAACACGCCGTACCCGTCCGTGCCCTTCACCTCCCCCGAGTGGCAGGCGGACAGGGCGATGCCGAGGACGGTGCGGGTGTCGCGGGGGTCGATGATGCCGTCGTCGTACAGCTGGCCGGTGTTGAACAGCGCCCGGGACTCGGCCTCGACGTGGTCGCGGACGGCGTCGCGCATGGAGCGGTCGGCCTCGTCGTCGAACGGGCGGCCGGCGCTCTCGGCCGAGGCCCGGTTGAGGATCGACATGACCCCGGCGAGCTGGTCGGGGCCCATCACGGCGGACTTGGAGGCCGGCCAGGTGAACAGGAACCGGGGGTCATACGCCCGGCCGGCCATGCCGTAGCCGCCGGCGCCGTAGGAGGCGCCGAGGATCAGGGTCACGTGCGGCACAGCCGAGTTGGCCACGGCGTTGATCATCTTGGCCCCGTCCTTGATGATCCCCCGCTGCTCGTACGCCTTGCCGACCATGTAGCCGGTGGTGTTCTGGAGGAACAGCAGGGGCGTCGAGGACTGGTTGGCGAGCTGGATGAAGTGGGCCGCCTTGTTGGACTCCTCGGAGAACAGCACCCCGCCGGCGTTGGCCAGGACCCCGACCGGGTAGCCGTGGACCGACGCCCAGCCGCAGCACAGGCTGGTGCCGTACAGCGGCTTCCACTCCGAGAACCGCGAGCCGTCGACCACCCTGGCCAGGATCTCGCGGACGTCGGCGGGGACCTTGAGATCGACCGGGGCCAGGCCGAGCAGCTCCTCGGGGTCGTGCACCGGCTCGTCGGCCGGCCTGGTCGGGCCCGGGCCGAGCTTGCGCCAGCCCAGGTTGGCGATGACCTCGCGACCGAGCCGGAGGCAGTCGTGCTCGTCGGCGGCCAGCTGGTCGGCCAGGCCGGAGGTCCGGGCGTGCATCTCGGCCCCGCCGAGCTCCTCGTCGCTGGCCTGCTCGCCGGTGGCCATCTTGACCAGCGGCGGCCCGCCAAGGAACACCTTGGCCCGCTCCCTGACCATGATGGTGTGGTCGGACAGGCCCGGGACATAGGCCCCGCCGGCGGTGGAGTTGCCGAAGACCAGGGCGACAGTGGGGATGCCGGCCCGGGACAGCCGCGTGAGGTTGCGGAAGACCGCCCCGCCAGGGATGAAGATCTGCGACTGGGTGGGCAGGTCGGCCCCGCTGGACTCGATCAGCTGGACAAGGGGCAGCCGGTTGCGCTCGGCGATCTCCATGGCCCGCAGGGTCTTGCGGAGGCCCAGCGGGTTGGTGGCCCCGCCGCGCACGGTCGGGTCGCTGGCCGTGACCACGCACTCGACCCCGGCGACCGGCCCCACGCCGGTGACGCCACTGGCCCCGACGGGGAAGTCGGTCCCCCAGGCGGCCAGGGGCGACAGCTCGAGGAACGGCCCGTCCCGGTCGAGCAGCAGCTCGACCCGCTCCCGGGCCAGCAGCTTGCCCCTGGCCCGGTGGCGGTCGACGTACTTCTGGCCGCCGCCCGCCCTGGCCTGGGCCAGCAGCCGGTCCAGCTCGGCCAGCAGCTCCAGGTTGGCCGCCCGGTTGGCGGCGTAGGCGTCCGAGGACGGGTCGAGCCGGCTCGCGAGCACGCCCATCCCGGACCTCCTGGCGGAGTAGTTACCGAGAGGTAACCACGCCCCGGGCTCGGGCGCTAGACCAGGCTCAGGGCTCGTCCCTGGTGTAGTAGACGTCGTTGGCCATGCCCGCGAAGGCGGTCAGCGAGGCCTGGCTGGAGTCGACGAACCAGCGGCAGTTCGGGTACTTGGAGGACTTGTTGTAGTACAGGACCCCCTTGAACCCTTCCCAGCCGGCCTTCTTGAACAGGGCGCGGGCGTCGGTGATCCACTGGGCCTTGCGGTTCGGCTGGGCCGGGTCCTCGGTCGAGGCCCACTCGGGGATCAGGATGCCCTTGATGGCCTTGCCCTGGGCGAACAGCCGCATGGGGTTGACCAGCTGCTCCAGCGAGTTCCAGGGGTTGCTGGTGCCGGGCCGGCAGTTGTACCAGTTGTAGGCGTCGGCCCCGATGTAGTCGAGGTAGGCGTCGCCGGGGTACCAGTCGACGGCCCGCCGCCGGTCCTTCGCCTTGAAGCTGTAGGCGGTCATGATCCAGAGGTAGTCGGCGTTGGTGACCCCCTGGGCGCGGAAGATGGTGACCACCTTGCGCCAGGCGGCGATGAAGTCGGCCCCGGTGCCGCTCGAGTTGAGGCTCGTCTCCGGCTCGTGGTTGAAGGTGAAGTAGACGTGGTTGCCGAGCGCCTTGACCCGGCCGGCCCAGCGCACGATGTCGTTGTAGATGGTCGAGCCGGGCTGGGCGCTGGCGATGTCGCGCCACTGCACGAAGGTGTGGTTGCGCCGCTCCGACTTGACCGACAGCAGCATCGTGTAGCCGTTGGCGTTGAACCAGTTGACGTCGGTGTCGGGGAACGGCGAGTCCCAGTTGTAGTAGACCCGCACGGTGGCCAGGCGGCGGCCGATCTTGCCCTCCAGGCTGGTCGTGCCCTGCTGGGTGCCCGGCTCGGGCCGTGCCCCGAACAGCACCGTCGGGTCGTTCGGGCCGGCGCCGGCGGGCGCGGCCAGCCCGGCCGAGGCGACCGCCAGCGACAGCACCAGCACGGTCAGCAGCAGGACTCGCTTGCGCATTGAGGTTCTCCCTGGAGGACAGTCGTCCAGGGCAACGCTGCCCGAGCGCCGCAGGTGCGGCAACGTGCGATTGCTGTACCGGCCTACGCCGGGTTCAGGTAGCGGCGCTCGATGGTGGCCAGGACCGAGTAGAAGGGGTCGATCATGTTGCCGACCCGCAGCCGCCCGGCCTGGCCGAGCAGCTGGTAGGCGTCTGCCCGCGAGAGCCCGTGGCCGCGGTGGAGCCGCTCGACCAGGTCGGTGTAGGCGGCCCTGGCGCAGCTGCTCAGGTCGGCCCCCTGGAGGCCGGCCAGCGAGCCGATCGCCTCGGCGGTGTCGAGCTGGGGCAGGGCCACGAACCCGGCCTCCTCGCGGTCGCGGGCCCGCATGGTCAGCTCGACCTCGGCCTCGATCTCGACGGCCACGCCGGTGATCTCGCCGTCGCCCTGGGCGCCGTGGGCGTCGCCGATGGCGACCAGGGCGCCGTCGACATGCACGGGCAGGCGCAGGGTCGCCCCGGCGCCGAGGGCGGGCTGGTCGACGTCGCCCAGGTACTCGGGCGACTGGGAGAACGACAGGCGCCGCTCCCGCCGGGGGGCCACCCCGACCGTGCCGAGGAACGGCCGCAGTGGCAGCGCGACCGAGCGGCCGCCCTGGACCGGGAGGGCGGCCACGCCGTCGCGGTAGGGGACGCGGCGCAGCTCCGGCTCGAGCGGCGGCTGGAGGGTGTAGCCCTCGTGCTGGAGGGCCCCGAAGCCGCCGAAGGTGCCCGTCCAGGCCTCGCCGGCGGCCGGCATCGGGTCGACCCGGTGCAGCTCGATCTCGACCACACCCCCGGGCCGGGCCCCGGCCAGGTGGAACGGGCCGGTCACCGGGCAGGCGCCGCCGAGCCGCTCCAGCACCTCGTCGATGTGCAGCCCGGGGGCCACCCGGGCCTCGCCCAGGCGCGACTTGGCCAGCCCGCACAGGGAGTCGGCGGTCTCGACCACCACCCGCTCGCCGTCGGCCACCTCGGCGACCGGCTCGGCCTCGGGGTCGAAGAACAGGGTGGTCGCGGTCCGGGGGAACCGCCGCATCAGCCGCCGTCCCGCAGGGCCGCTGCGGCGTCCAGGAAGCACTCCAGCGGCGCCTTGAGGATGCCGGCCCCGATCTGGCCGCCGTCCCTGCCGGCCAGGCCGCCGTCGATCACCGGCACGACCCCGGTGGCGACCACCTTGTGGACGTCGATCCCGGCCGGGGTGCCCCGGAAGCCCAGGTACGGGATCTTGAAGTCGGGGTGCTCGCCGTGGGTGATGTCGTACATGGCCAGGTTGTTGGCGATCATCGCCTCCGGCCCGCCGCCCTGGTAGGCCTGGAGGCCGAAGGCGGCCGCCTGGGCGAAGCCGCCAAGGCCGACCGTCTCGGTGATGTGGCTCTCGCCCCCGATCCACTGGATGTCGTCGGCGGTGAACCCCTCGAACAGCTTGGCCTCGACCGTCGGCAGCGGTCCCCGGAACCACCGCTGGCCGAGCCCGCTGACCCGGATGGCGTACTCGCGGCAGCTGATCGTCATGGCCGTGACCAGGCTGGAGCTGGCCACCCCGGCGGCGGCGTCGGCCAGCACCTTGGCCGCGGCCATGGAGCAGCGCAGGAAGAAGTAGTCGGCCCCCCGCAGGAAGGCCAGGGCGTCGCCGATCTCGTCGTCCCAGCCGTCGCCGGCCAGCTCCAGCAGCGGGCCGAACAGCTCGCGGGTGAGCAGCAGGGTGGCGGCGGTGTTGCGGCTGTGGAGCTCGTCGCCCATGTGCAGGGCCCGCTGGATCACCGGGACCAGGGGGATGCCGTCGCAGCGCCGCAGGGCCGCGCCGAGCAGCGGCCCCAGCGACCCGGCCAGGTAGTCGAGGCCGCGCCGGACGTCGTCGTCGTAGACGCCGTAGTTGAGGCGCTTGCGGGACTCGCCCTCGTAGAGGTTGCAGAAGCCGCGGTTGCCGTAGCGGGCGCTCTCCACCACCAGCACCGGCATGGAGGCGGTGTAGATGCCGGCCACCGACCCGACGCAGCCGTGGTCGTGGCAGGCGCCCAGCCGGATGCGGCCGGCCCGGATGGCCGCCTCGGCCTCCTCGGTGTCGGCGGCCAGCTCCTCGTAGACGGCGGCGTGCAGCACGGCCCGGCGCTGGCCGCCGTAGTAGGCCTCCCAGGGAAGCGGGGCGCCAGAGGTGAGGATCGTCTCGGCGGTCATGCCCGGGACCACCTGGCTGGCCGGCCGGCAGTCGACCAGCACCGGGTCGGCGGTCGTGAGCCGGGTGAACGCCTCCTGGTTGGCCTCGACAGCTCTGGTCACCTGGTCCTCCATCACCACAGGTGCAGGTAGCGCTCGCGCTCCCACTCGCCGACGACGGTGTTGTACTCGCGCCATTCGTCGCGCCGGACGCGGGCGTAGGTTGCGTGCAGCTCGGCCCCGAACACCTCCTTGGCCAGCGGGTCGTCCTCGAACTCGTCGACGGCCTCGCCGAGGGTGGTCGGGACCCGGCGGACCCCGGACGCCTGGAGCTCCTCGTCGCCAACGGTGTAGGTGTCGACGTTGACCGGGTCGCCGGCCTTGAGCCGGCGCTGGATCCCGTCGAGGCCGGCGGCCAGGGTGATGGCCGCCCCCAGGTAGAAGTTGCAGGCGCTGTCGGCGATGCGCAGCTCCAGGCAGCGGCGGTTCATCGGCAGCCGGCACATCAGGGTGCGGTTGTTGTGCCCGTAGGCCCGGTACACGGGGGCCCAGGAGATCTCGTTCATCAGCCCCCGGGGCAGCATCCGCTTGTAGGAGTTCACCGTCGGGCAGACCACGGCGGTGATCGCCCCGGCGTGCTCCAGGACCCCGGCGGTGAACTGGTAGGCGAGCTCGCTGTAGCCGCGGTCGGCCCGCTCGCCGACCCCCTGCGCCTCCGGCTCGCCGCCCTCGGCCTGGAACAGGTTGGCCCCGCTGGCCGGGTCGGCCAGGCTCAGGTTGTAGTGGGCGCCCGACCCGAACGCCTCCGACCACGGCTTGGGCATGAAGGTGGCGATGCAGCCCAGTGAGCGGGCCACGTGCTTGGCCAGCAGCCGGAACACGACCATGCGGTCGGCCATGGCCAGGGCGTCGGTGTAGCCGAAGTCGAACTCGTACTGCCCGTCGCCGCCCTCGTGGTCGAAGGAGAAGACGTCCCAGCCGAGGTCGTCCAGGTAGGCGACCATGGGGCCGAGGAACGCATCGGCCAGCATGGTCGCCTCCAGGTCGTAGCCCCGGGTCGGCTGGTTGTCGAGGTCGGAGGCGACGAACGGGAGCCAGCGGCCCTCGACCTGGCGCAGCACGTACACCTCGGGCTCGACGCCCATCCTGGGCAGGTAGCCCATGGCCGCGGCGGCCTCCATCTGGCGGCGCAGGACCCGCCGGGAGTCGTGGCTGTAGGGCTGGCCGTGGAAGTACAGGTCCGCGGCGGCCAGGGCGTAGCGGGTGTCCCAGGGCAGCACGGTGAGGCTGTCCAGGTCGGGGATGCTGACGCACTCGTCCTCGTTGGGCCCCAGCTTGCCCATGCCCTCAAGCGCCCCGACGGTGTACAGCTCGGACCCGGCGGCCATGTCCTCGAAGTGGGCAAGGGGCACGCACTTGGACTTGGGGACGCCGTTCAGGTCGGTGTAGGCCCCGAACACGTACTGCACGCCGGCCGCCTCCAGCCGCCGCCGCGCCTCCTGTATCTCCGTCATCGGAACCTCCTTGCCTGCCCGTGCCTAGCCCGTGGTCGCCTGGTAGCGCAGGACCTTGCCGCCGCCGACGGTCACCAGCACCCCGCGGAGCACGCCCTCGCCGTACTCGGACCCGGCGTTGACGGCCAGGGTCCGGCCCAGCCGTGCCGTCCCGCCCGACTCGTGGATGTGGCCGTGCAGGCTGACCAGCGGCTGGTGGCGCTCGATGGCGTCGCGGACGGCGGTCGAGCCCACCGGGGCGGTGACCTCGCCGCCCATGGAGGTCCGCACCTTGAGGTCCTGGCCGAGCAGGGGGGCCGTGTCCAGGCGCGAGTCGTACGGCGGGACGTGCACGTTGAACAGGGCCCCGGCCGGGTTGGCGAGCCCGGCGGCCAGGTCGTCCAGGCGCTGGGCGATGGCCTCCTCGGGGTACTCGCGCGGGGTGTTCCAGGGGGTCTTGTTGGTCCAGCCGGTGGTGAGCAGCTCGTGGCCGGGGGCGACCTCGACGATCTCCCCCTCGGCCAGCGCCACCCGCTCCCCGCCGTGCTCGCGGAGCACGTCGTCGACCAGCCACGGGTCGTCGTTGCCGGGGGCGGTGAGGATGCGGACCTCCGAGCCGGCCAGCCGCTCGTTGGCGTGCCGGAGCCAGCGGCGCAGCGTCTCGGTCATCAGCTCGGCGAACAGCTCCTCGACCGCGTCCGGGCTGGCCTCCAGGTGCTGGTGCTCCTCGGGGGTCATGCGCCTGGTGTAGCTGCCGGCCACCCGCGCCTGGCGCTCCAGCTCGGCCGCGCCGTCGGAGTCCAGCAGCCGCCGCCGGCCGTGGACCCAGGCCTCGTACCGCCCGTCGGGCTGGGAGACCAGGGGGACGACCAGCTTGCCGGTGAGGTCGCCGCCCAGGACCAGCAGGTCGGCGCCGTAGAAGCCGGCCGCGGCGACGAACTTCCTGAAGCAGGTCTCGGACCCGTGCAGGTCGGTGGCGAAGAAGATGGTCGTCGCATCCCGGCCGGCGCCCGGCCCCCGGCCGTTCCTCCGGCGGCGCCGCAGCGGGGCCACCTCAGTACACCGCCTCGCGGTCGTCGACGTCCTGCCACCACTGCATCCGCTCCCCCACCCTGGCCCTGGTCCGCCAGCGGACCGACTTGGGCGCGTCCCGGATCGCGGCCAGCAGGGCGTCGATCCGGGCGGCGACGACCGCGCCGGTGCCGTTGGTCGCCGGGCTGTCCCGCAGGCCGGCCAGGTTGGCGGTGGCGGTGTGGTGGAAGCCCCAGTCGCGGGCCAGCAGCCCGGCGACGTAGCCGGCGTCGATCGCCTCGCCGGCCGGCCCGCCGGCGCCCGGGCCGGGCGCGACCGGGTGGGTGGCCAGGAGGGCGGCCGCGTCCATCCGGTCGGTGACCGTCTGGCGGATGATCTGGAGCTTCTGGAGCAGGAGGTCCTCGACCGGCACGGTCAGCTCGCGGGCGCCCAGGCGGTCGCGCAGCTCGATCGTGTGGCAGAACTCCAGCCGGTCCACGAACACGTCCAGCTCCAGGCCGCTGGCCGCGTGGCGGAAGGAGAAGCGGCGGCCCTCCATGGCCACCAGCAGGTCGCGGTCGATCTCCCAGCCGTGCTCCTCCAGCAGCCGCCGCAGCCCCTTGCGGTCCTCGTGGCGGCAGACGACGTCGATGTCCTTGGCCGGGCGGCCGAGCCGGTCCAGGGCGGCCGCGGCCGGCTGGCAGTGCAGCCGGATGCCGGTGGAGCCGACCAGCCGGAGCAGGTGCCCGCGGGACCCGGCCACCTCCACCAGGGCGACGGCCGCCTCGTGGACCGCCGCCCAGGCTGGTCGGGGCGCCTGCCCGGCCATCACTCGATCGGGATCTGCCGGAAGGCGAGGTCGACGTCGATCCCCTGCCGGCGCCGGTACAGCCGGGTGCCCAGGAACCAGGCCACCCCGAAGACCACGATGCCGAGCACCATCCAGAACTCCCGCGACACGCTGCCGAGGGTGAACATCGGGCCGGCGGCGATGGGGTCGTTCCAGAGCAGGAACAGCACCAGGGCGAAGAAGGCCAGCGAAAGGACCGCGGTCACCACCATCACCGGGACCCCGCCGATCCGGGAGCCGGCCACCGGGGAGGCCTGGAACAGCTCCCGCCGGGTCCGGGGGAACAGGATCGCCGCCACCATGGCCGCTCCCCAGACCACCACCAGGGCCTCGATCAGGCTGAGGAAGGCGATGTTGCGGTAGGCGATCAGCCACATGAACACGACCGACCCGGCGGTCGACAGGCCGATGGCCACCACCGGGGTGTGGAACCGCTGGCTGACGTAGCCGAGCCGGTCGGGGGCCAGCCGGTCGAAGGACCAGGCGATCATCGTCCGGGTGGTGTAGGCCAGCTCGGCCGGCACCCAGAACCAGATCCAGGCCACGAAGGTGGCCATGATCACCGTGGCCAGGAGCACGTTGCTGGTCAGGATCCCGGCCAGCACGGTGAACCAGGGCGAGGCCCCGACCGAGGCCTCGGTGGAGCCGTCGGCGATCCCGGAGATCGAGTTGAAGCCGATCGCGCCCTGGAACTCGTAGCCGAACGCCTTGGCGGCCAGCCCGTCGAACAGGGCGATCAGGACCCCGGTGGCGACGACCGCGCCCAGCATGCCGAACAGCTGGGAGCGGCGGACCCGCTTGACCTCGCCGCCCAGCCCGATCGACTGCACGGCCCCGAGCAGGGGCAGCAGCGGGAAGACCAGGAACTGGATGGAGGTCCCGAGGTTGAAGCTGCCGGTCTGGTAGCCGTTCTGCTTGGCGGTGGCGATCACGCCGGCGTAGTCGAGCCCGGTCAGCTCGGTGAGGTTGGCCTTGAAGGTGGCCCGGCTGCCCAGCAGCAGCACCGCGACCAGCACAAACGTGCCCGCCACGGCCAGGACGAACAGCACCTTCTGGACCGAGAAGTAGCGCCGGGTGCCGGTGGCCAGCAGCAGCCCGGCCAGCACCAGCGAGGCCGTGCCGATCCAGAACACCCCGCTCGGCTCGGCGGTGGAGGCGGCCCAGTCGAGCAGGGTGCGGTTGCCGGCCACCACCCCGACGGTGGCCAGGAACGACGACAGGCCGACCTTGACGATCAGCGACGCCGCGAAGGCGGCGTAGTAGAGCAGGATGACGGTCTCGACCAGCGAGCCGACAAAGGCGAAGCCGGGGCTGAGGCCGCGCGACAGCGACACGTAGACGCCGCCCGAGCGGGGGAAGATCACCGACCAGAAGTAGAAGGTGGCCGCGATGGCCAGCATGCCCGCGGCCGCCAGCAGGGTCGAGAGCCAGACGCCGGCGCCCGGGTACAGGCTGGGGCCGTAGTACTGGTTGAGGGCGATGGCGATCCCCACCGAGACCAGCCCGACGTTGTAGATGAAGACGTCCGCCGACCCCGCCACCCGGATCAGCCCTGACGCCGGCCTGGAGAAGACCCCGCGGCCGGCCAGATCGGCCTGTTGCGCCACCGTCCCTACCTCCTCGGACAACGTTTGCCTTGGTCGGCTTATCAAGCTGTGGTTTGAATGTCAACGCGGGTTGATCGCTCAAGGTCGAAAAGCGACCTGAGAACCGGTCGAGTGGTTGAATATCGAACCGACGGTCGGCGAAGGTCTGGAGCGAACATGCAGCGGAGCAGGGGCCCGGTGGATGAGGTGGATCGGGAGATCATCCGGTTGCTGCAGCGGGACGGGCGGACCAGCAACACCGATATCGCCAGGGCGCTGGACGTGACCGAGACGACCATCCGCAAGCGGATCGCCCGGCTGATCGACGAGGAGCTGGTCAACGTGGTGGCCGTGCCGACACCGCGGGCGGTGGGGATGACGCTGTCGGCCATCATCGGGATCTCGGTGCAGCTGCCCGGCCTGCAGGCGGTGTCGGAGCGGCTGGTCGCCTACCCGGAGGTGCGGTACGTGGGGGTCGCGACCGGGCGCTACGACATCATTGTCGAGGCGTTCTTCAACGACCACGAGCACCTGCTGGAGTTCGTCTCCCGCAAGCTGGGGGCGCTCAAGGGGGTGACCGGGGCCGAGACCAGCCTGATCCTCAAGGTGGCCAAGTTCTCCTACGAGTGGGAGATCCCCTGAGGGACGCTCAGCCGAGCTTGGTCAGGGCCCGGCGCAGGTTGCGGACGCCCTGGCCGATGCGCTGCTCGTTCTCGATCAGGGCGAAGCGCACGTGGCCGTCGCCGCCCGGGCCGAAGCCGATACCCGGCGAGGTGGCCACCTTGGCCTCCCTGACCAGCATGGAGGCGAACTCGACCGAGCCCAGGTCCCGGTAGGGCTCGGGGATCGGGGCCCAGACGAACATGGTCCCCCTTGGCGGCTCGACCTCCCAGCCGATCCGGGCCAGCCCGTCGCAGAGGGCGTCGCGGCGCGACTGGTAGATGGCCTGGGCCCGCTGGGGGTGGCCCGGGTCCTCGTTGAGGGTCACGGTGGCCGCGATCTGGATCGGCTGGAAGGCGCCGTAATCGAGGTAGGACTTGAGCTTGGCCAGCGCCTGCACCACCTCCGGCTTGCCGACCAGGTAGGCCATGCGCCAGCCGGCCATGGAGAAGGCCTTGGTCATCGAGTACAGCTCGACCGCGCACTCCTTGGCCCCGTCGGCCTGGAGGATCGAGGGCGGCCGGAAGCCGTCGAAGCCGAGCTCGGCGTAGGCGTTGTCGTGGACCAGCAGGACCTCGTTCTCGCGGGCGAAGTCGACCATCCGCTGCATGAAGGCAAGGTCGACGCAGGTGGTGGTGGGGTTGTGGGGGAACGAGAGCACGATCACCCGGGGCCTGGGCCAGGAGAAGCGGTAGGACTGCTGCACGTTCTCGAAGAAGTCCTCGCCGGTGCCGACCGGGATCTCGCGGACGTCGGCCCCGGCGAACAGGGGCCCCCAGATGTGGATCGGGTACGACGGCGACGGCACCAGGGCGGCGTCGCCCGGCTGGAGCAGGACCCACATCAGGTGGGAGAAGCCCTCCTTGGCCCCGATGGTGGTGATCGCCTCGGTCTCGGGGTCGAGCGTCACCCCGAACCGGCGCTCGTACAGGTCGGCCACGGCCTGGCGCAGCTTGGGGATGCCCCGGCTGGCCGAGTAGCGGTGGTTGCGGGGGTTGCGGACCGCCTCGCACAGCTTGTCGACGGCCGTGGGCGGCGAGGGCAGGTCGGGGTTGCCGAAGCCGAGGTCGATCACGTCCTCGCCGGCCCGCCTGGCCGCCACCTTGAGCCCGTCGATGATGGTGAAGACGTACGGCGGCAGGTTCGTGATCCGGCGGAACTCCACGGGCAACCCCCATCTGGCAGAGCTTGAAGCTGGAAGCCTACCCGCTCGGGGGAACCGGACCGCCGGCGCCGGTGTACCCAGACCATGCGCCCGCTCCTCGTGCTGCTGCTCGCGGCCGTCCTGGCGGCCGGCTGCGACCGGGAGGCCCCACCGCCCCCCGCCCCGGCGGCCGCCGCCGTGGCCTGCGCGGCCGGGTACGAGGAGCCCGACACCCTGAGCCCGTCCTACCGGCCGGGGGCGCCGGTGCGGGCCGTGGTCGGCAACGGGCACGTGCTCACCGGCACGGTCCGCTCCCGCCGCGACTGCGCGCCGGTCGCCGGGGCCCGGGTCGAGCTGTGGCCCGAGATCGCCGGCCAGGGCCATCCCGACGCCCAGCGGGCGACCGTGCTCACCGGCGCCGACGGCGGCTACCGGTTCCAGAGCGACCCGCCCGAGCACATCCACATGCTCGTCTCCGCCGAGGGGTTCGAGCCGCTGGCCAGCAACCGCTACCACCCCGAGGGCAGGGCCAGCGGCCGCTTCGACATCCTGCTCACGCCGGCGCGATCCTGACGGCTGGCGGGTGGCGGCGGCCCTCGGGTAACGTCCTGCCCTTGTGAAGGACCCGATCTCGCCGATGGAGTGGCATCCCGGCCCCGGGGCGGAGGAGCTCATCCGCCGTAAGGCGCAGCTCCAGGTGCTCTCAAAGCAGCTGCTGGACCGCGAGCGCGGCCTGGCTGGCTTCCGCAACGAGCTGCACGCCTTCGAGACCAGCTACCGCAAGGCGCTCGGCTCCCGCTACGCCCGGCTCGACGACCTGGCCGAGCGGCTGGACGCGACCGCCGTGGGCGGCGAGGACCCCGGCCGGCCGGACCTGGATGGCGACGGCCCGGCCGAGCGCTACCCCGGCCAGGGCGTGCCCGGCGGGCAGAACTGGGCCTGGGGGGAGCGCGAGCCGGACAAGGAGCCGGAGCGGCGGCCGGTCATCGGCGACGACGCCAAGCGCCTGTTCCGCCAGCTGGCCCGCCTGATCCATCCCGACCTGGCCGGCGACCCGAAGGAGCGGGAGCGGCGCACCAACCTGATGGTGGCGGCCAACGACGCCTACGAGCAGGGCGACGTCGTCGCCCTTGAGCGGATGCTGGAGGACTGGCACGCCAGCCCCGAGGCCGTGACCGGCAGCGGGGCCGCCGCCGAGCTGGAGCGGACGCTGCGCCGCATCGCCCAGACCGAGGCCGGCATGCGGAAGATCGACGAGGAGCTGGCCGAGCTGGAGGCCTCGGCCATGGGCTGGCTGCGGCGCCGGGTCGAGAAGGCGGCCCACGAGGGCTGGGACCTGCTGGCCCACATGGTCAGGGAGCTCGACCGCCAGATCGGCGAGGCCCAGCTGGAGCTGGACCGGCGGGCGGCCACGGCCACCGCGGGAGCGTGGGAATAGGGCGGAGCTCGGCCCCGGAGTGATCGCGGCCGGGACCGGGCTGGCAGGGCTAGCCGCGTTGCTCGGGTTCCTGTAGAACCTGCGCATGAGCCACGCCGCCGGCCGACGACGCCCCAACCCGGTCTGGCTGCTGGTCGTGGTCGCGATGGCCGGGCTGGCCGTGGCCGGCCCGGTGATCATGGTCCGCGACCAGCTCGCCGACCGGGCCGGGGTGCCGACCGTGGCCGAGGGCGCGCAGCCGGCCGAGGGGGCGGGGGCGGGGGCGGCTGCCGGGGGCACCGTGAGGATGGCCGGGCTGGCCTTCGCCCCCGGGACCCTCACGGTGGCCAAGGGGTCGACGGTGGTCTTCGACAACGACGACACCGCGCCGCACACGGTCACGGCCCGCTCCGGCGGGGTCGACTCGGGCGTGCTCGACCCGGGCAAGCAGTTCAGCGTGACCGTCACCGACGGCTTCGACTACTTCTGCAGCATCCACCCCAGCATGACCGCCAAGATCGCCGTGACCGGCTGACCAGGAGGCGTGGTGGACATCGTCGAGCTCCTCAACGACCTGACGGGCGGCCAGCTGCTGCTCTGGAAGGTGCTGCTGACCTCCGTGATCTTCGCCTGCGCCGGGCTCCAGGTGATGCTGGCGGCCCGTTTCTACGAGGCCAGCACGGTGCCGCCCATCTCCACCGGGGCGGCCTCGCGGACCCATCGCCTCAACGGCAAGCTCACCGTCACGCTGGCCGTGGTCGTCGGCCTCTCCTGCCTGATCGGGCCGGCCGGGCCGACCTCCCCGACCCGGGTGCTGCTCCACTCGGTCTTCGGGAGCCTGGTCTTCGCCCTGCTCGCGGCCAAGTACACCGCACTCAAGCTGCGGCCGGCCTGGGGCCGCTACCTGCCCTGGATCGGCAGCGGCCTGTTCCTGACCTTCGCCGCCATCTGGGCCACCACCGTGGCCGACTACGTCACCGCGAGGTAGCCGACATGCGCGCCTTCCGCCTGCTGCCCCTGCTCGCCCTGACCGGCCTGGTCCTGCTGGCCGCCCCGGCCTCGGCCGCCGCGGCCGCCCCGGCCCCGGCGGCGGCCGCCCAGGACAGCGGGGACGCCAAGATCATCGACTTCGACTACGCCCCCCGGCACCTTACCGTCGAGGCCGGGACCACGGTCACCTGGTCCAACACCGGCCAGCGGCCCCACACGGCCACCGACCGGGGCGGCACCTTCGACACCAAGCCGATCGCCCCCGGGGCCAGCGCCAAGGTCACCCTGAGCACGCCCGGGACCTACTTCTACTTCTGCCGCATCAACCCGGCCAAGATGAACGGGGTCCTGACCGTCGAGCCGGGCGCCGACGATGCCAGGACGGCCCGGGTCCAGGCGGTCGACGAGGGCTTCACCGGCGACAAGCTCCGCTTCGACCCGGCCAAGCTGAGTGTGACCGCCGGGACGACCCTGCTGGTGGCCAACGTCGGCGGCAAGCCCCACACCCTCACCGCCGACGACGGCTCCTTCGACACCGGCATCGTCGAACCGGGGGCCGAGGGCGGCCGCTTCGCCGGCAAGAACGCCAGCGTGACCCTGAACCAGGCCGGCACCTTCAAGTTCCACTGCGAGATCCACCCGGCGGCCATGAAGGGGGTGGTGACGGTCACCGGCGAGGCCGCGGCGGGCGGCCCGGCCCAGGCGTCGGCCGGGCCTCGGGAGGTCGACGTTGGCGCGGTCGACTTCGGCTTCGAGCCCAACGACGCCTCGGTGGCCGCCGGGGGCAAGGTCCGGGTCACCAACAAGGGCAAGGCACCCCACACCTTCACCCTGGACGACGTCGCCCTGGACAGCGGCACCATCGACCCGGGGTCCAGCGCCGACCTCACCGCCCCCGACGCGCCCGGCAGCTACAGCTACCGCTGCACCATCCACCCGGCCAAGATGCGCGGCGTGCTGGTGGTGCTGGGCCGCGACACCGAGGACCCGAACGCCAAGGCGGCCGCCCCGCCGCCCGCGGCAGCCGCCTCGGGCGGCGGCGGAGGCGGCACCAGCGCCGGGGTCACGGCGTTCGTCCTGGCCACGGCCGTCGTCGCCGCGTTCCTCGGCGGGATCGGGTTGAGCGCGTTCGCCCTGCGCCGCCGGGCCGCGACCTAGCGGCGGTCGACGAACAGGGCCTGGGCGGCGCGGCCGATCGGGCCCCGCTCGTCGTGGAGGGCGGTGTCGGCCAGGCCGACGCCGTCGGCGAGCATGGTCGCCGCCTCCAGCGCGACCCACTGGCCCGCCGGCGGCCGGAGCAGGTAGACGGTCAGGTCGGGGTTGATGAAGCGCCAGTGCCGGAAGTCGAGCGCGGCGCTGACCCCGTTGCCCGAGTCGGCCGCGACCAGCGCCCGGCACAGGGGCGACGGCACCTCGCCGGCCACCAGTGGGTAGCGCATCCGCGTCCATACCGTGGCCGGGCCGAGCTCCAGGAACGAGCCGGTCACGAAGCGGAACTCCATGGCCGTGTGGTACCCGACCTCCTGGCCGGTCGGGAAGAACGGCCTGAGCCGCCCTGCCTCCGGCCCCGGCAGCCGCGGCCCCGGGACCAGGCCGTCGGGCAGGCCAACCTCGGCCGTCCGGATCCGCAGGGCGGTGGCCCGCATCACCTCGGCCCCGGCGGCCAGCAGGCTCGCCTCGACCAGCTCGACGCTGCGCCCGCCCCGCAGGAGCCGGCTGGCCACCTCCAGCTCGGCGATCGGCACCGGCCGCAGGATCTCGAAGGTGACCCGGGCCACCCGGAGCCCGGACCGGTCCGAGTGGCCCTCCACGGTCCGCCCCAGCAGCGCCGCGGGCGGCCCGGCGTGCTGCAGCCCTGGGCCCCAGGGGCCCTGGGTCAGCTCCGTGGCCCGGAACCGGTCCCTGCCGAGCGGAAGGAAGAAGGCCTCGGGCATGCCCGCAGTCTAGATGCGCCGATCGCCGTATGGTGCCTGCACGTGGTGATATGGGATCTTCGTCACGTCTACGGACAGACCACCCGAGGAGGGGACGTATGCGTAGGCGTGTCGTGCTCACCATCGTCGTCGCGATCCTGGCGCTGATGATGGCACTGGCCGGGGGGCCGGCTGCGCTCGCCGCCTCCAAGCGGCTGCCGATCAGGTCCGGTCCCCACGGCCTGTCCCGGGCCCCCGCCGCGATCACCCCCAAGATCGTGGGCGGCAAGCCCGTCCCCAACGGCAAGTACCCGTTCCAGGCGGCCCTGCTCGCCCAGTCGTTCGGGACCAACGACCTCCAGCGCCAGTACTGCGGCGCCAGCCTGATCACCCCGTTCGAGGTCCTGACGGCCGCCCACTGCGTCGACTTCGTCGGCGACGACCCCGAGCAGGTCCCCATCAGCGACCTGCGGGTGGTGGTCGGCCGGACCGTGCTGACCAGCACCCAGGGCCAGAAGCGGCGGGTCGCGGCCATCGACATCCACCCGCGCTGGAACCCGGTGACCTTCAGCTTCGACGCCGCCGTCGTCCACCTGGCCTCGCCGGTCAACGGCATCCGGCCGGTCGCGCTGGTCACCCCGGGTGTCGACGCCCTGGAGCGGCCGGGGACGCTGGCCACCGTCACCGGCTGGGGCAACACCATCCAGCAGCCGGCCGGCCCGGGCGGCGGTGGGATCCACTACCCCGACCGGATGCGGGAGGCGCAGGTCCCGATCACCTCGCGGGCCGAGTGCCGGACCGTCTACGCCGCTGCCGACTCCCCCATCGACGCCACCATGCTGTGCGCCGGGCGGACCAACCGCGACACCTGCCAGGGCGACAGCGGCGGCCCGCTGTTCTTCAAGGCCGTCGGCCCCGGCTACATCCAGGCCGGCATCACCAGCTGGGGCATCGGCTGCGGCGCGACCGGCTTCCCCGGGGTCTACACCCGCCTCAGCAACCGGGGGGTGGGGAACTTCATCCTCTCGGCCACCGGGGGCGTCCCGGGCTGATAGCGTCTGGTGCATGTGGGAGTACGCGATCCGCGAGTACGTGCAGGAATGGGGTGAGCAGACCGAGGACCGGTCGATGAGCTCCTTCCTGGCCGAGCTGAACCGGCTCGGGGAGGACGGCTGGGAGGCGGTCGGGATCACGCCGCGCACCCACTACGACCGGGGCGGCGGCCCGGGGGGCTGGGACAGCTACACCTTCGTGGTGCTCATGAAGCGGCTGCGGCCGGCCGACGACATGCTGCCGAGGAGTTGAGGCCATGAAGGGCGCCATCAGGGTCCTGCTCGTCGGCGCCGCCGCCGGGTACGTGGCCGGCCAGGTGATGGACAAGGCCACGACCTGGTTCTACGACCGCCAGAGCGACGCCTCCAAGCAGCGCGAGCAGGAGCTGCTGCCCGAGGGGGCGCCGCTGGCCGCGGCCAGGAGGCTGGCCGGGCTGATCGGGGCCGAGCCGACCGACGACCAGGCGGGCACGATCGCCCAGGTCATGCACCAGTCGCTGGGGCAGGGCTACGGCGTGGCCGCGGCCGCGCTCACCCGGCGGGGGGTCCCGGCGCTGACGGCCGGCGTCGCCTCCGGGGTGGCCGGGTTCCTGCTGGTGGACGAGCTGGCCAACAGCCTGTTCTTCACCCCGCCGCCCCAGGCCTACCCGGTCGAGAGCCACCTGCGCGGGGCCGTCGGCCACCTCACCCTCGGCCTCGTCACCGGCGCCCTCCTGGCCGTGGCCAGGCGGCTGCGCCTGCTCTAGCGGTCCAGCAGCGACCCGGGCTGGGCGCCGCGGACGGCGGCGTCGAGGACCTCGGCAACGTGGGCCATGGCCAGGCGCTCGCCGCGGCGCTCGAGGGCGTTGCGGAGCTGGAGCAGGCAGCCGGGGTTCGAGGTGACCAGCAGGTCGGCCCCGGTGGCGAGCACGTTGGCGGCCTTGCGGTCGCCCAGCTCGGCCGCCGGCTCGGGCTCGACCAGGTTGTAGATGCCCGCCGAGCCGCAGCAGATCTCGGCCTCGGGGATCTCGCGCACCTCAAGGCCGGGGATGGCCCGCAGCGCCTTGCGGGGCTGGGCCCGGATGCCCTGGGCGTGGGCCAGGTGGCAGGCGTCGTGCCAGGCCACCTTGATCGGCAGCGGGTGCCGGGGGGCCACCGGGCCGAGCTCGACCAGCAGCTCGGACAGGTCGCGGACCCGTTCCGAGAAGGCCTTGGCCCGCTCGGCGTAGGCCGGGTCGTCGCGGAGCAGGTGGCCGTACTCCTTCATGGCCGAGCCGCAGCCGGCCGCGTTGACCACCACCTGGTCGACCTCGGCGGCGTCGAAGGTGTCGATGGCCGCCCTGGCGAACGCCTGGGCCTCGGCCTCGCGCCCGGCGTGGAGGCTGAGGGCGCCGCAGCAGCCCTGGCCGGCGGGGGCGACGACCTCGCAGCCGTCGGCGGCCAGGACGCGGGCGGTGGCCGCGTTGACCTCGGGGAAGAAGACCCGCTGGACGCAGCCGGTGAGCATCCCGACCCGCCGCCGTCGCGTCCCGGTCGCCGGGGTGACCTCGGGGACCGGCTCGAGGCGGCCGAGGGCCGGGGTGAGCCGCTCCATGGCTGACAGCCGCTCGGGCAGCCGGTCGAGCAGCCCGGCCCGCCGGGCCAGGGTGCCGAGGTGGGAGCGCTGGTAGAGGCGCAGGGGGCCGCGGAGCAGCCGCAGCCGCCGCGGGTAGGGGAACAGCCGGAAGATCAGCGCCCGGAAGGCCCGGTCGCGGCGCGAGCGCGGGTAGCGGCGCTCGACCTGCTGGCGGGTGGCCTCGATCAGCTTGCCGTACTGGACCCCCGACGGGCAGGCGGTGACACAGGCCATGCAGCCGAGGCACTGGTCGAAGTGGCGGACCATCTCGTCGTTCATGGCCTCGCCCTGGCGCCCGATCTCCATCAGGTAGATCCGGCCGCGTGGCGAGTCCATCTCCTCGCCCCAGAGCACGTAGGTCGGGCAGGTGGGCAGGCAGAACCCGCAGTGGACGCAGTCCTCGATCAGCTCCTGCTCGGGCGGGTGATGGTCGTCGAAGGCGGGCAGCACCCTGGCCCCGATCTGGGTCGCCGAGGCCGGCGCGTCGGCCGGCCCCGGTCCAGCTCCCTGCTGCTCGGTCATCAGATGCCTCCCACGAACCGGCCTGGGCTCATCCGGCGGTCCGGGTCGAACCGCTCCTTGACCCGGCGCATCAGCCCGATGGCGTCGGTGGCCGGGCCCCAGACGTCGACGGCCCGCTTGAGCTCGGGGGACGCCTTGACCACGACCAGGCTGCCCCCGCGGGCGGCCAGCCGCTCCCTGGCCTCGGTGATCGCCCGGACGACCGTCGGGAACGCCGGGCTGTCGGCCGGCAGGTCGCCCTCGCGCAGGCCGCTGGCCATCCAGAGCACGCCGGTGGCGGCGTGGGCACTGACCGGCCCCCCGAAGTGGAGCCGCCCGCCCACCAGGTCGCCGAGGACGCCGGCCAGCTCGGCCGGCGGGAAGGTGGCCTTCAGCGCGAACTCGGCCTTCTCGAACGGCAGGGCGCCGAGCTGGTTCAGGGCGGCCTCGGTCTGCCCCGGCCCGGCCACGGCCGCCTGCCCCATCTGGCCGAGCAGCTCGACCGCGGCCGCCGCCTGCGCCTCCACCCCCGGCTGGATGCCCTCGAACACGACCGTGAGCCGGCCCGGCCAGCCCAGCTCGCCCACCACCAGCTCGGCGGCGCTCGGCTCGAGGACGGAGCGGCGCAGCCGCTGCACCGCCCGTCCGGCCTCGGTGGGGCTCTCGACCTGGACGGTCACGACGGCCGTGGCCGCCGGCAGGGGGTGGAGGCGGAAGATGGCCTCGGCGACCATGCCGAGGGTGCCGAGCGACCCGCAGAACAGCTTGGCCAGGTCGTAGCCGGCGACATTCTTGACCACCTTGCCGCCGGCGTGGGCGACGGTGCCGTCGGCCAGCACCACGGTGATGCCGATGATCAGGTCGCGGACGGTGCCGTAGCGCAGCCGCCGCGGGCCCGAGGCGTTGGCCGCGACCACCCCGCCGACGGTGGCCCGGGGCTCGGGCGGGTCGAGGGCCAGCCACTGGCCGGCCGGGGCCAGGGCCGCCTGGAGGTCGGCCAGCGGCACCCCGGCCTGGGCCCGGACGACCAGGTCGCCGGCGGCGTGCTCCAGCACCTGGCCGAGCCCGCTGGTCTGCACCTCCAGGTCGACCCGCTCCGGGGGGTTGCCCAGCCCGAGCTTGCTGCCGCCGCCCGCGAAGGCGACGGCCAGGCCGTCGGCGGCGGCCGCGGCCAGCACCTGGCTGGCCTCGGAGACCGACCGCGGCCGGGCCACGAACCGGGCGGCCACGCCGTCGACCGGGTACGACCCCTCGGCCTCCTCGACCAGGCCGCCCCGCTCCAGGTCCTGGACGCCCATCGCTCAGAACACCTCCGCCAGGCCGGCCTGCTCGACCGGGTGGACCCGGCGCGGGCCGGGCCGCTCGCCGCACAGCCGCGGGGTCGGGAAGACCTTGCCCGGGTTGGCCCGCCCGTCGGGGTCGAAGGCGCAGCGCACCAGCTGCATGGTGTCCAGGTCCTCGGCACTGAACTGCTTGGGCAGGTACTGCTTCTTGTCGAAGCCGACGCCGTGCTCGCCGGTGATCGAGCCGCCATGGTCCAGGCAGGTGTAGAGGATCTCGGCCGACAGCTCCTCGGCCCGCTGCTCCTGGCCTTCGACCTCGCCGTCGTACAGCACCAGCGGGTGCAGGTTGCCGTCCCCGGCGTGGAAGACGTTGGCCACCCGCAGCCCGCGCTCGTCGGCCAGCTCGGTGATGCGGCGCAGCACCTCGGGCAGGGCCGTGCGGGGGATGACCCCGTCCTGGACGTAGTAGTCGGGGCTGATCCGCCCGACGGCGGCAAAGGCCGACTTGCGGCCCTTCCAGAACAGGGCCCGCTGGTCCTCGCTCTCGGCGATCTGGATGGTGGTCGAGCCGGCCTCCTGGCAGAGCCGCTCGACCTCGTCGAACTGGTGGGCGACCTCGGCCTCGGGCCCGTCGAGCTCCACCACCAGGACCGCGCCGGCCCCCTCGGGGTAGTGGACGTGCACGGCCGCCTCGGCCGCCTCCATGGCAAGGGCGTCCATCATCTCGATGGCCGCCGGGACGATCCCGGCCCCGATGATCCTGGAGACGGCGTCACCGGCCTGGTCGGTGCCTTCGAAGGCGGCCAGCAGGGTCCGGACCGCCTCGGGCTTGCGCAGCAGCCGCAGGGTCACCGTGGTGGCGATGCCGAGCGTGCCCTCCGACCCGACAAAGGTGCCGAGCAGGTCGTAGCCCGGCGGGTCGGGGGCCTTGCCGCCTCCGAGGTGGACCAGCTCGCCGTCGGGCAGGACCACCTCCAGCCCGGTGACGTGGTTGGTGGTGAAGCCGTACTTGAGGCAGTGGGCGCCGCCCGAGTTCTCGGCCACGTTGCCCCCGATGGAGCAGACCTGCTGGCTGGACGGGTCGGGGGCGTAGTAGAAGCCGTCGGGTGCCACCTGCTTGGTGACCTGGAGGTTCAGCACTCCCGGCTCGACCACGGCCCGCTGGTTGTCGAGGTCGACCTCGAGGATGCGGCGCATGCGGGCGAGCACGATCAGCACCCCGTCCGACACGGGCAGGGCCCCGCCGGACAGGCCGGTGCCCGACCCGCGGGCCACGAACGGCACCCCGGCCTCGTGGCAGGCCCTGACCGCCGCCTGGGCCTGGCCGGCGGTCTCGGGGAGCACGACCACGCTGGGGATGACCCGGAAGTTGGCCAGGCCGTCGCACTCGTAGGTGCGCAGCTGGTTGCGCTCGGAGATCACCCCCTGGGGGCCGGTGATCTCCTCCAGCCGGCGGATGAGGGCCTGTCGGTCCATCTGCGCCCTCCTCGCGAGAGGTCAGTCCAGCAGCTCGTAGGCGGGGATGGTGAGGAACTCGACGAACTCGTCGGCCAGGGCGACCTGCTCGAACAGGGCCCTTGACTGGTCCGGGCGGCCCTCGTTCCAGAAGAACTCGTCTCCGACCTGCTCGCGGATCCTCTCCAGCTCCTCGGTGGCGGTCTGGCGGACCAGGTCGGCGGTGACGGTCTGGCCCTCGGCCAGCTTGACGCCGTTGTGGACCCACTGCCAGACCTGGGAGCGGGAGATCTCGGCGGTGGCCGCGTCCTCCATGAGGTTGAAGATGGGGGCCGCGCCCTGGCCACGCAGCCAGGAGGAGATGTACTGGATGCCGACGTTGACGTTGTTGCGCAGCCCCTCCTCGGTCGCCTCCCCCGGGGTCGAGGCGATGTCGAGCAGCTCGGCCTGGCCGACCTGGACGTCGTCGCGCTGGCGCTCGATCTGGTTGGGCCGCTCACCCAGGACCGCGTCGAACACCTCCATGGCCACCGGGACCAGGTCGGGGTGGGCGACCCAGGTGCCGTCGAAGCCGTTGCCGGCCTCACGCTGCTTGTCCTCGCGGACCTTGGCCACGGCCTGGGAGTTGATCTCGGGCCGTTTGCGGCTGGGGATGAACGCCGACATGCCGCCCATGGCGAACGCCCCCCGGCGGTGGCAGGTCTTGACCAGCAGCTGGGCGTAGGCGCGCATGAACGGCACCGTCATGGTGACCTTGTTGCGGTCGGGCAGGGTGAACTCGGGCCGGTTCCGGAACTTCTTGATGACCGAGAACATGTAGTCCCAGCGGCCGGCGTTCAGCCCGGCCGAGTGGTCGCGCAGCTCGTACAGGATCTCGTCCATCTCGAAGGCGGCCGTGATGGTCTCGATCAGCACCGTCGCCTTGACCGTGCCCCGACCGATCCCGAGGCGGTCGGAGGCCAGCTCGAAGGCGTCGTTCCAGAGCCGCGCCTCCAGGTGGCTCTCCAGCTTGGGGAGGTAGAGGAAGACCCCCTTGCCCTGCTCCAGCAGCCGCCTGGCCCCGCCGGACATGAACAGCCCGAAGTCGGTCAGGCTGGCCGAGGCCGGCCGCCCGTCCACGGTGATGTGCTTCTCGGGCAGGTGCCAGCCCCGCGGCCGCGGCATCAGGGTCGCGGTCTCCTCGTTCAGCCGGTACCGGCGCCCGTCGGGGCTCTCGAAGCTGATCGTGCCCTGGATGGCGTCGACCAGGTTCCGCTGGCCGCCGAACATGTTCTCCCAGGTGGGGGCGTTGGCGTCCTCGAAGTCGGCCATGAACACCCTGGCCCCGGAGTTGAGGGCGTTGATCAGCATCTTGCGGTCGGTGGGGCCGGTGATCTCGACCCGCCGGTCGGCGATCTTGTCCACCGGCGCGACCCGCCAGTCGCCCTCGCGCACCGGCGCGGTGGCCGGGAGGAAGTCGGGCAGCTCGCCGGCGTCGAAGCTGGCCTGGCGTTCGCCCCGCTTGGCCAGCAGCGCGTCCCGGGTCGGGCCCAGCTCCCGCTGGAGCTCGGCCACCAGCCCGAGCGCCTCGTCGCTCAGGACGTCCCCGTACCTCTCGCGGGCCGGCCCGTAGACCTCGACCCCGTCGCTGGATGCCATCGGCCAGCCCTCCGTCGCTCAGGAGACGTCCCTGCACGCCCTATTGTGTCAGGGGGCGAGGCGCTCGATCGTCCAGATGCCGCCGGCGCGGCGGTAGCGGAGGCGGTCGTGCAGGCGGTTGGGCCGGCCCTGCCAGAACTCGACGACCTCGTGGGCGAGGCGGAAGCCGCCCCAGAAGTCGGGCAGGGGCATCTGGCCGTCGGGGAGGCCGGTGGCCAGCTGGGCGACCCGCCGTTCCAGGACGGCCCGGCTGTCGATCACCTTGCTCTGGGGTGAGGCGGCCGCGCTGAGCTGGCTGCCGGGCGGGCGCGAGTGGAAGTAGGCCTCGCTCTCCTCGCGGCTGGTGGGCCCGACCCGGCCCTCGATCCGGACCTGGCGCTCCAGCTCGCCCCACCAGAACACCAGGGCCGCTCGCGGGTTGGCGGCCAGCTCGGCGCCCTTGCGGCTCTCGTAGTTGGTGTAGAAGCAGAAGCCGCGCTCGTCGAACCCGCGCAGCAGGACCATGCGGGCCGACGGCCGCCCGTCCGGGGTCGCGGTGGCCAGGGTCATGGCGGTCGGTTCGAGCAGGCCGGCCTCGGTGGCCTGCTCGAACCAGCGCCGGAACTGAACCACCGGGTCGGCGTCGACGTCAGCCTCGGCCAGCGCCTCCCTGGAGTAGTCGGATCGCATACCCCGAACGCTACTCCGTGGTGATCGCCCTGAGCACGTCGATCCTGGCCGCCCGGCGCCCGGGCAGGACCGCGGCCAGGATGCCGGCGATGGCGGCGGCGAGCACGAAGCCGACGAGCTGCCCGCCCGGCAGGGAGAACTCGGTGATGCCCTGGCTGGCCAGGGCCCGGACGATCGTCCAGCCGAAGAACACGCCGACGGCCAGGCCGAGCACGGCGCCGAGGACGGCGATGATCACCGCCTCCCAGCGGATCATCGAGCGCAGCTGGCTGCGGGTGGCCCCGACGGCCCGGAGCAGGCCGAGCTCCCGGATGCGCTCGAAGATCGACAGGCCGAGCGTGTTCACGATGCCGAACAGGGCGATCAGGATGGCCAGCCCAAGCAGCGAGTAGAACAGGTTGATGATCTG
>Ga0207675_100001129_pt1 | contig 26494 bp, 37 predicted proteins | sample KBSSwiS42_FD_184305 | JGI IMG/M metagenome (GOLD analysis project Ga0207675, IMG submission 184305) | Switchgrass rhizosphere microbial communities from Kellogg Biological Station, Michigan, USA - KBS Switchgrass S4-2 (SPAdes) (version 2) | ecosystem: Host-associated > Plants > Roots >...
AGCCCTTGCGCCGCAGGGGTCGCCCGACGGTGCCCGGCGTCGTGCTGTCGTTCGACGACGCCTCGGACGAGCTGATCGAGTACGCCGTCGAGACCTGGCGGCGGTACATGGCGGACCCGGCGCGGGCGCCGTCGATCACCCGCACCGGCGCCTACCAGTACCGCGGCCCCGGCCCGCTACGGCTCACGCTGGTGGTGTCGATGGAGCGGAGGCCGGAGGGGCCCAAGCCGCAGGTCGTCGACGTCGTCGGCACCCACGCGGGCATCAGGCACTAGCCCACCCGCCCCCCGCAGCCACGCGAGCCATCCCTCCGTGTCGTTCGGCCCGCGCGGCAGCTGCGCGATGTCCGCGGGCCACAGGTTCGCCGGCTGGACGTGGGGCATCTCGATGAGCTGCCCCTTCCTGTTCCGTAGCCCCCGCAGGTCCGCCTTGCGCGCGAGCTCGTGCATGTGGTCCCACATCCCGTCCTCGGGCTCCACCCAGGTCCAGCGCCCATTGACCCGAAAGACCAGGTCCACCGCTAGCCCCCACTGGTGCGCCGAGTGCCACGGCAGCGAATCCGTGCGGGTGTGGCCGAGCTCGCCGTTGCGGGGCTCGCGGCCGATGGCGTAGAGCTCCCCCTGGCGCGCGGGCGGCCGGGCCGTCTCGTACTGCTCGAGCGGGATCCCCACGGCGTGCAGGGCCACGAGCAGCCAGGAGACGCGGCCGCGCACGTCCCGCTCGAGCAGCGCCAGGTCGGCCAGGGGGGCGAGCGTCACTTGAGCGCCCCCCGCGCGAGCCTCGTCCGCAGCTCCCCGAACGGCGCGTATTCGCCGTGCCTGATCCTGGCCCTCAGCTCGTCGACGACAGCGGGCGCGCCCTGGTACCGCCGCATTCGGCGCGGCTTGAGGTCGGGCCCCCGCATGCGCCTGGGTGCCGCCGCCGGCTCGAGCGGCGCCACCTCCTGCGTGATGGCCACCTCGCGCTCGGGCGGCTCTTCCTCTTTTTCCAGCCCGACCGAGGCCGGCGAAAGAGGAAGAATGGGCAGGTTCGGGATCAATTCCGCCGCGCCGCTCTCCGTCGGTGGCGCCCCGTTCGCGGTCCCCTCCGTGGGCAGGATCGGGATCAATTCCCCGACGGCCGGCAGCGGAGGCTGAGTTACCTCGGGGGGACCAAGGGAGTTGACCTCCGCCGCCGGCGTCCCCGACCCGCCGCCCAAAAATCTGACGTCGTCAGCGACCGCCACCGCGGCGATCCGCACCGTCACCTCGATCGGCTGTCCGACCCTGATCGAGAGTCGCACCAGGTCCCCCGCGGCGAGCAGCTCGCCGAACCTGGCCATCGGCTGGCCGCGCCCGTCCTGCGCCGTCGTCGCGGTGAACTCGAGGGTCATCCCGTCGGGCTCGATCGTCCGGCTCTCGAGGCGGAGCCAGGCCGGCGGCAGCTCGGTGTGCTGGCTTGCGCGGGCCATCAGTGAACCTCAGCAGCGGGTCGTCGGGCCTGAATCGCACTGTCATGGCATGTCATCTCGGCCAGCCGCGCGTTGGCTTGAGCGACGCGCCCGCCTGGCTGGAACGCCGGCGAGGCGTGCTCGAGGTCCGGCGGCAGCCCGTTGCGCGCCTGGACCACGTGGGCGAACTCGTGCGCCAGGTCGGTGCGTATCCAGTCGTCGTACCAGATGAGGTCGACGCCGCCCGCCCACGCGTTGCCACCCATGCAGCCCGACGTCAGCGATGCCGTCGTCGGCAGCCCCTTCTCCCGCCCCGGCTCCTGGCAGGTCAGCCGCGCCGGCGGCACCCACCACACGTCGGGCGGGCGGTCGGTGCGCCCGTAGACGTCCCGCCAGACCAGGTCGACGGCCTGGGCCTGGCAGGAGCGCGGCGTGCGGGTATAGGGCACCACCCGGGCGCAGGCGAGGAGCGCGAGCGCGAGGTAGATGCGCATCACCGAGGTGGGTACGGGACCGGGTACGGCGTCGGCGACAGGCCCCCATCGCCGTAGCTGGCGCGCATCCGCTTCTCGTAGGCGGTATCGAGGCCGCGCACCTTCTCAGCCAGGTCGCCAATCGGTCGCTTGAGGCAGTCGAAGCAGATGTGAACGGCTTGGGCGGACTGCGGGGTCATCACCTCCAGCGCCGGCGGCTGGGCGATCACGGTGGTGTCCTGGTGGCACAGGTCGCAAACGATGTGATCCTTGTGCATGGTTGTCTCCTCCTTTAGGTCCTCGTCGGCCAGGCCCAGGTCCCGGGCGCCGTCCCCTCGAGCCGCGACGACACCCACAGGACGTCGGTGCCGTCCAGAAACACCTGCCCGTTGACGGCGACGGGACCCGGGTCGGGGTCAGGCTCGACCTTGGCGAGGAACACGCGGATCACCAGCAGCGGGGCCAGCTCGCCCGCCCGCGGTGTGTTCCCGAGGTGGGCCTGCGCGCCCCGTGGCCACGTCCCGTCGTCCATCCGCGCGGCGATCGACCGCGAGTCGGTGCGCCGGCGGATGACCTGCTCGACGTCGTGCTCACTCAGCTGGTAGAGCACGATGCGCCCGGGCGTCGGCTGCTGCGCGTGTCGCGCGCTCTCGCGGATGTCGTGATCGCTGCTCACCGCCTGACCATCCTGATGCCGGTCATGTCCGCCGACATCGGCTGCGGCGCGCTGGTCGAGTTGAGCCCTCCCAGCATCTGCCCGTGCGGCAGACAGGTGTCCATCCGGTCCACCCCCATCGGACCGGGGCACTTAGCGCCCTCCATCTCCTTCAGCTGCGCGACCTGCAGGCACCGGGCCTTCTCCGCCAGGTCCCAGATGGGCCGTGCGAGGCAGTCCGAGCACACGTCCATCTGCCGGTGGAACGCGATTTCTAGCCGGATCTCCAGCGAGGTCCCGCCGGTGATGTCCTTGTCGCACAGGTCACAAATGGTGTGGAGCTTGTTCACGTCGTCACCGGCCCCAGCGCCCGCACGATGGCGCGGAAGACGTGGTCCTTCGCCTTCCCCTCGGGCGGCATCTCGTCGTACGGCACCAGGCAGTTGTGGACCTTCCTCGCCGGGTCCCTGACCGCCCCCTTGCGCCACCCGTTCGCGAGCTTGTCTGCCATCCACGCCTCGTGCTGGGCAGCCGGGGACGCGTCCGGGTTGGAGAGCGCGAACTGGACGCCCTTGACGGAGCTTTCGCGCTGCCACTCCGGCGCCTCCGCCCACGGCAGCTGCGTCTCGTCGCCGAACGCCTGGCAGAGCGCCCGGTTCGCCTCGTGGCAGACCCGGGCGATGTGCTCGAGGTCGGGCGCGCCCGCGGCCTTCAGGGCCTGACCCGGCGGCGGTGTCGGCGCCTCGTTGCCCAGCTCCTCGTCGAGCTTGGCCTCGCTGGCCATCTCCTGCTCGAGCTGCGCCGCCTGCGCCGCCTTGTCCTCGCGCTCCTCGCGCTCGTCTCGATGTCTCGCCGTCTCTTTCGTCATCGTCCCCCTCCTTCGAACTTCGCCCCTGTTTTCTCGAGGAACTCCCGCGCCCGCTCCGCACGCCGCCAGTTGACCGACCCTGCTGCCCCCAGCGCCCCCATCGCCGGGCCGCTGCGCTCCGCCTGCGCCAACTGCTCCGCCTTGCTCCCCTCGCCGCGCACCAGGCAGGCGATCGTCTCGTAAAGGGCGCACCCCACCGGCCGCACCAGCCCGAGCAGACACGCCGTCGCGTCGCCGGTGCCGTCGAGGCAGGCGTAGATCCCCGGCAGCGCCGAGGAAGCGCAGCTCTCGACGGCCTCGGTCCCGCAGCGGATCGGCGCGGAGGCATGCGGCTGCGGCTCGCCCGGGCCCGGCACGGGGTGGCGGCAGGACGTCAGGATGCTGAGCAGCCAGATGAACGTGACGATGCACGCGACCGCGAGCACCAGGGTCTTGAGGAACTCCCGCATCATGATGCCCTCCGCTTCGATTCCTGCGTGATGCCGAACCCGAACGCGCCCAGCTCGCGCGCGAGCTTGACCAACTGAGGCCCGATCGCCGCCCGGGTCCGCTCGTCCCGGTCCTCCTCGGCGCGCACGTACCGGCGGGCCTGGCGGGCGACGGCCGTGGCCAGGTCGAGCAGGTTGAGGGCGGAGGCGGACTTCATGCGCACCGCCTCAGCCGGCGTCTTGTCGGTCCAGGTCACGGGCTTCTTTGTCACGGCGCGGCGTCTCCTCTGGTCGGTGGCGGGGCGGGCGGCGCCGGCGGCGCGTTGACCTGGCGCTGGACCTGACGCTGCGCCTGGTCGAGGTCCCGGGGCAGTGCCCTGGGGGTCGGCGTCGCGGGGACCACGGGGGGGCTGACAGGGCGGCGGGAGATGGCCCCGCGAACGCGCCGGTGCGGGTCGGGGCTGCCCGCGCGCAGGGCCTGCTCGAGCTCAGCCACCCGGCGCTCGAGCGCGGCCCGGGCGGCGCGGTCGGTCTGCACCGCCTCCTTGGTCACCTGATAGCCGTCCTCGGCGAGCTGCTTGGCGCTCTGGGCGCGGGCGGCCGCCTCGTCGGCCAGGCTGTGGTACGAGCCGATCGCGAGGGGGACGACGGCGGCCAGGGCGGTCGCCACGATGATGAGCACCTGGGCCCACGTGCGCGCGCGCTGGGCGACCCTCTTGCCCTCGGCGCCGAGGGTCTGGGTCTCGGCGCTCGGGGTCGGGAGGCGGGTGACGGGGACGCCGATGCTGGCGGTGACCCGGCGGATATAGTCGACGGCGAGCTCCTTGGGCTGGGGGCCAGCGGGCAGCATGTCGTCGGCCATCGCGGCTACGGCGGCCCCACGTCGATGAGCCCCTCGATCATCATGATCACCGCGGTCCGCAGCGCGGCGACGGTGCTCAGCCCGTTCAGGAACGTGTCGAGCTGGGCGTTGGTATTGATGTTGTTGTTCTGGCAAATGACCATCGCCTTCGTGGCCAGCGGTCCGCTCGGCGCGGAGACGCTTCTGGTGCCGTCGCTGAGCTTGCAGTCCATCGCTACGATGACCTCCCCGTCCAGATGCCCATGTAGTCGATCGCGTACGTCTGCTTGGCCTCCAACGCGCCCGCCGCGATCTCGAAAAACAACTCAGCCGCGCTGGTCGAGAGACTGCCGACGGGCGCCGAGACTTCGGTCTCGCCGTCGACGCTGAAATAGACGTTGGTCGCATCGTTGCGAACCACGATCTCGTGCACCGCCGTGTCGAACGACACCGTGGAGAGCAGGACGGTGCCGGTCCAGACCGCACTGAACTTCGTCGCGTGGCTCGCCTTGTTGATCCCGGCGCGCAGGAGGCCAGTCACGCCAACTCCAATCACTGACCGCGCGGTCGCGCCAGGGACCGTGGTCGTCTTCCAGCGCGCGACCACATACCACGGCGACGTCCTGACGTTGGCGACGTGCACGGGGGCGAGCGACGAAAATACGTTCGCTCCGGCGAAGCCGAAGGTGCCGGCGTTCGTATCGTCGCCGGCCGTGTACGAGTGCCAGCTGCCGTCGAGGGACGGGATTCCGGGCGACGGAGTAGCGCCCGTGGAGACGACACGGAGTCTCCCGCCGTCGTCAAAATCGATGAATCTCCCAGCGAGGTTCTTCGGGGCCAAGCCGAGTTTCAGCGCCGCCTGCGCCGCCCAGTAGTCCTCGGCGCTGCCCAGCGCAAAGTCGACGCCCGCCACCGCCAGGCGTCCCACCCCGCCCGTGACTGCGGTGATGCCGGAGCCAGCGGGCAGGCCGCCCGCCGCTACCTCATCCGTCGCCACCCCCTGGGCCACCGTCACACCGCCTTGCTGCAGGCCACGGCGGTGATCGTCCCCGCGCCCGAGGTGCTCACGCACTTCAACCGCGAGCGCAGGAACGCGTTTCTGGTCAGCGCGATCGCGAACTTCGCCGCGCTGTTGATCTGCCCGCCCGTCATGGTCGCGACGCCGGCAGTGAACCCGGATCCGGTGACCTGGTCGTTGGTGATCCAGATGTCCGTGCCGAGGCGGCAGTCCTCGTCGCTCGAGTTGCTCCCCTCCACGGTCAGCGTGCCGGCCGCGTTGCCGGTGAGCTGCCCGACGTAGGACATGACCCGGCCGTTGGGCTGGGCGGTGCCCTGAGCGAGCGCGCTGCCCTTGATCGTCGATCCCGAGTAGACGGTGTTCGCCCCGGTGAGGGCCACGGCATCGAAGACCTTGTGACTCAGCACGGCGGGGCGACTCCTGGTTGGGTTAGACCGGGGTTGCCGGTCTGGTCACCCCCGCTATCGCGAGGGTCTCGCTCTGCCGGATTCCGGGCCCGCTCGAGCGCTACTTGCCCGCTGCGTCGCGGCCCTGCAGGGCCTGGACGGGGCTGGCCAGATCCGGGCCGCCCCCACCGTCGGGCGGCGCCGCCGGCTGCTCGCCCTTGGGCGTCTTATGTAACGCCTGCAGGTCCTCGACGTCCTCGGCCGGGGCGCCCATCAGCCTGCCCAGGGTTCGCTCCTCACGCTGCGTCAGGTCGCGGTCGACCTTGGCCATCCCCTCGGCGGCCTGGATGCTGAGGGTCGACCAGAGCGAGGGATAGACGTTCCGCAGCGCCGCGAGCTGGTCCTCGGTCACCGCGTCGAGGTCGCCCAGGACCGCCAGCGGGTCCTCGACCACCTGCCAGGCCCGGCGGAGCTCGGCGCCCTCGGAGGCTGAGCGGTCCGCCAGGCGCGGCTGTCCGGTCCGGCTCCCCAGGCCGGGCAGCCGGCGCCGGGGGGCGAGCGTGCCCAGGTAAGCCAGGGCACGGGCCGCCGCCATGCCGTAGCCCGTGGCCACGTCCTGGTCGAGGCCTGCGACGGCGCCGTGGGCGTCCGGGGGCAGGTCGGGCGGCAGCTCAGCGGGCATGGCCGCGGCCGCGGCGCTCGAGCGGCGGCCGCCCAGGTAGGAGACGACGACGGCGAGCAGCTCCTCGTCGAGGAGGGTCGAGCGGGTGAGCTGCTCCCGGGTCGCGGGCGTGCCGCCGAGGACCTGGGCGAGGCCGGTGCAGGCGAGGAGCGCCTCGGCTTGTTCGGTCATTCTGCGCGCGCCTCCTCGGACTTGTTGCTTACCAGCAGGCGGATGTAGGCGGCGCGGACCTGGCGCTCGGGCACGTTGAGCTGAGCGGCGATGGCGCTGATCGTAGCCGACGGGCTGGCCGGGCTCGCGCCGGTGGCCGCCGCGCGCAGGCGCTCGATCGTCTGAGCGTTCAGCCAGCGGTCAGCCTTGCGGGCGAGGGCAGGCACGGCCGACAAGGCCAGTCCCGCCGCCGCCCCTGGTGCGCCGCCTGCCGCCGCGCCGATCGCCGCGCCAGCCGCCCCGAGGGGCCCCGCCTTGAGCCCGGTGACCTGGTTGACGGCGCGCTGGATCGGGCCTCCCTGCGCCGCCTCGCGCTCGGCGCGGTTCTCGAGCACGCCCTGGACGGACAGGTAGGCGTACTGGCGCCGATTGAGCCGCCGGATCGCCGCGGCCGCGCCCTGCAGGTCGTTGCGCCCGACCGCCTTGGCGTCGATGACCTGGTCGAGGACGTCCTTGGCCTCGCCGGCGATGTGGCGGGAGATGCGGGACTTCTCGTGCTCGTTGAGGCCGCCGAGCTTGCTGGCGGCGGCGTCCTGGAGGGTGGTGACGTGCTTGCGCAGCCAGCGCATGTCCGTCGCCCCGCCGGCCTGGGCCGTCAGATCCGCCTCCGACAGCAGCTTCTCGCGGATCCCCTCGAGGCCGTCGGCCATCCTGCTGTCGCCGGCGCGGCGGAACTCCTGCTCGGCCGCCTTGAGCCGCGTCGACACGTCCTTGGGGACATCGAGCACGTGCTGCTGGGCGCGGACGAACCGGTCGTAGTGGGTCTGTTTCTCGGCCTCCACCCGGTCGAGCAGCGGCCGCAGCTTGTCCATGGCCTTCGTCGCCGAGGGGCTCTGGATGATCTCGTGCAGGACCTCGCCGTCGGGGCCCTTGACCACCTCGTCGAGGATGGCGTCGGCCGCCTTCGACACGCGCTTCTGCGCCGTGGGCGTGGCGCGCGGGCCGCCCTCCGCCTGGGCGAGCTGGTCGACGATGCCCTGCTTGATCGTCTCCTGGTCACGCTTGGGGATGAGCTTGCGCAGGCCCTTGCCCACCGCCTTGAGACCTCCGGCCACGGCGGCGCCGGCCACGGCCCCGCCGGCCGCGCTACCGAGGACATCGCCCGCGTCGGCGACCTTCGCCTCGCCGCTCTCCTGGTAGCCTACGCCCGCCACCGCGCCGGTAGCCGCGGCCGGGGCCAGCGCCTTGGCGACCTGGAGCGCCCGGCGGCCGATGCCGACGGCCTTGGTGGCCTGTGCGACGCCCTTTGCCGCCCCGACCGCGCCGCCGCCCGGGATCGGGACGATCAGGCCGCCCGCGACCTCCGTCGCGAATGACTGAAACGGGTACTCCTGCTTGGCGTCCCTCACCGTCTGCCGCGCGGTGTCCCGCTCCTCGACGTAGGCGCGGCGCAGCTCGGCCCCCGTGGGCAGACGGCCCTGGTTGATGATCGCGCTGAGACCCTCGCCGATCGCCCCGCCCACGCCCCCGAGCTCGTCCGCCGCGCCGAGGGTCGTCCCCTGGAGGGTGGTGGCGAGCGCGGCCTTGCCGCGGCCGATGATCGGCTGTTCCTCGGCGCCCTCGACCTCGGCGGCGCTGATGGTCCGGGGTGCGGCTGTCGGTACCTCCTCGGCACCTGCGAGCTCGGCGGCGCTGATGATCCGGCCCATGGCTCAGTCCACCTGCAGATCGCCGTTGGGGAGCTGGGTCCCAGTGACGGTTCGACCGTCCTTGAGCTTGAATGTCTTGCGCACTCCGCCGCCCTGGCCGGCAGCAGGGTCGGCGCCGGCGGCCGTCCTCGGCAGATGCTCGGCCTTGATCCCCTGGCTGCCGACGCGCCGGTTGTAGGCCTCGCCTGTGAGGTCAATCAAGCTGCCGAGGTTCTCCTGGGCGCCCTTGGTGGACTGGACGATCGATGGCTTGAGCATCTTCTGATACCGCTGGTATTCCTTGTCCTGCAGGACGCCGGTCTGGAACATCGTCGTCAGGTGGCCGGTGGCGGTGGCGACGAGAGTGTCCCGCTCCTTGTCGGCGGTGACCTCGAAGCCGGGGACGACAACCGTGCCTTCCTTGGCGGTGAAGGCCTGTAGCCGCCGGAGGGAATCGTGGAGCGCGTTGGTCGCGGCCTGGCCGGCGCGGAGCTTCTCGCCCTCGTCGGGGCGACGGGCGCGGCCGACGTAGTTGCCAGCGAGGTCGAACAGCCCCTCCTGGCGCTCCTTGTCGGCCTGGGCGATCTGCGCGGGCGTCTGGCCGGTCTGCTCGGTCGAGACCGTGGTGTCCGTCTGCGCGAACCGGGAGGCGCGCTGGTCGACGACGGCCTGGCGCTTCCCGGCGGCCTGCTCGCGGTAGTCGGCCGCCTTGGCCGCGTTGGCCGCGGCGGCCTGGGCGGGGATGAGCGCCCGCATCTTCACGCCCATGGCATCGATCTGGTCCGCCACGGTCAGGTAGGCCGCCGCGTCCTGGAGCTCCTTGCGCGCCTTGTACTCGTCGCCCCAGTCGCGCCAGAACGTCCGCTGCAGGCCGCTGCTCTTTTCGGCCACCTGCTGCAGCCGCAGGAGCTTCTTGTCCCGCTCCGTGGTCCAGTCGTGCATCGCCTTGTCGAGCAACCTCTGACCCGGGTTCTCGTCGGCGCCGCCGAGCTGGGCGATCGAGCCGAACATGATCGACAGCGCCCACTGCTTCTTGGTGACGGTGTCGGTGTTGCCCCAGAAGCCTCTGTCGCCGGCGGCCGCGGCGGCCTTGTAGCCATCCTGGTCGCGCGTTGCCTGGGCGTCGATGTCCTTCTTGCGCCGCTCGGCCTCGACCTGGGCGGCCTGGGCGCGCTGGGCCTCCTGGCGCTTCTGCGTCGCCTCGATCTCCTGCTTGGCTTGGTCGATCTCCGCCTGCTTGAGCCGGTTCTTGGCCTCGAGCTCAAGCGCCTTGGCGCCCTGGTCGGTGGCGGCGGCAACCTCCTTGTCGGCGCCGCGCATGGCCGCGGCGTTCGCCGCCGTCGGGCTGACCGTCGTGTGGGTCGCGCTCTCCTTGGCCAGCGTAGGCGTGGCAGGCGGGGTGGGGATCCCCGTGGTCGGGGGCGCGGCGGCGGGGGCCGGGGGCGACGCTGGCGCTGGCGCGGGGGCCGGGGGTGGCGTCGCCGGCGGCGTGGCCGTGGGCGCCGGGGCCACGGGCTGCTCCCCCTCGTCGAGTGCCATCGGCGCGAGCTTCATCGCCGTGCCGAGCGCCGGCGAGACCGTGCCGACCACGCTGGCCACCTGGTCGAGGAGGCCGGGGGTGCCGTCGTCCTCGGTCTGCCCCGTCGCTGGGTTGAACTTGAGCGCCATCACGCGCTCCGCCGGGCACGGGCGAACCCGGCGACGTCGGGCGGCGCGCGCCGCTTCTTGCCGCCTTCGACCTGGTCGAGGCGGTCGCTCAGCCGGGCGGCGCCGGCCAGGGCCAGGGCGGCCATTCGACTGTAGTCGACCGTGCGCATCCCGTCGCCGCGGCGGCTGACGGCGGACCGTCCGAGCTCGGAGCGTTCCACGTCCTGGGCCATCGGCCCGACCTGGTCGCCCTTGCCGTCGGCCGGATCCTTGTACCGCCAGCTCTTGTTCGCCCCCACCGTGCGCAGGAACTCGTCGATGGCCTCGGGCGAAACCTCACGGATGTCCTTCTTGAGGCGGCGATCGCTCCCCTTGGGCGCTTTCGCGCCGGCAATGGCTTTGCCGGCGTCCTCGATGTCGCCCTTCAGCTGGTCGTGCCAGTCCTTGTTCATCGCTGCCAGATCGACGGCCTGCTTCAGCTTGATCTGGAGCGCGGCGATCGCCGCCTGGTTGCCCTGGGCCTCGGCCTGCAGCCAGGCCTGGGTCATGTTCGCCACGAACGTGTCGTCGAGGTGAAGCGCCTGCAGCCGGTTGGCGATGTTGCTGGCGTTCGCCGTCTGGATCTGGTTCGCGTTGAACTTATCGATGTCCGTGTCGATCTGGGCCTGCAGGGCCTGCAGCTTGACCGCGGCGTCCTGGTTCCCCTTCGCCGCCTCGGCCTTGAGCTGCGCCTCGAGATTGAACGACTGCTGCAGCCGCTCGTCGCTCGCCAGGTCCGCCTGCAGCTGCTGGCGGGCGTGCTCGATCGCAACGTCCTTCTGCGCATCCTGGTTCTTCTCACCCGTGCGCTGCTGGTAGTCCGCGTTCGCCTTGGCGATCTCCGTCTGCAGCTGCGCCTCGGTGATCTCGCCGCGGGCCCGCCGCTCCTGCGCCGACTGGATCGCGTCGTTGCGCGCCTTGGTGTTCGCGAGCTCGGTCGTCTGCTCGACCTGCGCGCGGTTCGACCCCTCGGTGACGCTTTGCCCCTGGACCTGCCCGCCGACCTGGCCCAGGCCCTGCGCCGCGGCCGCGATCTCCTGCGCGCGGAGCTGGGCAGCCTGGCCGCCGGCCTCCACCTGCTGGAGCGAGATGTTGTTGGCCGCGTTGCGCCGGGCGCTGGCCACGCCCTGGCCGCGCGCGCCGGCGGCGATCGAGAGCTGCTCGGCTGCGGTGCGGTCCTGGGTGGCGCGGAGCTGCTCCTGGGCCACCGACGGCCGCTCCCCGCGCAGGATGGCGGCCATCTCGGCCGCAGCCTGGTCCTGGTAGCCGCGGCCGCCCTGGTCGACCACCAGGCTGGTGCGGTTGGCCTGGTCGGCGGCGGGGCTGCCCGCCACCCGGTCGCCGATGCCCTGCGCCGCGGCCGGATTGACAACGGTCGCGGCGACCACGGGGCCCACCGGCGCGATGGTCGGCGCGGCGGTGCCGCCGGCGTGCTGGACGGTCTCACCCGGGTTGATCGGCGCGACGCCGACGTGCCCCCCCTCGGCCTGGACTGCGTCGACCTTGCCCGGGTCGGTGTGGCGGCCCTGCGCAGCCGCGAGGTCGGCGGCGGCCTTGTCCGCCACCTCCCGGGCCCGGTCCTTGACCGCGTCGGCCTGGGCGTCGTTCGCGGCCGGATCGGGCTGGTCGAGCGCCTGCGCAATCGGCCCGATGACCGGCAGGACTTTGCCGACCTTCTTGACGCCGCTCCAGATAGACCCCGCGACGGACACCGGTCAGAACCCCCCGCGGCGCCGCTGGGACTCGAGGAACCCGCCGACGTCAGGCGCGGCCAGGGATGCGCCCGCCACCGACCGGCCCGCCTGCGCCGGGATCAGCCCGGGCGCGCCCGGGGCGACGTCGCTCGCCTCGACGGGCGGCGGGGAGGTGAAGAACGAGTCGCCCGTCTTGCCTGGGTCCGGCGCTGGTGCGATCGGCGCCGGCGCGAAGGCATGCCCCGCTGCCCCCGGGCCGGGGATCCCCGAGTCGGCCGGGCTGGGGGGCGTGACGGGCGCTGGAGCCGGGACGGCTGGCGGCGGCGCTGGTGCCGGTGCGGGAGCCGGGGCCGGCGAGCTCGGGGGCGGCGGCGGCGCCGGCGCGGGCGTCCCGGCCGAGGTCACCCCCGGCTTGGGCGGCGGCTCGCTCGAGATCTGCTGGTAGTAGTCGGGCGTCTGCCGCGCCGGCGCACCGGCGGTGGTGACCCGCCCCTGTCCACCCGGGTCCGACCAGAATCCGCGCGCGGCGTCGGCGGCCTGCTGCCCGAGGCCCTGGCCGCGGCGGCGGGTGAGCCCCTGCGCGAAGCGCCCGGTGGGGATCTGCTTCTGCCCCTCCCGCTGGGCGGCTCCTCGGTCCTGAAAATCCCTGGGATCGGCCATGAGTGTCTCCTTCTACGAGGGCGTCTGCCCGACGTTGACCTTCGCCACGCGCTGCCGACCCAGGCGCAGGCCGACGGTCAAGCTGAGCGCCTCGAACCCGAATCCGGCCGTCAGGGGCGCGTCGTCCTCGAGCCGGACCCGCACCGCGCCCGCCTGCTGGTTGCGCAGGTGCGGCCGCCCCTCGACGCGATAGCCGAAGGCCTCGTCCGTGGCGCTGGCGGTGATGTCCGCCTCGTCCACGGTGCCGTCGTCGTAGCGGTAGGCCAGGCTCATCCCGAGCTGGTGCTCGCCCAGGTCGACGCCGGCGGCAACCACCGCGAACACCCGGGCGTACCCGGCGATCTGGTTGGGGCTGACCCAGCCCGTCTCGAGCGCGGCCGTGTAGGGCTGCTCGCCGGTGCCGCTGCCCCCCTCGACCCAGGTGTCCGGGTCGTCGACGCGCAGCTCGCCGGTGGGCGTGATGTAGCCGAAGACGTCGTCGACCACGGCGCCGGTGGTGGCGGGCTGGTCGGTGTTCGAGGTCCACAGCTGGTGGGCCATGTCGTAGACGAGCGTGATCCCGTCGCTCGACAGGAACCGCACCTGGCGCCGGGCCGGGACCACCACGGCGTCGGTGATCTCGAGCGTGGCCGACAGCGCCTCGACCTCGCGCCCGATGGCCACCGGCGCGCCGTCGGGGGGGAGGAGCCAGATCACCCCTGACGCGTCGTCCTGGAAGAACACCCCCAGCTCGGTGGCGATGGTCGAGACGCTCGAGCGGGTCCCGAGCGCATAGGGGAGGCGGCGCACCGGCGAGAAGGCGCCCTTGCCTGTCGCGTCCGGGCCGTCGCCGGAGATGGTGTAGAGGGCGGACACCTTGCCGATGAGCAGGCGCTGGCCCGCGTCCGCGATGGCCACGATGTCGCCGCGGTCGTCGCTCACCTGGACGAAGTTCTCGGCGGGGAACGCGACGCCCAGGCCGTCCTCGAGCTCCTTCGAGTACCACAAGAAGTCCCGCTCGGCTGACCACACCCTGTTGCCCCAGGCGGCGAGGCAGTTCGCCGGCGGCGGCGTGGCGTTGCCGAGCACCGTGTTGCCGAGCGTGTACAGGCGCGCGTGCGTGACCAGCGCGGCGTCGGTGGTCAGGTCGTCGATGACCTGAGTATCGACGGTCGGATCGTTGAGGACCGCGACGATGAAGTAGAACGCGGCGGCGGAGGAGGACGACGGGTTGATCACCGTGCGGTAGACCCGCATCACGGCCCCCTGGACCGGCGAGGACTTCAGGGTCGCGTTCAAGGTCAGGACGGTCAGCCGCGCGTTGTTGTTGACGGTCGTCGTGATGCCGATGGCCTCCGACGGCTCGGACTCGCAGAGGCGCCCCTGGGCGTCGATCCAGGCCCAGGTCATCCGGTAGTAGTAGAGCCCGGGGGTGGGCCCCAGGCCGCTGAACTGGTTCGCGACAGTGAACGACGGCGGGTGGTAGAAGCCGAGCTCGCTGAGGCCGGCGCCGTCGTAGAGGTAGACGGTCGAGCCCGGGATCAAGGTGACGCCGGCGATCTCCAGCCAGCGGGCGGGCAGCGGCAGATCGAACCGGACCATGCACGCACCCTGCTGCGTCGTCGTGACGTAGAACTGCGACGGCAAGAGCACGTCGGCGGTCTCGACCGCGTAGGAAGGCAGGAGGCCCACGGTCGCGGTGGACGCCGCCCCGAGCGAGGCCAGGGCGCGGCCCACGATGGTCCCGTTCGTGACGTCGAGGAGGTAATAGCTGCGGTCCTCGCCGGCGGAAATCGTCGTGACGCCGGCGACGGCCATCGCCAGGAGCGAGCCGTTGAACGTGAAGATCCGCGACATGAGGCGGAAGCCGTAGCGGATGACAGGCCCCGCCACCACGCCGCCCGCGGTCCGGGTCGAGTACCAGAGCTGGTTGCGCGTGGAGGCCACGGAGCTCGACAGCTCCGTCAGGACGTGGAGCGTGTTCGCGCTGTCGAGCGCGCCCGTGACGTTGCGGACGATGTCGCCGACGACCGCGCTCGAGAAGATGATGTTGAACGCGATGGCGCCGCCGAGGCCCACCGCCGTCGTGACCCGCTCGATCCGGGCCGGGACGGCCGCGCCCGAGTTGTCCTGGTTGGCCGTCACCAGCGTATAGGTCGACCCGCCGGTGTCGACGAAGCTCACCAGCCAGTTCTTGTTGACCGCCGCGATCGATCCATGGGCGGCGCTCACGAGCGTGGCCGACGAGGCCATCGTCGAGACGTCCCACTCGTTGAGCTTGAGCTGTCCCACGGAGGCCCCGGCGTCGTTCCACAGCGCGATACAGACCTTGGTCGTCCCGGGGCGCAGGACGACGTCGTACGGTCCCCAGGTATTCGTCGGCCAGAGCGTCTCGATGGCGCTCGCCGCGCTCACGACGGCGGGCGTCGCCAGGGCGATCTTGCGCGCCCGGAGCGTCGCCTGGCCGGCCACAGGCGCCTCGGCGTATGTGACAAGGACGTTGGTCCCGGCCAGCGTGAGCCGCGGCCGCGAGTAGGGGGTGGCGCCGCTCACCGCGACCACGCCGTCGACCACCAGGTACGCGCCGGTTGTGCTGTCGCGGACGCAGTAGCGGATGTCGTCGTCCTGGGTCCAGACGTGCCAATCGAAGCCGCCGGCCTGGATCATGTCGTGCGACAGCTGCTCGAAGCTCGAGTTGTTGATGGGCGTGTGGCGCGACCTGTAGCCGGCGATCGCGCCCCTGGCCTCGAAGTTGCCGTCGAGGTCCGAGTAGAGCGTGTCGTCGGTGCCCACCAGGACCTCGCGCTCGCCGGCGTGCAGGCGGGTGGCGTCGACGACGGTGTCGAGGAACAGCGTCCCCGAGCGGCGGTCGTAGCGGCCGGTGACCGTCATCTCGACGTTCTGGGCGGTCGTCAGCGTGCCCGGGACCGAGAGCTTGTCGCTGGTCTTGCCGTCCAGCTTGGAAAGCCGGACCTCGACGGTGGTGGGCTCGAGGGGGGCAGGCATGGCTAGGCGATCAGCAGGGTGGCGGTCACCGCGACGCTCGCCTTGACGTTGACGTAGTTGCGCGGATCGCCGTGGGGCGTGTCGACGTAGACCGTGGCGGCGGCGTTGAGGAGGACGGGGAACACGAACGCCGGCACGCGGCCGAGCAGGTGCGCGACCTCGGTGTTGGTGGTGTCGAGCGTGACCGTCACCAGGCGGCCGCTGTGGGTGAGCCCCTGGCGGGCCTGGTCGTTGGCCAGGTCGGTCAGGCGCTGGATGGCCTCGAGCTGGTCCTGCTGGGCCTCGGGGCGAGCGACGTCCTTGGTGGCCATCACTTCACCAGGTCGTCGTCGCGCCAGGCTCCGCTGGTGCCACTGCGGACGTCGCGCACCTTGCGCTTGCCCTGGCGCTTGCGGGCGGCGTTCTGCAGGCGCTCGCCCACGACCTTGCGGCGCTCCTCGAGGCCCGAGGCGGACAGCTCCTGCATGTTGCGCAGGCGGATGGCCGCGCCGAGGATCCCGAACTGCTCGAAGCCGTTCGGGACGTCGTAGGTGTCCGCGTCGAGCGCCAGGAGCGTGAACGACGGGACGAACCAGAGGCGGTAGGTGCCCGGCGCCCTGCTGGTCGGCTTGACGTAGAGCAGCGCGCCGTAGACGTACCAGCCCCACTCCGGAGCGGCGTTCCGCTCCATGAACTCGACGCGCGGCAGCTGCCGGGGCGAGCTCGGGGTGGAGTACTCCTCGAGGTCGACCGCCTGAAAGAACGTGGCCGGCAGCGCGATCGAGTCGGTGTTCGCGGTGATGACCAGGGTCGCGGTCGAGACGCGCCAGCCCTGGTAGACCTCGATGAGGAGCTCGTCGAGGGCGGCGAGCTCGCTGTTCAGGAGCGCGTCGACGTCGTCGCTGTCGACCTGGCCAAGCTGGAGATCCGCCTCCCGGAGGACGGCGGTGCGCATCGTGAGGAGTGTGGGCATGGGGTCACCCGCCCGCCTCCGCCGCCCGCCGCTGCCGTGCCTTGGCCTCGCCGATGCGCTGCCGCTTGACCCGCCAGCCGTCACCGCCCTGGCCGTGCAGGAGCGCCGCGGCCTGGCGCCGCTCGTGGCGGTTCAGGCCGGAGAGCTTCTGCTTGCCGGCCAGCTGCTCGAGCCGGTGAGTCGCGTTCACTCGCAGCACTCCATCGCCTGCCGGAACGCGGCGGCCATGGCCTTGGCGTCCCGGGCGGCAGTGGCCCGGGCGAACCTGGTCATGAGCGCCTCGAGCTCCATGTCGCCGTCCGAGTCGCCCTCGTCGGGCTCCTCGGCGCCCATGTCGCCGACGGCGGCGTCGGCCAGGTCCTGGGCGCGCATGGCGGCCTAGAGCTTCCCCCGCTTGGTCACGATCAGGATCCGCAGCGTCACCGAGTCAGCGGGCTCGGCGTCCGCCCCGGCGGCCGCGCCTGTGGGGGCGATCGTCGCCTGGAAGTCGACCGTCTTGCCCGACGCCGAGACGTTGCGGGTCCCCATCAACACCCCCTTGGCCTGGACGGCGGCGGTGTCCGCGCTCAGCTCCTGGACGCAGCTGGCGAACTCGATGGTGTTGTACTTTTTTCCCAGGGTCGCGGTGTAGCGCCCGGTCTTGGCGGCGGTCTTGACGACGGTGAAGCCGTCGCAGGACTGGGAGCTGATGGCCCCCGAGGCGCCGAGGATGACCACCCCGGTCAGCAGTTCCTTGCGGTTGCTGCTGGGGGAGGTGACGTTGTGCTGCAGGAGCGTGGCCATGGTGTGCTCCTTAGCCGGTGATGGTGAGGCAGCCGTTGTGCGCCGGCCACTTGCACTCGATCTGGAACTGCGAGCGCCACTTGGCGACGATCTCGTCCTCGACCTCGGCGTCGATGTACTTGCCGGTCTTGGTCGCGACGGCGATGAGCGGCTCCTGCACACTCTGAAGCTTCCAGGACTCGCGCTCGAGCGCCCAGGCCAGGGTGTCGGGGCACTTGGTCGACGAGTAGGCGTCGACCGGTCCCTTCGGGCCGTGGAGCTTCACGCCCTTGAAGTTGATGTTGTACTCCTTGGAGACCATCTGGGTCTCCTCGTAGGTGCCCATCGACTTCTGCTCGAGGAGGAGCTGGGTCATGCGGTCGACGGACATGAAGACGGCGTCCTGCTTGCCGCCGAACTTGCTGCCGTGCTGAAGGAACCGGATCAGCTGCTCGGTGAGCGTGTCACCGCTGACGCCGGTGTAGCGGAACCCCGCCAGCAGCTCCGGGTAGACGGTGCGGTCGAGGCCGGTGAGGTAGTCGCCCGAGGCCGAGGGGGCGGTTGCCGGGATGATGACCTGCAGGCCCGCGGGCGAGCCGCCGGTGCCGAAGGCGCCCTCGAAGTCCTTGAGGAACAGGTAGTCCGCGTCAGCGAACGACGTGATGCCCGCGGCCGACGCCAGGGTGATCTTGTTGTTGGAGTAGTCGATCGCCGTGACCGTGGTCGAGCCGACCCGCAGCGAGGAGCCGTCGACAGTGTCGTCAGCGGTGACCTCCTGGCCGATCTGGAAATTGAAGGCCTCACCCGGGTTGGTCAGGGTGATGACGTTGGTCGAGGCCGAGAGGCGCTTGCCGAGGCGACCGTTGCCCGAGCCGAACAGCATCGTCTCGATCTCGTTGCCATGGCGGCCCATGGTGGACTTGATGCCCTCCTGGAGGAGCTCGATGGTGCTCGAGCCCTTGGTCCGGTTGACCGCGGCCTGGTTGACGGACCAGTAGCTGCGGACCAGCTTCCAGTCGGCGGTGCCGCTGACGAAGCCGGGCCCCCGCTGTCTGCCCTTCGCCAGGGTCATGGTGCTGCCCACGCCGCCGGCCTGCAGGACATAGAAGCGCATCTGGCACTTGTCGCCCGAGCCGTCCTCGTCCTTCGGGAAATAAGCCGTCAGCGGGCAGTCGCTGAGCGCCATCGAGATCAGCTTCTTGGGCTGATAGTGGCGCTCGAGCGCGTCGAGGATGTCTGATGTTGCGGTGGCGGCCATGGGGGGGTGTTCCTTTCGTTGCTACCTGGCGGCGGCTACCGGTTCATGCGGCGGAGCATGTCCGCCCGGATCTCGGCGTCGCTGAGAATGTGGTCGGTCTCGGGAATGACGGGGCCGGCGTTGCGGCTGGAGAGGCCCCCGGTCGGCGCGGGCGCGGCGGGAGCGGAGGCGCCGGCCTGCTGGGCCAGCACGCGCTCGACGGCGGCCAGGGCCTGGGCGTAGGGCAGCGGCTTGTAGCCGGTCTCGCCCTTGCGGCGCTCCCAGTCGCGGACCAGCACCAGGAACGCGGCGTCGGGGGCGTCGCTGTCCTTGGACGCGTGGGGGAACTTCTCGGGCGTCGCCTCGAGGATGGCGGAAAAAGTGTCGACGAAGCCTTGCCTGGCCTGCTCGGCAGCCGGGTCGGTCGCCTTGGCCTCGGGTGGCTTCTTGCCGCCGCGGAGCTCGTCGAGCTGCCGCTCGAGCCGGGTGATCTTGTCGTCGGCGGTCAGCTCGACGTCGCCGCCGGCGCCGTCGGTCTGGATCGCCTCGAGGACCCGCTCGGGCGACAGGCCCATGACGTCGGCCATCTCGCGGATCGCACCCAGCGGGTCGGTCTCGGCCAGGCGGAGCAGCTCCATGACCGGCTCGAGCTTCTTGACGCGCTCGTCGGACGTGGTGGCACGGGCCTCGGCCTCCTTGCGCACGCGCTCGTGCTCCCGGTTCTGTCGCGCCAGCTCGATGACGCGATCGGAGTCATCGGGCTTCTTCTCCTCTATGGGCTTCGCCGGATCGGGCTTCGCCGGGTCGGTTGACAGCGGCGGGTCGGTCGCGGGCGGGGGCGCCGCGGGACCACCAGCTGGGGGCATCGGGAGCGGTACTTCGCCGTCGTCAAGGTCCATGCAGTCTCTGCGGATTGCGGGGCATGACGCCGACGGAGATGGGGGGGATACGGCCCCGAAATCCGTCAGGGTGGTGGCGAAATTCATGGATTTGAGGCGGGTGGAGAAGCTGATCGCGCTGGCCAGGCGGATGGGCGTCGCGCGCCTGTCGATCACCGACGGCGGGATGGACCTCGAGCTCGGTCCGCTGGCGGCCGAGCAGGCCCCGGTGGCGACGGCGCCGGCGCGGCGGCGGATCAACCCGCGGGACGCCAAGTCGGTTGACGAGTACCTCGCCCAGCGGTTCCACGGCGGCAGCTCGGAGAGCAGCTAAGTGGATCTCGACGCACCGAAGGTCGGCGAGGCGCGGGAGCTCTGGTTCACCCTCGACGACGACAAGGCCGGCCCCGTGGCGGTGCAGACCTTCCAGGCCATCGAGGAGTCGCTGGCGGACCGCCGGACGCAGATGCTGCGCCAGGCCCGCACCTGGTCGAACCAGAACCTCGGTTGTCTCTACGACCTCGGCTCAGCGCGGCTCGACCGACGCATCGGCCCCTGGAACGTCTGCGCGGCGGCCACGTCGACCGCGCAGTCCATGGTCTGCCGCTCGCCCGTCTCGGTGACCACGGAGACGACCAACGCCGAGCACTCCGTGCAGCGTCTGGCCCGGGACGCGACCAGGTGGCTCTACGGGGTCTGGTCAGAGAACCGGGTCGCGCCGCAGCTCGCGCCGTCCTGCTTCAACGACGCCGCCATCGTCGACGTGGGCGTGGCCGTCGTCCGCGCGGTCAAGAAGCGACTGGTGATCGACCGCGTGTTTCCGGACGAGGTGATCATCAGCGAGGCGGAGGCGATCGCCGGGCGGCTCTACCAGGCCGCGATCAAGACGTACTGGCCCAAGCACGTGGTCCTCGCGCGGTTCGGCACCGACGAGGACAAGCGGTCCGCGATCCTCGGGACGGCGACCGAGGCGCCCGGCACCGGCCGGGCCACCGATCGCGGCTCCAACCTCATCCCGATCTGGGAGTGCTGGTCGGTCGAGGGCAAGCACCTGGTGGCGGTGCCGACGAGGACGCTCGAGATCGAGGCCTGGCCGCACGACTTCCTGCCGCTCGTCCCGATGTACATCGATCAGCCGGTGGCGGGCTGGTTCGGGCGCGGCTACGTCCAGCAGCTGCTCGGCTACCAGATCGAGCTGTTCGAGATCAACGACGCCATCGACGCCCACGTGAGGTTGTTCACCTCGGCGAAATGGGTTGTCGAGGCTGCGTCCGGGATCGATGCGGACGACCTCGACAACGCCATCGGCGACGTCATCACCAAGAACAAGGGCGCCGACAATCCGTTCCTCCTCGTCGGTGCGGTGCCCAAGGACCTGCTCGCCGAGCGACAGACGATCTACGACACCGCCCTGGCCGAGATCGGCCTCAACTCCTGGTCGGTCAAGGGGCAGGAGCCGGCGAACCGCTCGGGGGTGGCCATGGAGGTCGCGCGCGACAAGGAGCAGGGCCGTTTGTTGACGGCCGGCCAGAATTACGAGGACTGGCACGTGCGCCTGGCGGAGGTGTGCTTCGCGCTCGGGTCGAAGACGGCGGGGACCGAGTACCGGGGCAAGGGCCCGGGTGACAAGGACCTGGGCGCGGTGGACTTCAAGACCATCGCCAAGTTCCTCAAGGACAGGCCGTGGCGGGTGAAGGTATTCCCGATCTCCGCGCTGCCGGACTCGCCCCAGGGCAAGCGCGACACGGTCAACGAGTGGCTGAAGCTCGGCCTCATCACCGGCCCCGTGGCGCTGTCGCTGCTCGAGCTGCCCGACGTCGACGCCGAGGCCTCGCTGGTCTCGGCCGCGCGCGAGGACATCATGTGGTCGATCGAGGAGATCCTCGAGCACGGCCGCGACGGCTACCACCCGCCCGAGCCGATGCAGGACCTGGAGCTTGGCAAGCGAATGTTTGTCAGCGCGTGGCTCAAGGCACGGCGACAGGGCGTCGACGAGGACAAGCTCGACCTCCTGGCCAAGTGGGTGCACGAGTGCCAGGCGCTGCAGCAGCCGGCGCCCAAGGTCCCGGTCGAGCAGCGGCCCGGCGTGGGGACGGCCCCCGCGGTGGTCGAGCCGGTGAACGTCGACGGGACTGGAATGCCGGCCGCGGCGCCCATCGCCGGCGCCGAGACCCTGCCGCCCGGGCTCGCCTCCGCCCCGCCCGCCAATGACGTCGGCGCGCCCCCCGGCCTGCCGGTGCCGGCCCTCCCCGCGTGACCCTGTCCGCGTTCGTGCGCGGCCTCGAGACCCGCCAGGGGGAGGCGCGCGCCGGCTGGGACCCGGCCCGGCTGCTGTCACCGTGGCAGCTGCGGCTGTTCCGCGACCCGGCCGAGCTCCGGATCGCCGACGCCGGCCGCCGGGCGGGCAAGACGACCGAGTTCGGGGTCGAGCTGCTCGACGTCTGCCAGCGGAAGCGGAACGCGCGCGCCGCCTTCTTCGCGAAGTCCGAGGTCGATGCCCGCGACCTCATCTGGCAGGACCTGTGGGCGCTCATCGACGAGTACCAGCTCGGGGCCACGTCCCGCGGCTCGATGCTCCACTTTCCGAACGGCTCCTCGCTGCGCATCACGGGGGCCAAGGACCCGGGCGAGGCGCAGCGCCGGTTCCGCGGCCGCGGCTACGACCTGGTGGTCGGCGACGAGTGCCAGCTCTTGCCCTGGCTCAAGGACATGGTCCAGAAGGCGATCCGCCCTGCGCTTCTCCGGGGCGGCCGGCGCGGGCGCCTGCTCCTCGGCGGCACGCCCGGGGAGATCCCGGGCATGGGGTACTGGGAGGAGATCTGCGCCGGCCAGCACGGCGAGTGGTCGCCGCACACCGCCACGATTCGAGACAACCCGGTGTTCGCGGGCATCGTCGAGGCGGAGCTGGCCAAGGCGGCGCGCGAGCTCGGCGGGCCCCTGTCGCCCGTGTACCGCCGGGAGTACCTGCGCGAGCGGGTCATGCCCGACGAGACCAGCGGCCTCGTGTACCGGTACAACCCCGCACTCAACGGCTTCGCCGGGCCGCCCCGCGGCGGGCGCTGGTGGATCGTGGTCGGGGTTGACCTGGGATCAAGGCATGACACCAACGGCATCGTGGTCATCGGCGTGACCGACGCGGCCCCCGGCAAGGCCTGGCTGCTCGACGAATACCTGGCGCCGCTGCGCATGCCGCTGCCGGAGCTGGCCAGGCAGATCCGGGCCCGGCAGCGGTTCCGCCTGGCGCCGGTGATCGAGGCCGAGGCGGTCGTGCTCGAGGCGACGGTCATCGACGAGGGGGGTCTTGGCGGCATGATCGCGGACGACCTCAATCGGCCGCCCTACGAGCTCGGGGTCATGGCCGCGAACAAGGGCCACGTCCTGGCCGGGTCCGACGCCATCAACGGGGCGCTGCTGGGCGGGACCCTGATGATCCCGGCCGAGTCGCAGCTGGCCCAGGACCTGACCATGCTGCGATGGGACCCGGAGGAGCTCGAGCGGGGCAAACGCAAGCTGGCGAAAGTGCCCCACAGCGACCTCGAGCCGCCGCTGCGCTACGTCTGGCCGGTGGTCGCGCCGCTGCTCGTGTCGATCAGGGCGCCGGCGCGGCCGCTGACCGAGCAGGAGCAGGAGGACCGGGAGGTGGCGGGGAAGCGGCGCCTCAGGTCGGGGTCGCAGAAGGGGTGGAAGAGCTACTGAGCCTTGTCCTCGCCCGCCGCGATCCGCTGCGCCGTCTCGACGTCGGGCGGCTGGGATTGGCCCGGCCGGTCGCCGAGCTTCCCCATCAGCACGAACTTGCGGATCTCCAGCTCCTCGGCGTCGTTGATCACCCCGACCAGGACGCGGAGCTGGCGCGCGCCGGCCTCGCTCAGGGATGGTAGGCCCGCCAGGCCGGCGATCGTCCGGTGCGCCGCCTCCACCGCCAGGCGTCGCGTGTCCTCGAGGGATACGAACGGCTGCACCGGCCCGGCGGGGAGCCGCGCGCCCTGGTCGTCCTCTTCGTCACTCATCGTCGACCTCGCGCCGGCGCCCGCCCTCGATCCTGGCCACGATCACCGCCCGCCACCGCCGCGCATGGCGCCGCGACACGCCGGCCAGGAGCCGCGCCCGGGTATGCGACAGGCCGGCGAGCGCCTGGAGCGCCCACCAGCGCCGCGCCCGCGCCGGCAGGCCCCGCCACACCGCCGGCTGGTAGAGCGCCTCCTTGGCCTCGTCCAGGGTGGCCAGGGTGGTCAGGAGGACGCGGTAGTCGCGGACGGGACGCCCCGGGTGTGGCTCGTCGAAAAGGCCGCACTCATCCGGGTGCCCGCCGGCACTCTCGCGACCGGCGAGGCGCTGGCCGGCGTTGCTCACCTGGTCCCAGAGCGGGCCGTCAGGTCCCAGGGTCTCGATGTCGTCCTGCCCGTCCTCGTACAGCCGCCTTTTCCACTCGGCCTGCAGCCGGTGGAACTCCTGGCTGTCGGACGGGGGAACTGCCATCGTCGAAACTGCGTGCTTCCTCCACTAACCTTGGGTCCGGTGCCGCTCCTCTGAGGAGCTCTTGACAAAGCCTACGCGACCTGGCCAGCGCGTCGCCCACCTCCAGGTGACGCGGCCTGATGCACAGGTAGACGCATTTCCTGCGCACGGCCGGGACGACGCCGGCGGCGACCGCGACAGCAGCGACCGCGCCTCCGAGCCGCGGCGTCCAGCGCAGGCGCAAAAACGCAGCCACGGCGCGGGAAACCTGCGAGCGCAGGAGGACGTAGCGGCGATCAGCGGGCTCGACGGCGAACAGGGCCGTGAAGGCCTCCGCCACGGCCCGCAGCGGCGGCGGCGCGGTCACCCGGGTCAGTCCGCGTCCTGGCCGTGCGGGGCCTTCGCGGCGAGAATCGGCCCGACGATGTCGACCACCTTGTAGGCAACCACGTCGTCGCGGTTGGCGAGTAGGTGGTTGGTCGCGAGCTGGAGCAGCTCCTCGAGGACGCGACGGTACTGGGCGGCCTGGCGGCGGGCCGCGGAGAGCTGGCGGGCGTCCCCGCGGGCGGTCACACCCCCTCGATGCTGCGGATGAGGCGCAGGGCGTTCTCGTAGTGGTTCTCCGACAGGACCGTGCGCTCGTCGGCGAACACCTTGAGCGCCGCCAGCAGGTCGTCGCGGGCGCGTTCGAGCCGGGCGACGTCCTTGGCCATTTTCACGACCTCCTCGCGGCGTGAGTCCCCCGAGTCGAATGCCCAGTAGATGCAGCGGACGTCATCGGCGAGGCTCATGGCCCGGCCTCGATGCGGGCGATGAGGGCGGCGGCAGCCTCGTGCACCGATCCAGTGCACGCCGCGCCGATCAGGTTTGCGAGCTCTCGCTCCCGGTGCAGGGCGGACTTGAGCGCCTCGAGCAGCTCCGGCGCGGCCGCGGCCAGGCGGGCATCCTCGACGGTGTCCATCACGCCGATGAGGCGGTCGTCGTCGTAGATAGTCCGCCCGACCTTGCGCCCGACCCGCCACGGCCCCGGGCTGTGCGCGCTCACCGCCGATGCTCCCGCCGCCCGAGCAACGCCGCGGCCTCGGCCCCGCCGCCGATCCCGTCGCAGCGGAGCAGGAACTTGATCACCCGCATCAACTCGAAGTCGCAGCCCCGCTGGAACTGGAACCGCTCGTTCGCCTCCCGCCGCTTGCGCGCCTTCGCGCCCTGGGTGAGCTGGTCCCGGCCTCGGCCGATCTTCCTCGCCTCACTGATCATCGTCCTCCCTTTCCCGCGGCAGGCGTCGATCGGGCGGCGCCGGCGGCATGATGCGTTTGATGAGCTCCTCGGACGTCGACGGCGGCTCCATCCCGACCGAGCGCTGAGCGTCCTGGATCGAGCCGTAGTACCTCCCCCACCCGGTCCCCGGCAGCCACGTGTGCGGCTTGCCGTCGATGACCTGCACCTTGCGCGCAGGCCCCCTTCGCCCCTTGCCGGCGAGCTCGAGCAGTTCGCCGACGTTGGGCATGAAGCGCAGCTCACAGACCGCGCGCCCCGCGGCCTGCTCGAGGTCGCCGATCGTCAGCCGAGGCGCAAGCGCGCCCCACATCAGCTGGATCGTCCCGTCGCCGAGCTCGGCGCGGAAATTCGCGGCGAGAGCTTCGACCACGGCGGCGAACCGCCCTCGGTCTTGCTGGTTCACTCGCCGCCTCCGTTCACGAAGCGCGCGACCGCGGCGGCCGTGCGCGACTCCTTGGCCGTCCGGGTCGGCCCCTTCACGACGCGATACCGGAGTGGCCCTCCGCCGTCGCCGGTGACAAACCAGAGCAGGCTGTGCCGTTTCTCGAGTACGAACGGGGTCTCGTCGGCGAGGTACCGTTCGATGCAAACGGGCAGTGCTGCTGTGGCGTCAGCGGGGACGGTCTTGAGCCATCTGCCGAGCTGGGAGAGCTCGCCGGGCGTTGGGAAATACTCCTCCCCGTACCGGCGCTCCCAGGCGGCCTTGAACGCGTCGAGAAACATGCCGAAGGGTCCCGGGGCGCGCGAAGGCGCGGGGCCCTGGGGTCCCCGATCCTCGGTCCTGGTCGAGGTCGGAGATCCTTGATCGCTCGCGAATCCGTCACACACTGTAGGACGGACGTCGGTCGCACGTCTCGTATGGGGGACGTCGCTCGGCGTGCGCTCGCCCCCATCGGCCTCGGTCGGGCCCGGGACGCGCGGCTTGCCGGGCTTGTCGATCTTCTGGTGCTTGCTCCAGCCGTTGATCGCAGCGTAGCTCTGGCCGCGGACGCGGTAGATGGTGATGAGGCCGGGCTTGCCGTCCTTCGCCTCTAGCTCGGCGAGCAGGGCGCGGATGTCGATGAGGTCACGGTCCGGGCGCGCCCACCAGATCTCGGAGATGAGGAGTCGCCCGTCGGAGCGCAGGTTGCCCGGGTCGTCGGCGAGCAGGAGCATCGAGACATAGAGGCGCCAGGCGGGGTCGGACAGGCCGGCGGTCCGCTCGTCGTCGAGAATCTCGGGCTTGAGCGAGCGGATGCGGCCAGACACCTACCCCGTCCCCTTGCCGGCTACCGGCGCGTATGCATCCT